>JAEEGH010011216.1_pt1 | contig 20386 bp, 14 predicted proteins | sample 9134181 | NCBI WGS metagenome assembly JAEEGH01 (sample SAMN16246544, study PRJNA631951) | gut metagenome | biome: gut microbiome; feature: rumen; material: DP-attached | host: Bos | place: Iran: Karaj | collected 2018-10
TAAGATCAGCAAAATCTGTATTATTTCCAATAACTTGTTCATCTTTTTTAAAGTCTATCTGATTAAAAGAAACCAAATGAGTCCATACTGTATCTCGCAGCGCAAACATTTCTCTAAGCCTTTTCTCAACCTCCCTTTCATTAAAAATGTCGTGAAAAGCAGTCATTATTTCCCCTAAAGATACTCCATTTGATCCAGAATCACATTTTGTTTCTGTGTAATTACTCAAATATGACAAAATCAATCGACAGATACTAACTGTGTTATTCTTGCGATTCAACAAATCCACGACTCCGATTCTCTTGAAACAGCTACTTTGATTACCATAACTTTTGTTAAACTCATCAAAAATAAACTTGTAAAGTATACCTCTCGCGCCGTGCTTGTACTCTGAATGATCTAGATTCATTAGTTTAGTATATTCTTTCATTTTATCGGTATGTTGAATAATAATAGAAATCAACATTTCTATAGCAGCGCGATAATTATTATTAAATAGAGGATAAATAACACTTTTTGTATAGTAATCTTTTACTATGTCAAGAATAAGCCGAAACTGCTCTTTTTGGTCATCCCCTAGTGAATCACTTATATCATACTCTTTAATCGTATTGATTCTATGTTTAATGATTTCACCCTTATCATAGCACTCCGTCAGATCGATATTAGTGTATATGTTTCTGAATGCATCTGAATAATGACTTGATGGTAAATTAGCCTTTGTTGTTTCTCTCAGAGCAATAAAAATCTTTATTTTCGAGATGAAAGACTCGCCCTTTTCTTCTGTATCAGATAACACCAATTTATCAAGCAGATTAGACATATCAACCGTCAACGCGTCAATACATGTAATAAAATCAGTCAGTTCCTGATACTCATCTATACAATCCAAATTGTCAACAAATAAGATTATTTTATTGTTTTTCCAGTCAGGATTATGATAATCCATTGCCAGATTCCATAATACTAATAAATATAAAGCATCTTTGATATTGAGATTGTCATATATAAAATCTACTATTAATCTCAGGGCCTTCCCTGTATCATGCATATAATGCGAATTTACATCTACAATCAGATCAAAAAACTTGTTGTACGCATTTTTGGCCAAATCACTAATTGTTTTGGAATTCCTATTATAAAAATCAATAAATGAGGCTAATTCCATAGTATCTGATCTGGGGTCTGTCAAGTAGACAAGTAAAATAAACAAAATAACATCAATAGAAAAGGTGGTCACATAATCAGTGATCACCTTTTTTCTTGTTTGATAATTATCGCCATCATTTTTGATAAATAATCATGCGGCCCACTTTGCCTTATATTTCTTGATACGTTTGTTTTCGGCTATAGGATAATCCTTTGGAGTGTCTGTGAATAGTGCTTCCTGTCGTACTTCAGCAGGTGTCTTTCCATTAAATCTTTCCTGTGGACGTTCATATGTGTAAAAGTAGAGATACTTTTTTATTGCTTCCCTGAGTGATACTTCGTCTTTTATGTCATACATTGCATACATTTCTGTCTTAATAATTCCCCAAAATCCTTCTGTAGGACTGTTATCAATACAGCGTCCTACTCTAGACATTGATTGATCCATTCCTTGGTTCTGAAGCTTCATTTGGAACACCTTGCTTGTGTATTGAAATCCACGATCCGAATGGAACAGAGGTTTAGCATTGGGATATGCCTCTATTGCTTTATCAAAGGTTTTGAACACTAGTGGATTATTGTTTCTTGTACTAATCACATATGATACCGGAACACGGTCATAGAGATCCAAGATTGCACTTAAATATAACTTTTTGTTACCATTTGGGATTTTGAACTCTGTGACATCAGTAGTCCATTTCTCGTTAGGTTTGTCAGCATGAAAATCTCTCTGGAGTTTATTTTCTGCAGTGGTTTCTGGCGTGGCATACGTATACTGCTTTTTCTTTTGTCTGATAATAGCATGAATACCAATAGCTTTCATTATCCTATGTATTCGTTTAACCTTGTAGTCAGTGCCATTGAAATGATTTATATATAACGTCATCCGCCTGTACCCCAGGATATGGCCAAAGCGATCATCATACTCTCTTACGAGTTCTGCAATCTTTTGATTTTCCAGTTCTTCTTCAGGGGTCTCTCGATTAAGCCATTTATAATAAGCTGCGTGTGATACACCCAGCGCTTTACACATCCAGTTTATGCTCCAATGCTTTTTGATATAGAAAAACTGTATTGCTAAATATTTACACTCAAATCTAACCCTGCCGAGCCTCACATCCCTTCCAATTCTCTCACTTTTTTTAACAGTTCAACAGTCATATCCCTTTCCTGGAGCTGCCGTTTGAGATGAAGATTTTCTCTGCGCAAGCGCTCAAGTTCATCCACTTCGTCATCCGCTTTGTGGTGTCCACGCTTATCAATAAGGGCATCGTCTCCCTTAGAATCAAACTTTTTCACCCAATTGTACACCTGCGTATAGGAAACATCGTAGGTAATTGCTGTACCTTTATAATCGCGGTCATGTTCAATGCAGTATTTAACGATTTCCTTGCGTTCTTCGCTAGTGGTTTTCCTTTTAGCGTTTGCCATATAGACCTCCCGCTTAGGATCATAGTCCTTAAGCTCTATATTGGCATTATACTTTGAAATCCAGCGTTGTAGAACAGTTCTTGAGGATATATTGTATTTAGCTGTGATATCATAAACATTTCCTTCGCCAGATAAAACAGCTTCTACACACATTGTTTTGAATTCTTTACTATAACTCTTATTGCCTGGTGATTCGAAAAAAGCAGATTCACCATGTTCATAATACTTGCGAACCCATGACAGCAATAAATACGCACTTATTCCATTTGCTTTGGCAATAGAGCTATATGAACCTTTTCCATTTAAATATTCATAAACCAGGTTAAGCATCCAGCTTGTATCATGTTTCCTCTTTGACATAAAAAATCCCCCCTAAAGGAGACTTTGGATATTTCCATTGTCTACTTTAGGGGGATCATATCACTGTCCATAGCCTTTTTGTATGCTGCAACATTTGAAATGAAACAATATTTCGAAAAAATATATCCGAGTAAAAATTTATTGCAATAACAAGGTAAATGAAATATAATACGTTTTGTTTATAAAAATTTAATAAATTATTTATCATTTGGGAAGAGGGGCCCTAGTTGGTAAGTAGTAAGAGTTTTTTGGTTTTTTAGTTAGGAGGATAGTTATGAAACCAGCTAGTGTAAAGTCTCGCATACTTGGGAGGCTTGTTTCGGTACTTCTCGTTCCGGTAATTCTTAGCAGTAGTATTACTACTGTCTATGTGTCAGCCGACGACGAAGTTGATGTTGTTGAGAATGACGCAGTCTTAGATGCTCAGGTCGATGAGCAGATTGATGATACTCAAGATACAACAATTGAAGATGTTAATGATGATTCTGATGATTCCGCAGCTAATGATGTTGTGGACGGTGAAGATGAGGTTGTAGCAGATGCCCCTTCTGATGACGCTACTGATACCACATCTGATGACGGTGCGATAGAAATTACAGCAGAAGATGAAGAGAATGAAGACGAGTTATTAGAAGAAGAGACAGACGAAGAGTCTGATGACGACAAGACAGAGGCTAATAACGAGACTAAGCTGGAAACTGTGTTAGTTGATGTTAATATTGAAGGCTGCCCCGAAGAAGCATTAGCTGTGTTTGCCGACGATATGAAGCTTTCAGCAGGAGCACAGGAGCTTACTTTCAGTTTTGATCTTCCGGAAGACCAGGATACTGACGATGTAGAAACAGACGATTCTAAAGAACAGGAACCTGAGGTAGAGGAGCTTGTAACCTTTAGCTATACTGTGGCTGAAGATTATAAGGACTCATATGAGATAGTCAGTGCATCTGTAAATGAGCTTGGCTTTGATGGAGCTACTGAATACAGCATTAATGATGCATCTGAAATACTCTTTTCCATTAAGACCCAATCACTTGATCATAATGCCCCCGAGTTTGGAAAAGAAACTGCTCCAAGTGACGCAGGCTCTTACGATAAAGACGATCACAAGTTCTATTATTCACAGGATGCGAGTGATCTTGTAGTGTCTGTACCTGTTACAGATAAAAAAGATGGGCATGAGTCAAAAGTAAATCCTGATAGCGTATATGTAACTTTGAGTGACGGCGGGATGCAGAAAATGAGCCGCGATGGTGAGACAGACACATACACTTGGACCCCTTCTGAGTGCGGGAATTATGTTGTCACAGGATTTGTCGCTGAAGATAATTCAGGTAATGCCGGATCAATTACATTAGATGAAGCGATTGAGATTTGCTACTACAATCTTAAACAGGATGTAGCAAGTATAAATGTCAACAATCCCAATACAAAATGGGTGAATAAGGCAAATAATATTGGCGAACTCCATGTTTCAGGAACAACTATTGCACCATTAGACACTATTACATTAAGTGGAAATGACAAGACAATTACTAAAGAAATCTCATCAGAGAATAATGCTTTTGATGTAAACATAGAATTCCCGAAGCTGCAGGGTGAGAAGAAATATACTCTCACTTATAAGTTTAAGACCGGTGATGAAGCCGAATATAAAGGGGATATAACTCTTAAATTTGATGACAAAGCCCCTTCAAACGAGGTTGTTGAAGGTAAGGTTGTTAATTCCGGTGAATACGGTTCAGAGAATATCGCTGAAATAGTGATTCCTTCCGAGGGAGGCATCGAAGATGCAAGTCCTATTTCATACGCAATTGTTTCGGTTGAGGCTAAGATTACATCGCTTGTTAGAAGGGGATGGATCATCAGACGCGATAAGTATGTTACGGAGACTGTACAGCAGACTTATATGGTTCCTGTTTTAGAAGAAAAGGCTGGAGTTACTATAACCGGAAAGAATGAGCTGGTATACAATATTTCATTCGATATTGACTATGTAAATAAACAACCCAATGCAACAGTATGTGAAGAGCAGTACAAGATTACTGATATAGTCGTATATGATGAGGCCGGCAACTATGTATCAACTACAATCAATGATGATGGTTCTTCCAGAGATATTGGATCTCCTCGTATTTACTATATCCTGAATGATGAATTCTTGGATGGATATATTGAGCGCGAGGAAGATCAGGGGATTGAGTATTTTAATAAAAACCCCAAGATACAGGTTTTATTAGTAGACTCAACACTCAAGACATCCACAATTGAGTTTAGTGACTATGGTGATCATGATGCAGAGACATCCATAAATACTCTCATTGAAAATAATACTACTGTGGATAGAGACCCTGAGGACGGGGAATACGCCAAGGATGTTTTGTACACCATTGATCCTGCGGTTAATGAGGCGGAAAGGCTGATAAGCTTCAGGACAAGCGCATCTGATAAATTCGGTAAGGATTCAAATATTGTAATTCCTAAAAAGATAGCTGTTGATACATTGGATCCACGCATTGCTGTTACATACAATGGTAAAGATGCCCCCGAAAAGTACAATGGTACCGATGTAACAGTAAGAGTAAATATTACAGAGAGATGGCTTGATACTACAACATCATATGTAAGAATTGTCGGAACTGACGAAGACGGAAATGCTGTGACATTTTCTACAGAGGATGGAACACTTACCTGGGAAGGCAGCGATAGCGATAACTATGTTGAGTGGACCAGTGCGGTAGATGGTGTATACCATGTTGAGTACTATGCAATAGACCGTGCAACAAATGATACAGAAGAGATTACAGGACCTGAATTCTTTGTAGATAAGAAGGTACCTGAAATCGATGTTAAGTACAACGAAGTTGAGCCCAAGAACGGCAAGTATTACAACGCAACCAGAATTGCAACCATTACTGTAACAGACTTCACTTTTGACCCGGCAGCTTCTGACGTTAAGATAAGCTCAGAATATGGCAATGCCCACAAGAGTGAGTGGAGCAATGACGGTACCAAGGTTCATGTGATGACCGTTACTTTTGATGAGGATGGCTACTATAGCTTCTCTGTTGTGGCAAAAGACATGGTGGATCACACTACTACTCGTGATGAGGCAGAGTTCGTAGTCGATAAGACAGCACCCGGAATCTCGGTTTCCTATGACTACAATGAGCCAAGAAACGGAATGTACTACAAGACTGCAAGAACAGCAACTGTAGATATTGAGGATATCTCTTTTAACTCAGATCTTGTTAAGGTCTCATCTCAGTCACTGGCAGAACAGGCAGAGCTTCCTCAGCTCGGAGGCTTTACTTCTGATGGTAAATCAAATTATGCTCATATGTCTTTTGCATATGACGGAACCTACGGATACGTCATTAACTGTGAGGATCTTGCAGGTAACACAGCATCAGCATATACATCTGATGTGTTTGTAATTGATACAACAGCTCCTGAGGTTAAGTTTGCAGGAGTTGAGAACTACTCAGCCAACAACGGAGTCGTTGCTCCTTCGGTATCTTATGTTGACAAGTACATGGACATGGAGGCAACTACAGTTACCATGACCGGTTCCAACAACGGAGCAGTAGCAGTGGGAAGTCAGGTAGCACCTGCTGAAAATGGTTTTGTAGTTTCATACGCTGATTTTGAACATGTAAAGAGCATGGATGATCTCTATATCCTCGAGGCTAATGTAGTAGACCTTGCAGGTAACGAGACAAAGGAACAGCTTGTATTCTCAGTAAACAGATTCGGATCAGTCTTTGTTCTGAGTGATGCAGCCAAGGTTCTTAACGAGGAATACTACACAAGCAATCCAACAGATGTTGCTATCACAGAGATCAATGTTGATGAGCTTACATACAGAAATGTTTCAATCAGCAGAGACGGCGACATCAAAGAGCTTAAGAATGGCAAGCAGTACAAGGTAACCAAGCAGGGTTCAGATACAACCTGGAAGACATATACTTATACCATTTCAAAAGACAATTTTGAGAAGGACGGAATCTACTCAGTTACTGTTTACTCAAAAGACAGAGCGACAAACGTTCAGGATAACAAGAGCAGAGACGCTGAGATTAACTTTGCCGTAGATAGAACTGCACCAAGTATCGTTACAGCAGGACTTGAGGAAGCAGGAGTATATAAAGAGACTTCACACGTTGTAAACATCGACGTAACAGACAACATGGGTGTTACAAGTCTTACTGTTTACAAGGACGATCAGGAGATAGAGTCTTACGACGCTGAGGCACTTGAGAGCGCAGGCGGAGTTGAGTCTATTACACTTGACGAGTCCGAGAAGCGACAGACAATCAAACTCGTTGCTGAGGACGTTGCAGGAAATGTAGAGACTGTTGTTTACGGAAACATTCTTGTTTCAACAAAAGAAGAAGTTGCGCCACCTGTAACTGAAGAAGTGGCAAACGGTGAAGGAGACCTCCCTGAAATTCGTGGAGCAACCAGACCTATAAACGTTGCAGTATACATTGTACTGGCACTTGGTATTGTGGCAGCAGGCGCCGGAGCAGGAGTTTTGGTTTACAGGAAGAAAACATCAAATTCTGAGAAATAACTTCAGGCAAAGCAGGTAATGATATGGACGAAAAAGCAATAGTCATGCTAAAGAAAAACGAATTTGATCCGGGAATAGATATTGAGATTCCATTAAATATCTCTGCTAATGAATTCATTTATGGATTGAATCAAAGTTTTAACTTGGGAATAAACATGGATGATCCAAAAGAATGCTATCTAAGAGCGTCTAATCCAATTACTCTTATCAAAGGTGAAAAAACGCTTGAGGAACATGGAATAAGAAATGGCACGTCCATATTTACAGCAAGATAAGGAGGGCAATAAGAATGAACAGAATAATAAGAAGAATAGGTGCCCTGTTCATTGCAGGGATTATGCTTTTAACACCTGTTGTAGTATCTGCAGAAGAGGTGGCTGATGAAGCTGCCTCTGAGGGAATTGGCGGGTTTGAAAATGTATTAAATGGAGAGGCTGTTGCGCCGGAAGTTATCGTAGATATTAACAGCGCAAGAAATGGTGTTGTTCAGGTTAACTACGTATATATTGATGATAATGATGTCTCACATATTATTAAAGGTGGTACAGGATTTATCATTGGCTCAGCAGAGAAGACAGAGTATGTCCTTACTTGCGAAAGCAATATAACAATGGACAAAGAAACAAAGAATTCTGCGTTTAAATATCTTGGAATTCCTAAGGAAAAAAACGGAGATTATAAGGACGTCAGGCTCGAAGTTCAGGTTGTTGCAGCCAGCGATGTAACAGTTAACGCCAGGATAATAGCTACCAGCACAGAACTGGATCTTGCTGTATTGGAATTATCACAGCCAATTCACACCAGAGCACCTCTTTCGATTTACACTTCGGAGAATGGATCAAGGGAAGCATTGCCATATGCCATCGCTGATAAGGTCTTTGCATTAGGTTTTCCTGATGAAATCATTTTTGAAGCCAATGAGAAATATTATTCAAATGACAGAATTGTAATGACAACCGGTAGTATAGCTAATATTGCAACGTTGGACGATGTTTATCTTATTCAGCATGATGCAACGGTTGGAAGAAATAATTGTGGCGGACCTCTTATCAATGAAGATGGAAAAGTCATTGGAATGAATGTTGTCAAGAAAGATGGAGATTATTTCTGCGCACTTCATTCAACTGAAATCGTTGAGGTTCTGGACGCATTAGGCGTTGAGTATACTAAGACATTCTACGAGGAGGAAGCTCCTGTAGAGGCTTCGACAGAAGCCTTGAGTGTTGAAGTAGAAGAAACACCTGTAGAGCCGGTAGTGCCCGTGTATCTTATCATTCTTGCAGTCATTCTTTGTATGTTCCTTATAGCAGCGGTTGTTATCGCTATTGTTCTTATTAAGCGTAAAGATAGCAATAAAGTAAAAAAAGAAGCAAAGAAAGAACCTGAAATAAAACCTTTTAGCCCCGGCAACATCCCAACTTCAACAGGGGCGGAAGGACTATCTAATGGCGGAGAAACAAGCATGTTGAATGTCCCTCAGAGTAACGGCACAACGGTACTCGGATCAGGACAAGCATCGGCAGCCGGAGTTATTTCAGGAACGCTTATAAGGAAGAGAGATAAAAAGCAGGGGCTCATTGATAAACCGGTATTCACAATCGGAAAAGATTCATTACATTCTGATTTTTATATTAATGACAACGCTGCAATCAGTAGAGCTCACGCAATAATCAAATCTGCAGCAGATGGTGTATACATTGAGGACTGTAATTCTACAAACGGAACTTATGTAAACGGGAAGAGAGTAATAACAGGACAACCTGTAAAACTTACGGATGGTTCAATTATCAAACTTGCAGATGATGAGTTTGAATACAGAATCTGATAAAAAACGGCTAAAAAGCTTAATGAGCTTTTAGTAAATAAAAACGAAAAGGAGAATAAGAAAATGGCAATTGGATACAATGATGCCGAGCTGTCTAATGCAGTTAGCAGTTTCGAGGAAACAGCAGCGAACTTCATGGATCTTGTTTCACAGATTGGTGATGCAACATCACAGGCTGTAGGCGTATGGGAGGCTGACTCTTATATAGACTTCAAAGCTAACCTCGACAATTACACAGACAATGCTAATGCATTATCAGCATGCGTAACAGCTGTTAAGAGCTGGGCTGAGGGAGTTAAGCTTGGTTACGACGGCGTAGACCAGAGAGAATCAGAAAAATGGCAGATTGGTGGAGGTGTATAATATGTCAAGCGTAAATGTTGATGAGGTAGGATTAAGAGGTATTGCCGAGAACTACAATTCTTTAGCTAATTTACTCAGCACAGGAATTGAGAGTTTTGGCTCTGCAATTGATGGATTAGTACAGAACGGTATTTCAGGTGACGAAGCTCCCCAGAAACTTTCACAGCTTTGGTACACAAATATTAGTGGCTATGACGAGGGTCTTAAGGGAGTAATGGAGACCTATGTTACAGAGTTAAGAAACTCTTCTCTTAAGATTGAGGACTATCTTGCTAACCTTTCAGCTGTTGATACAGGTAAGGCAGAGGAACTTGATAGCACAGTTCAGGCAACACAGCAAAACTAATAATATAACACTGCCTCGAAGTTTCGAGGCAGTGTAAAAAGGAATGATATGGGACATTATGAAACAACCACAGAAATGCGTGAGAGGCCGGAAATCAGGGCAAAAATCGACAAATGCCAAAGCCTTATAGATACGCTGACTGAATGTAAATCAACAGCAGAAGAATATAAAACAGCAGCAGATACGGCGGTTGAAGAATGTAAAACAGTTGTAAATCAAGAATCCGATAATCTTTCGGGAGTCTATTACGAAGAGAAATACATTCCTTACAGAGATGGTTTTTTCACTGACATCGAAGCTTTGGATGATGGATGTGACAGTATGTTTGGTGAAATAGACGATAGAATACAGAAACTTCAAGAAATGATTGAGAAGCTCAATGAAGAATTATGGGAAGAAGTAGAAGTTAGTTATTGGGTTGAGGATGATTAAGGGAGACTGTACAGATGATCAAAGTAGATGAATTGAAACTTGGAACATATGAGACTGAGCATACAGCTTTAATGGAAGCATTTTCTACTCTGGATGAACATAGAGAAACAATTAATGGAATTGTTAATAACGGTAACTGGGAGGGAGCATCGCTGGAAATGTGTCAGGCGGTACTTTCTGCGGTTAGTGATTATCTCGATAATTTTTATACTGATTATACCAATCTTACTAATGCTGTTAAGGAGCTGCGCACAGATGTTGGATGCTTTGTTTCTGAATCTCCGGCAGTACAGAATTTAACTTAAGAAGGAATGCTATGGGTAAAAATGTAAAAATATCTCCGGATGATATGGCTACTTTGTCAGAGGAGTTTTCAGCTTGTAGGGATAAGTCAGCAGAAATGGTTCGTAGCCTTGTGAATATGAAAGAATGTCTGGTGGATGAAGTATACGATGGACTCGCCAAAACTGTTCTTAGATCGACGTTAGAAAACCTGGCTGAAACAGGCGTAGAATTATATTGTCTTTACGAAGCGCTAAGAATGTATGTAGAGGCCACATGTGAAGACTTTCAGAAGCTTGATGAAGAAGCGGGTAAGGATGTTGAGGAAAATGTTGCTAACGCTGAGAACACAAGCGGCTAAATAGGTTTAATTATGGAATATAAGTTATCGATATACGGAAATAGAATAAACAAAGATATAGTTGTTGCTGAGGATATGGAGAAAATATCCTTAGGAACTTATAAAGAATGTCAATTCTACTTGAAGAAAAGCAAGTTTTTTTGCGAATTCAAGGTGGAAATATCAAGGCAGGAAGATCAGTTTATAGCCACCTGTGATGGCGAAATATATCTTGTGTCAATCAATAATCCAAACATCAAAGAGGAACTGACAGTATTAACGCCCGGAGAGAGAGTAGAAATACGATACCGGGAGTCTAATACTCCTTTTTTGTATTTGGATTTTTCTTTTGAATTTGGAAATATTCAGGACAATTATCTGCTTCAAATAGAAACGCCCGTAGGAAGGAACTATGTTATAGGAAAGGTTGCTAATGCGGACATCCTAATTAACGATGAGAAATTAGAAAATGATTACATTGTATATTCCCATCTGGGGAAAGATATGTACGAAATAGATTTATCTAATTCAAAATATGGTATTTCTATTAACGGCACCTTTTGTAACGCGCCCAGAGTTCGTTTGAACAACAAGCAGTTTTTTTCTTTGAGTGACCACTTGTTTTTCATAGATGGGGATGTACTTAGAACATCAAGCAATGCGAATATAACAACGGGTCTATCCAGTAAAAAGAATGAAGAATCCAACAATTGTTTGGAATATCCAAGATTTATAAGAAGTGTAAGACAAAGGTACGCTGTGCCTCAAAACCGAATTAAAGTTATTCCGCCTTCAAACAAGCCGGCGGAGCCGACAAGAGGATATCTTTTTTCATTACTGCCAATGCTGATTACAATGGGAGGAATGATGGCGCTTCGTGTGGCCATGGGAAGAACTGGGATATATGTTTATTATTTTGCGTTCTTTATGGTTTCCAGTGTTATCGTTTCTATAATCAGAATGGTAAAAGTCAGGAAAAACTATAAAACCAAAATTAAAGAGAGAATAGAAAAGTACAATAAGTACATTGAAGATAAAGTAAAAGAAATCGAGGATGCCCGTGCTGAGGAAAGACTCATAGTGAACAAGATGGAAGTTTCTTCGGAGACTTCGCTTGAAGAAATTGAAAATTTCGATGCACATCTATTTGAAAAAGAAAAAGATCATCCTGATTATATGTGTATAAATGTCGGACAGGGAACTGTGCCGTCGTTAAATCAGATAGAGTACAACGCCAGAGAGACTCTGGAGGTTGAAGACGAGTATATGAATTATCCTGAGCAGATTCATGACAGCTATGAGTTTATCAGCGATGTACCCGTTGTACTCAATCTGCATGATAACAATGCCATAGGTGTTGTTGGTAACAGAGACAAGCTATATGCGTTCCTTAAAAATATCATTATTGGTCTTTCCGCACAGCACTTTTACAAAGAGCTTAAGATCTTTGTGATCATGAATGAATCAGATGTAGAAAATTTGTCTTGGACAAGATGGATAAAGCACACCACAGATGACAACGGAAAGCGTCTTTTCATTTATGATGAGGAGAGTGCGAAAACAGGACAGGAGTATTTATATAATATCTTATCCCAACGAGAACAGACAGAAGGTAAGGCTAAGCTTCAGGATTATGTCGTGCTTGTATACAGATCAGAAATGATAAGCGGGCATCCAATAAACAGATTTGTGGAGACAGCAAGGAAAAAGGGATTCACCTTTGTGTTTTTTGAGGAACATGAGGAACTTCTGAATCATGATTGCGATGAGAGAGTATTTCTCGATGTTAATCAAAATACAGGTTATATTCAAAATGCTGTCGATGGAACAAAGTTAAGATCGTTCACTTATAACGAACTGTCAGATGAAAGAGTTGCAAAAGCGGCTGAGAAGATGGCAGCTGTCTATGTGGACGAGATGAGTATCGAAAGCAGACTGGCCAAAAACATCAGTCTCTATAGCATACTTGGAATACTTAATGCGTATGATCTCGACCTTGATACAAGATGGTCTAATTCAAAGATTTATGAGAGCATGGCAGCTCCTCTCGGAGTAAGAGGTGACGGATCTATCCTTTCTCTCGATATACACGAGAAAGCACATGGGCCACATGGTCTGGTGGCAGGAACTACCGGTTCGGGAAAATCAGAAATTGTTCAGTCATTTGTGCTGTCACTTTCAACATTTTTCCATCCGTATGAAGTTGGATTTATAATCATAGACTTTAAGGGTGGAGGAATGGCAAATCAGTTTAAGAACCTGCCACATATGAACGGAGCCATAACAAATATTGATGGTAAGCAGATTGACAGGTCACTTAGTTCTATCAGGGCAGAGCTTTTAAAGAGACAGGAACTGTTTGCAAAATACGAAGTAAACCATATCGATGATTACATCAGATTGTTTAAAGATAAGGTTACACCAATACCTCTCCCTCATTTGGTGCTCATAGTTGATGAGTTTGCGGAGCTTAAGAGCGAGCAGCCTGAGTTTATGAAAGAACTTATAAGTACTGCCCGTATAGGACGAAGTCTTGGTGTACATTTGATACTTGCTACTCAGAAACCTGCCGGTGTTGTAAATGATCAGATTTGGAGTAATTCAAGATTCAAGCTTTGCTTGAAAGTTCAGGACAAGAGAGACAGTAATGAAGTGCTTAAATCACCTCTTGCTGCAGAGATTAAGGAACCCGGTAGAGCATATCTTCAGGTAGGTAATAATGAGATATTTGAGCTGTTCCAATCCGGGTACAGCGGCGCTTCAGCGCATGTTGAAAGCCTGGATGAACAAAATAAGTACGAAATAAATGTTGTAAGGCTGGATGGAGCCAGAACTACGGTATATAAGCAGGAAGGGGACAAGAGCGACAACGAAGAAACACAGCTGGATGCAATTGTCAGCAGGATTGAGGAATACTGTAAGCAGAAGAATATCGAGAAGCTTCCTCCGATATGTATGCCGCCGTTACCTGATATTATCAGCTTTCCGAGTGATGCAATTGAAAAGACTGACGACATCATAATCGATATAGGTGTATTTGATGAGCCTGAAAGGCAGTCACAGCCAAAGGCATATGCTAACCTGACCCTTGAAAATATGATCATCACCGGAACTGCCCAGTCAGGTAAGACAAATATTTTACAGACGATTATAAGACGTACGGCAGAGAATTATTCTCCGGATGATGTTGTATTCTACGTTATGGATTTCGCATCCATGGTCATGGGTAATTTTGCCAAGCTTGCACATGTTGCAGGAGTAGCAACAGCGGATGATCCTGAGAAGATTAAGAATCTTTTGAAATTGCTTTTCGCTGAGATCAACAAAAGAAAAGCGACTTTTGCTAATCTCGGTATAAGCTCATACAGTGCATACAGAGAATCAGGGAAAAGAGATATTCCACAGATTGTATTCATGCTTGAGAACTTCCTGGCTTTCAAAGAGATGTACATGGAGTATTATGATCTCTTTGTAGATATCTGCCGAGAGGGAAGCTCCATGGGTGTTACAACTATAATCACTTCTCCTCAGGCAAATGGAATGGGACTTAAGATTCTTTCATCGTGTCCTAAGCGTATTGCACTTAACAGTAATGATGATCTTGATTTTGGATTGTTGTTCAACAAATGCAAGCTTAGACCGGACAACTATCCCGGACGTGGCATAACACAGATAGAGCGTAATAATTACGAAATACAGATATATCAGGCATTTGATGCTGAACGTGAGATCGATAAGATTGGACAGATATCCGAGTTTATCGAGACGGTAAATGCGAAGTACAAAGAGCATGTTAAACAAGGGATTCCTGTTGTGCCTGAAGAATATACAGACGAATTTATTAAAAAGAACTATCCGGGTTATAAGAGGAAACCATACGAACTTCTTCTTGGTATCAATTATGCAGATACGATGCCTGTTTCTATTGACCTTGTATATAAGAATATGCTGGCAATCGCCGGACAGCAGAGACATACCGGTAGAAAGAGTTACATCAACTACGTTATTAGATCTCTTAATGCAGATAGAGAAAAGGCGCCGGTTGAGTTCTACATTCTTGATTCTTATGAGCGCCTGATGGAAAATTGCGCAAACCTGGAAACAGTCAAGACTTATACATTGCGTCCTGATGAAATTGACAAAGAAGTAGATGGTATTACCAGGCGACTGGCTGAAAGAAAAGACCGAATCATGGCAGGAGAGGCAGATGTTCTTGTCAAAGAGCCTCTTATTGTTATTGTTCTTGGATCGGCTGATTACTATGCATCAACATCAGCTTCGGCAATTAATATAGCGAGATATCGAGATATTATCCAGAAGTACAAGACTATGAAGGTTGCTATCATATTGACAGACCTGCCTAATGCATCTATCACCTTCGGTGCAAATGAGCTTACACGTCTTGTTACCGGACATAAGCTGGTAATGATGTATGAGAATCTTGGAAACCTTAAGGTATTGGAAGTACCGCTTAGCTTCCAGAGAGCAAACAGAAAGCAGCTTCAAGCAGGCGAGATGTACTTGTACAAGGAAGGGGACTTCTTAAAAGCTAAGACCCCTTTGTGGAGTGAAAATGAAACTTGAGAAATATGAATCATACTATTTGGCAAATACTGACGATGGGGAGAAATGGTCTGCTATCGGAATGAAAGTTATTTCCAATCTCGAGACAAACAAGGTAATTGTCCCGTCTACCATTCTTATGAATGGAGAACAGCAGATCATCTATCCCATCGATGGATTTGTAAACGCTGATAATACTCAAACGTTGGTGGAAGATCTGGCAGAATTAATCTCTCTGGTGGATAAAAGTGAATTCCTCGAGAGGTCTTTTGTTGCAATTGACCGGGAGCATATTTTCTATGATGTAAAAGAGAATTCGACCAAGTTTATGATTGTTCCTATCGTCAAGGAGGAAGAACAGAGTAAGCAGCAAAATGATGAGTGGATCATAAGGTGTATCGATACTATAAAAGTATTAGGCGGAAAAGATGTAAACATCACACCTGAAAACTTCAATGCATTCCTGCTGGAAAAGAAAAGCTTAAATACTATGGCTGAGGGGGAAAAGAGTGTTGGAGTCAACATCTCAGAGCTTATACTCAGATATCAGGGAGAGTATGGTCATTTCGCGCTCTTTGATAGCGTAGATGTTTTCGTGATTGGAAACAGTGAGGGCGTTGAAGGAGCTATCACAATCAATCCTTCAATAAGCAGAGAACATTGTGTCATAACAAAAGAACCTGATGGATTCTTCATTGCTGACAGAATGAGCAAAAATGGCACATATGTTAATAGCAGGAGACTGGATAACACAGACAAAGTACTCATTAAGAATGGTGATACTGTTCGCCTTTCTGATATGAGCTTTACCGTTGAGATTAGATGATCTTGAGGAAGAAAAATGAGTTTAAGGATAAGGATAATCAGTCCTGACATAGAGTATATAAACAAGATAGTGGGAAAACTTGCCTCCAGAATCAAGAGTGAGATTCAGCTTGAGTATATTACTGATGAGAAATGCTTTGTTGAATCTCGAAACAATCCCAAGAGAGTTAATGTTGAATTCATTGATGAGGCTTTTCTGGCAAGAATCCCAGGTAAAGCTGTTGCGGATAATACCTTTGTGATCAGTGAAAACGCTAATAACGGAGAAGCAGTCAATAAGCTTGAGGGATCGGAGGCTATACTCAGGGTTCTTGGTGAAGGTGTGCTTAAGACCAATAAGAGCAGACGACAGTGCCAGATTGTAGCTGTGTCTTCACCATATGGTGGTTCTGGAAAAACAACAGTAGCGTTGGCAATAGCTGCAAGATTGTCACAACTGCATAGGAGAGTTCTCTATATTGATGCAGAGAATGCTCAAAATTACTATGAGAAGCTGGATGAAAAAGAATATATGAGAGAGTATGCAAGCAAAGAATTAGCTGCTTCTATCGTTAATCTTACAACCAGTTCTTATGAGAATATTAAGAAGCATATAGTACATGGTTTGTTTGACTATATGCCACCCTTTGAGAAATATTTATTTCACTATCACCTTACTCCTAATATGCTTAATGATCTTGCCAAAACCATGGCGGTAAAGAAAGAGTATGACTACATCATTGTTGAGCAGGAAAGTGTGATAAATCCTGATTTGGTGCAGGAGATTATGGGATGCACCAGGCATGTGGTAGTGACTAACAGATCAATGGATGATTTGCGACTAAAGAAGTATCTGGCATTGTTTGATGGATTTGATGGTTACACGGCCATCATTCAAAACAATTACGGTAACGAAGAAAAGATAGAAACTGATGCTGCTCCCGTGGCAGAGAAGATTGCGCTGGATTTAAATGATAGCTTAGGCAAAGTGCTGGAAAAAGGCTATTATCGAAAAGCTGCAGAAGCAGTCTTATAGTGAAACTGTAGTAGAAAGAGGATATTAATGTCATATGCAGTAAATGCAGATGTGTTAGGCGGAGGCTTTGCTCCCCAAACCTTCAAAACACACTGTGGAGATTGGAAAACCAGATATAACGCTTATGTTGCAGATGGGATGGTTTTGCTTCAATCAAGATTCAATGGCGTGTTAACGGAGATGGAAGAGGCTAACAGAGCAATTGAAAATGCAGGAATTGAAGGAATCAGTCCTATAGAAATTGCCTATACACGGGCCCAGACAGCTGGTGTGGAGGATAAAAGAACAAACCTGTGTTTTTTTACAAACCTCGTCTATGATGATGCGGATAGGCTTATTGATCATCCGTTTTATGAATCGGTTCTTGGCATCAAACATAATACTGATGAGCATAAATCAATACTCATAACATTTTCCGGAGCATCAATAAATCTTCCATATGAGTATAGCAGCCCGGAGAGCATACTTAGCATACTGGCTGATGTATTTGAAAAGTCAGATCCGGATGACTTTCTGTATATGGATGACGATGAAGCTAATGCCATCATAGAGCGGTTCATGACCTATGATTATATAACGGGAACTTATGGCTTTGAAGGAGCCATGGACAATTGGAGCAGTCTTAGCAGTAAGGAACAGGCTGTGCTTGCCCACTGTTATGAGTATACTAACAGACAGTATGATATGTTCATGGATGAGAATAGTCCTGAGGCAATGAAAAATCGTGAAATGCTCACGAGAATGAGCAATAAATTCATTGAAGATGCTCCCGACAAGACATTTTTCGTTTGGGAAATTGACGGAGGAGCGAAGGTAACAGAGGCTGGAAGGGGTATCAGAAGACTCCTTGGAGCAGAAAGCAGAGGAAAGGCGCTACTCGATAATCTTGTATCGCTATCATCCATTCCCGGGGAATCCAAGATCACAGTCAGTCATGATGGGGCAGCAACTGTATTTAGTCTGGAATACTCAGGATATAAAGATACTATTTCATATAACTGTAACTTTGCCAGAAGCCTCGCCTATGTAAATCATCAGGAAGAGAATAATCCGGGATACTATAAGGCTGCTAAAAAAGCCGGCCTTACCAGAGAGAACATAGCACAGATTCTTTGTTGCGCCGAATCATATCTGCAAATGGCAGATATTGAGAAAAGTATCATGGGGCCTGTAAACGGGGATACTGGAGCACAGGGTAATCTTGGTACACTGGCGGATCAACATATTTCATTTTGCGATAGAATTAAGAATGAATTTGAGAGACGATCGTCATACAGAACCGGAAAAACAGGATTTTTAGATAAACTCGAGGACTTCAATGATAGCTTATATGTGGCATCATTTGAGGCATTTGAATCGATAGATAACCAAACAGTAAAGGCTGTAATTTCTTCGGATTTTTATAACAGCTATAAGCAGATCATAAAAGATAATGTTATAGATAAGGAATACTATGAAGATCCGTTCAGGCATAGATTGAAGGCTGGAACACAGATACTTACTTATGCAGGTAATCAATTAAGTGGCGCACTTAGGCACGGAGCTGATGCTTTAGTAGAGTTACAGCCGGATGATCCAATGTATTATAGGGCTACCTCCCAGGGAGCGTATTGGGCTTTTGAAGCCGGAGGAGCTATACAGAGCTACTTAACTGACGGTAACTTGGATAATACAGAGAAGTATGCATCAGATAACTTCAGAAGATTCCAAAAGGGTGGTTTATACTGTCTTTCTGATATGGTTGGTGGAATATTCTCGCTTCCGGAACTGGCTGTCAATATCTGCTATGGGCAACAGGATATCATATCTAATACCACTGATTATCTTACAACGCACGAGCTGAAAGATATTCCGTATGATCTAAAAATCTGGGGTGGAAAGAAAGAAAAAGAACTTGAGACCATATGGAATTATGCTGTAACAGAAGCAAAAAATACCTTTACCAAAGATGATGGAACAGTGGACATCGGACAATGCTATGAAGCTGCTGGTTATATGACAGTGTTTATTGCATCCTTCTTCGTCGGTGCAGGAGAAGCAAAGTCGGCATCCACTGCAGGAGAAGCCGGAAGCAAGGTGGCAAATGTTGCGGATGATGTGGCTAGAATAGCAACAAGAACTCCAGTGGATGATCTTGCGAGAGTAGCATCAACTCCGATAGATGAGCTGGCAAAAGTGACAGCAACACCAGTAGACGAGATAGTGAAAGTGGCAGAAACTCCTATGGACGAGCTCGCAAAAGCAGCAGAAACTCCGTTGGATGAAACTGTTCGAGCTGTCACCAATGCTACAGATGATACTGCCAGACTTTCTGAAGGAGCTACTAAGGCAAATGGAGCTGAGGTTGTTTCTTTGACTGATTCCGGAAAATCAGGCGGGAGATTAAAAACTGGGCCTAAACCAAAAGGAACGGGACCTCATAATTTAAAAATTGAAGAAATAGCTGCTCAAGTAAAAGATGGTCAGATTATTGGAGGGGGAGGAAGAGGATATCCCCCAGAGGCAAAGATTTCGACTCCGAATGGATTAAAAACGCATAGAAGACCTGATATTCTAGTACAGAAACCGGATGGTTCATACTATGGCATAAATGTTGGTAAAACAACAGCTAATGGAGCTCCTATTAGGCGGGAAGTAGAAGCTTTATATGATTTAGAAGATGTTGGTATACCTATGTGGTTTATTGCTTATGATAAATGAGGTAAAAAATGAAAAAAACAAGTATTCAATTTCATGCAACTAACGAAGATTTATATGAACTTGTGATGGAGATAATTCATGGATGTTATAAGGTATATGGAATCCTTGATTATCCTCAATTTGAGGTAATGGAATTAACGGAAAAATTAGATAAAACAACCTTTAGTAAGTATAGCGTGATT
>JAEEGH010011217.1_pt1 | contig 20384 bp, 3 predicted proteins | sample 9134181 | NCBI WGS metagenome assembly JAEEGH01 (sample SAMN16246544, study PRJNA631951) | gut metagenome | biome: gut microbiome; feature: rumen; material: DP-attached | host: Bos | place: Iran: Karaj | collected 2018-10
GGTAGCTTCCACACCCACGTCGCTCGTCGCCTCCAAGCCTGTGACTTTCCTCTCCGAGAAGGGCGACTACCTCGAGTGGGACTTCATTGCGGGCGAAAATGGCGAGGCATTCTACGCGGCGGTGCAGAAGGCCGTTGACGAGGCGGCGGCGAAGGCGGACTACGTGGTGGTGCTGGGGCATCTTGGCGTCTCGAGCGACTGCGCGCCGTACATGTCCACGGACCTCATCGCGCACACTACGAACTTCGTGGCGCTCATCGACGGTCATTCGCATTCCGCGATGGAGGGGGCGCGCGTGAAGAACGCCGCAGGGCGCGAGGTCATTCTCGCGCAGACCGGATGCTATCTGGGCGCGCTCGGCTGCCTCACGCTCGACGACGGCGCGTGCGTGGCGGCCTCCACGCTCTTCCCCTCGCGCGTGAAGGATCCCGAGGTGGAGTGGCTCGAGACGCGCCTCATCGGCGCGGTGGAGCGTCAGCTCGGCGCACGGCTTGCGATCGTCGACGCCACGGTGTGCGCATTCTCACCCGGCAACGGAGCGCGCCTTGCGCGTTCGCAGGAATGCGCAGCGGGCGATTTCGCGGCGGACGCGTACTGGTGGTTCGCGCGCGAGAGGGCGGGCCGCTGCGACTTCGCGCTGGTGAACGGAGGAAATGTTCGCGCGGACATTCCGAAGGGCGAGGTGACGATGAAGACGCTGCGCACGGTGCAGCCGTTCGGCGGAGGCGTGGGACTTGTGGAGGTTGACGGAGCGACGGTAATGGAGGCGCTGGAGTTCGGCGCGCAGGTGGTGGGAGAGAGCGAGAGCGGAGGGTTCCTGCATGCGGCGGGTCTTCGCTACGAGATCGACGCGCGAATCAAGTCCGGAGTTAGAGTGTCGCCTTCGGGCGCGTGGACGGGCGGTCCTTCCGGCGCGCGCCGCGTGCGCAACGTGCAGGTGTACGACCGCGAGAAAGGCGCGTATGTTCCGCTCGATCCCGCGAAGAAATACATCGTTGCTGGCAACAGCTTCACGCTTATAGAGGGCGGCGACGGGTTTGAGATGTTCAAGAGGGCGCGTGCGGTGAACAATTCCCTTGAGACCGACTACGTGGCGTTGGCCGAATACACGAAGGCGTTCGCGAATGGCAGCAACGGCGTGCCGCGCATTGCGTCCGCCAATTCCCCTCTTGCGAATCTGAAGGGACATCCAATTGCCTACGAGAAGCCCGAAGGCTCAGGAAGAATCACGATACTTAAGTGACGAACGAGACTTCCCTTTGACAGCATGGTCCCTGAAAGTGTAGAATATTGACGTTGACAAACCTAAGGCAAGGAACTTCACTATGAGAAAACTAGCTTTGGCGGGCGCTGCTGCAGCGACGTTGTGTGTGCAGACGCTCATAGCGGCCACGTACTACAAGGTCGGCACGGACGCCGCCGGAGCGTCGTCGTTCACCGGCAACGTGAGCGGCACGGTGGGATGGTCCACAACGCAGGGCGCCACCGCCACGACCACGGTCTCCGACTTCGAGAACTCCGACTTCATCGTGGGCACGGGCACTGGCTTGCGCATTCCGGCAACCGAGCCTGACATCGCCTTCACAGGCCGTTCTCTCACGCTGGCCGGCGGCACGATCATGCTCAAGCGCGGAGCGAACGGCGGCAACCGCAAGGTCGCCATCTCGCCGTTCGTCGTCAACGAAGCCGGAACGATCGGCATGGCGCAGGACAAGTCTGTGTTCACCCTCACGGGCACATTGGACATTATGCCGGGTTCGATCTTGACGTTCCAGTTCGGCACGGCAAGCGGCAGCGGGGACTTTCGTCCGATCGTTGTCGACTCCGCCATCACCGGCGATGCAGCCTCGGCCATCAAGATCACCGGTTCCGGCAACGCCGGCAACAAGAGCGGCCTCACCCTCAACGCGGCAGGCGACTTTCTGGGCACAATAACGAGCGACGGCACCGCGCCCACGTTCTCGCTCGTGATCAACGGCGCATTTGGCGGCACTATCACCGCGCTTCCCACTTCCACCACGGCCGTCACCATCGACTACGACGGCCTCCCCGCCGGGAAGGGCCTGCGCGTGGCGTCCACAACCGTGCCGCCTGTGCTCAAGACGAATCTGCGCTTCTACACGTCCTCCACCGCCATCGCGGCGGACGGCGCGCGCCTTCTCACGTTCCCCGCCGGAACCGAGCTCGACGCATCGGAGTTCTCCATTGCGTACTCCTACACGGCCGGCGGCACGTCCGTGCCTCTGCCCCTTGACGTGGCCGAGAACGACGACGGCACAGTCTCGCTCGTCACCAAGGGCGGCGGAACGTTCTACAAGATAGGTGCGGATCCTGGCGACAAGACGTCCTTCTCCACGAACCACACTGCCGCCATCGGCTGGGCGCGGGAGGCCTCCGCCACAGCCACCGTTCCGTTCTCCGCGGCCGAGATGGCCGTATCCGACTTCATTGTGCCGAGCGGACGCGTCCTCCGCACGCCGAATACAGGTTCGGCATGGACGTTCACTGGCCGTTCGCTGCGCCTTGAGAACAGCGGCAGCGACGCCCTCAACCAGCTCATGCTAAAGGCCGCAAACAACGCCACCATAACGATTCCCAATCTCATCGTCGCCCAGGGACGCATCTTCAACGGAAACGGCGGATACACATACACGCTCGCGGGCAGGCTCTCCATCGTGAGCGGCTCGTCGCTGTGGATATGCGGTTCTGACACTGGAACGCGCACGATCATCGTGAACTCGTCCATCGTCGGCGACGCCACCACGTCGATTCTGATTCCCGGCAACGGCAAGGCCGGCACGCAGGTGCTCCACTTCAACAACGCGGCCGAATTCCTTGGCGCGATCAACGAGACGGCGGGGGAGACCTCGGCGACAACGCTGTACATCGGCGGTCCGTTCGGCGGCACGATCGGCGCGCTTTCCTCGAAGAGCACGCTCACGGTCAACTACGACGGCCTCCCCGCCGGGAAGGGACTGCGCGTATCCGCTTCGTCCGTTCCCGATACGCTCAAGACGAAGCTTACGTTCTACTCGGCCACGGCGAACTTCTCGCAGCATCTACTGCCGCTCATCTCGTTCTCGGCGGGCACGGCCGTCAATCCAGCAGATTTCACCGTGAAGCATGCGACAAGCTCGGGCGGCGCGGCGACGGTGTTCGAAGCCCTCACCACGTTCACGGCCGACGACGGTTCGGTGGTGCTGGCCGTCGACGCCACGAAGCCCGCGACCGCGCGTATGGTCAAGGATGCCGACACTGGCTCATGGTCATGGCACTTCTACGGCGGCGACGGGCGCGACGTCACAGCCTCGTGTGGACTCGCTGCGCCGACTGCCAACACCAAGATTCTCTTCGGTTCCACCGATGAGCTCGCCGCAGCGCGCGCAAATCCTGGCACTCCCAAGGGCTGGCGCATGACCGCATTCGAGATGACGGACGACGCCGACTTCGTCACGGACAGCTTCGCCCTCACGTTGGATGCGGGCATTGAGATCGACCTTGAAGGGCATGTGCTCACGCTTCCCGGCTCGTTCTTCGAGAACATGAAGTCCGCAAACCAGCAGCTGCTCGTGAACGGCGGATTCGAGTCCGATTCCGTGGACTCAGGCGCCTATCTGGAATACAAGCCCACGGGCTGGACGCGTGGCGGCACGGTGGCGCTCATCAGCGCCAACAACTCCTACGCCTATACCCAGAGGAGCGCGGGGAAACTGTGCTTCCTCAACAACGGCGCGAACGTGAGCCAGACGTTCACGCTTCCTGTCGCAGCCACGGTGAGCGTTTCGGTTCAGGCGGCGAACAAGAACTGGTTGAGGACGAGCGACAACGTGACCGTATACACCACGGCGAACGGCAATGTGCAGATCGACGGGACGGCGGTAGTCTCCTGGTCGGGTCCGGGCAACGCCAGCTTTGCCACGCGCACGGCCGTGGTGAGCCTTGCCGCGGGAGAGCACACGGTGAAGGTGTCGTGCACAAGCGGTTCAGGCATGGCCATCGACAACGTGTCCGTCACATACCCGACGCTTGGCGGCGTGATCACCGACACGGTGGGCGGCGGCGAGCTGCGCGTTGACGTGCCGGAGAACGTGATCTCCAGCAACACGGCTTTCGACATCATGGGCAAGGTCAAGTTCGTGAAGAAGGGCGCCGGCGTGTTCGTGTCAAGAAGGCGCGGCCTCATGTATTCGGGCGGCAACGAGATCGTCGAAGGCAGGCTCACAACCACTGAAGGCAATGGCGCGAATGCCGACTGGTCGGCGAAGCACCATCCGCTGGGCGCGACCGACAATCCGATCGTCGTGCGCAAGAACGGCACGCTCGACATCGCAGGCAACTACGACTACCGCTTCTATCCGATAACGCTCGACGGCGGCACGCTCAGAAGCGGAAAGCTCGACGACAGCGGCCCGATCAACCAGAGTCAGGTTTCGTGGGGCGGCGTGGGACGCCTCGCCCTCACCGCGGATTCCACGTTCTACCTCCGCAGCGACGTGATGTTCAGCGGCAACGACGACATCCCGATCGACCTTGGCGGACACGAGTGGCTTCTCGACTGCCCTGTTGGCGCGAAGACCATCTTCATGTCAAAGGACATGACGAACGGCACGATCCGCATCACCCCGGCGAGCGAGAAGACTACCTACATGCGGATCATCAACCGCGACGTCGACGCGCGCACGGTGGACGTGATCGACCAGGGCGGCATCAGCCCCATCTCCACCTTCAGCGTGCGCAACTACACCGCAGAGCGCGCATACGACAACGTGAAGTGCACCGGAACGACCAACCTCTACGTGTACGGCACGTTCACGCCGCGCACAGACTACTTCTACGGCTGCACGATGAAGAACGGCTCCACGATCGACCTCAGAGGGAAGGATGACGTATGGTCCACCACGAGCGCGGCAACGGTGGGCAAGAAGACCGTGGACTTCGAGGATGGCGCGACGGTGACGATCGACGTGCGCGGACGCGGCACGAGGGTGAAGGTGGTCGACTGGACCGACCATACGCCCGAGAACCTCGACACGCTCAAATTCGTGCCAGACGCCCGCAGCCGGTCCGTGGGCGTATCCCTCTACGTCAAGCCGGACGGCATCTACGTCTCGTCCGGCACGATGATCTTCGTGCGCTAGGCGGAAAAGTTTCAGGCAGGGCGGATCCCTTTTGCAAGCCATCGGGGGGGGGGTATTCTCCGATGTCCAGTGGTGCATTGCCTTTGACAAGAGGCCTGCCGAAAGTGTAAAATAGTGACATTCCAAAATTTAGCCAAGGAATCTCATGATGAAAAAACTAGCTTTTGTGGGTGTTGCGGTAGCGGCGCTGGGTGTGCATACGCTCATGGCGGCCACGTATTACAAGGTCGGCGGCGATCCGGCTGGTTCGTCGTCCTTTTCCACCAACGTCAGCGACACCGTCGGCTGGGCGATCGCGCCCGATGCGACGGAGACGACGCCGTTCTCCGAAGCGGAGATGGTGCAAGCCGATTTCGTGGTTCCCTCCGGTCTCACACTACGCACAGCGGAGGCGGCAGACGCCTCCTGCACGTTCGCCGGAAAGTCCTTGCGCCTGGAAAGCGGCGCGCAACTCCTTGTCAAGTCTCCCAACAACGCAGTCATCACGGTTGAAGACCTCATCGTGGCAGGCGGAGGCTTTGGCAATGGCCTTGCCAACAATTCCTACACGCTGGCCGGCAAGGTCACCATTGAATCCGGCACATCTTTCAAGCTCGCTGCGTCGGAGAACGGCGCTACCCGCACGATTCTCTTGGATTCCGCGATCTATGGCGACGCGACAACCGCAATTGCGATATCCGATGCCGAAAGGACGGGCACGGGCATCTTCCATCTCAGGAACCTGGAGAACTTCTACGGCGCGATCCACGATGTGGCGACGGTGGACGACGGCAGCGCCAAGATATACATCGACGGCGCATTCGGCGGCTCTTTTGACGCACTCTCGCCCAAAGCGTCGCTTACGGTGAAGTACGACGGTCTGCCACCGGGGAAGGGGCTCGTATTCTCCTCGGCCACAATTCCCGAATCGCTCAAAACGAAACTTACGTTCTATTCCTCGTCCTCCGACTTTTCGGAACACCTTCTGCCGCTCGTCACGTTCCCAGCCGGAACGGAGGTCGACCCCGCGGAGTTCACGATCAAGTTTGCTGCGAGCCCGGACGGCGCGGCGAGGGCATGTCGCGCGTTCACGGTTCTGACGAATGCGGACGACACCGTAACGCTCGTCTATGACGCCCATGTGCCAGAGCGCGCGAAGATGGTGAAGGGCGACGGCGATGAGTGGGGCTGGCGGTTCTACAACGCCTTCTGGGACGACTTGACGGCGACATGCGGCCTTTCCGCGCCAGACGCCACGATCACGGTCTATGTGACCGACACGGCGGAAATCGCGCCCATTCTCGCCGATCCCGGCGCGCCGTCCGGCTACCGCATCGAGACGCTGGCGGTCAATGCCGACGCCGATCTTTCCGAACTCTCGCCGCTTGTCATCGACCTTTCGAACAATTTCGCCATCGACCTCAACGGCCATTCGCTAACCGTGCCAGGATCGTTCATCGGCGGCAAGACGCCAACGACTCAGGATCTGATCTTGAACGGTGGCTTCGAGTATCTGGTCATAGCGGCAAATACATACGATACAGGGTCCGCCATCACGGGATGGACTAAGAGCAACAACAGCAAACTCGGCCTCATGAAGAACTACGCCAGCAGCCTCTACACCCAGCGCAGTTCGAACAGAACGTGGTGCTACGTCACCAAGGGCTACAATGCCAGCCAGACGATCTACGCGCCCGGGAACGCGACCTGCACTCTTACTCTCGACCTGTGCAACAGAAATCTGGTAAAGGAAGGCTCTTCGACCATTACGTATTACGCATCCAACGGAGATGCAAAGATCGACGGAACGACGGTCTTCTCCTGGACAGGCGGCAATTCCAAGGCGAGAACGGTCACCTCCAGCGCCTTCAACCTTTCAGCAGGAACCCACACGCTGAAAATCTCATGTACGTCCAACAGCGGCTTCGCAATCGACAACGTAAAGCTGAACTGCACGTTCACGGAGCCATTTGCGGGCACGGTAACGTCTTCTGCAGCTGGCGGCGAACTGCATGTGAACGTGCCTTCCGGCTCGACCGTGCACAATACCGCCGTGAATCTCACCGGCAACCTTCGGCTCGTGAAGGAGGGCCAGGGCAAATACGTGGCGACCAAGACAGGTCTTACCTACGCAGGCGGCACGGAGATTCTGGAGGGGACGATAGAGTGCGGCGCCATCGCGAGTTCGCGTCCGCTAGGCGCGGCTGATGGCGAGATTGTAGTCTCCACCAACGGCGTTCTCGACCTGAATGGATGTTCCGACCAATTCTCGTACCCAGTCGTCATGAACGGCGGAATTGTCAGAAACTCTTGGGGCGACATACGCGATGGCAATGCGCAGGTCCGCAACGTGCGTCTTACGGCAGATTCCTACTTCGATCCAGCCTACAGCTGGGGCATCATCGGAAGCGGCTATGCCGCTACGTCGGTCGATCTCGGCGGGCACTCGCTTGCTGTCTCGATTGGAACGAGCGGCAAGTATTTCTATTTGTGCAACACGACGATCGCAAACGGCTCCATTGACTTCCGTAGCGGCGGCTGGTTCCAGACGGGGAAGGACGGGCATGCCAAGGCTTCTGGCGAGATTGCGGCGGCCACTGCCGATTTCCGCGTGAACTGCGCCCTCAGGCTTTATGCGCCGATCTCCGTGCGCAACTACGATGCGGTCTATGGTTCGGACTACAACGCAGGCACGGCGGAGATGAAAGTCCACGGCACGTTCACGCCGCGCACGGCCTACTTCTACGGCTGCACGATGATGGACGGCTCGACGATCGATCTTTCCGGCAAGACGGGCGCATGGTCTCCTACGAGTTCGTTCACGGGCGGGAGCAAAACGGTCGGTTTTGCCGCCAATGCGACCGTGACGGTAAATCTTTCGGGCCGCGGCGATCTGTGGGAGATATCCCATTCCGATTCGCCCTATGTGATCCTGTGGGAAGAAGGCAACGCGCCGTCGGCGAGCGTGACGTTTGTGCCCGACAGGCAGACCGCCCGCGAGCGCTACTATTTCGGAACGGATTCTACCGGGCTTCGCCTCAAGTATCGCGCGGGAACAGTGTTTATCATGCGATGACGCACCGAAACTTCGAAACCCCGAAACCTCAAAACTGTCAAAACACCCGAAACCAGAAACCAGAAACCAGAAACTTTACAATTGACCTCTCTCCAGCCGAAATGGTAGAATGTGAACAGAAGGCGAGGTGGGTAATCCTTCAAGTGGAGGATTCTCCATACGTCCGGTTGCAATGGAATGGAGAGTGAAAATGAGGTTGAGAAAGTTGTTTGGCTGTATCGTCGTCACGTTCATGTGCGGCATGGCTTATGCAGCGGCGCCAACGCTTGCGCACCGCTGGAGCTTCAGCGGGGACTACATCGACTCTGTGGGTGGAACGTCCGCTACGGTCATTGGCTCTTCGGTCAGTTTCAACGACTCGAACAGCGCCGTGGTGATGTACGGAGATGGCAATGGCGCCGGTTCGCTGAACCTCGGCACGGACATGCTTCCTCCAGACGCCGACGAGCTGACGCTTGAGCTGTGGGTCACGCACAACGCAGTGAAGAACTGGGCGCGCGTCCTGGACTACGGATCCGACAACCAGAACTACCTCACGCTGACGTGGTGCGAGGGCACTGACGCCACAAAGGAGAGGGTGGAGATCAAGAAGGCCAACACCTCGATCCTCGCGTGCGACTGCACGCTCACCACCTATGCCATCGACATGCCGTACCATCTCTCCGTCACGTTCAAGGTGAATTCCAATGGGTCCACGTTCATGCGCTGGATGAGGCGCAATGCCAGCACGGGCGCGCTTGAGCACGTGGGCGCGATCGACTTGCCAGACTGGCGCCTCGCCAACATAGTCTCGCCGAAGTTCTATCTCGGCCACTCGCAGTACACCGCCGACCTTGACGCCAATGCCACATACGACGAAGTGCGCGTGTGGAGGGGCGTGCTCACGGACGAGCAGCTGACCGCAAGCGTGCTTGCTGGTCCCGACGTCCTGCCGGACGTTGGATCGACGGCGGCATTTGCAAGGACGGTGTGGACCGGCGCGGTCGACGACGATGCGACGAACGCCGGCAACTGGAATCCAGTGCTGCCCAACGCCAGCACGCTCGCAGTCTTCGCCGGCGACTTCGCGGCGCAGATTCCCGCTGGCTCCTCGTTTGCCTGCGCCGGCGTCGTCTTTGAGGATGCTCGCCTTGCGGCCGACTGCGACTGGCGCGGACTTGCCGCGAAGATCAACGCCGGCGCGCTTGATCTTGCCGGGCACAAGCTCTACGTTTCGCAGCTCGATGGCAGCGGCACCATCACCGGCGCGTCCGCGATCCCCGCCGAATACCAGACGATAGAGTACATCCAGTCGTCTGGCGGCCAATGGGTGAACACCGGCTTCACGCCGTCCTGCATGGACCGCATCGAGATGAAGGTCAACTTCGCCAACGTCAGCGGAACGCAGTGCCTCTACTGCTCGCGCGCCACTTCCACGACGGTCAATACGATGACGAGTTTCCTGATCAGCGGCAAGTTCCGCTTCGACCGCAACACCAACATCTCGGGCGGAAACGTGTTCGCGCCCGTTGCAGACACAGACTACACCGTCTCGGTGGACTTCAGCACACTTGCCTGCAAGGTCAACGGAACCGATGCGGGAACGATGGCGGGAGCGGGCTCGTTCACTCCGGGCAGCCCGATAGCGCTCTTCGCTTCGCATACGGTCGGCACTGGACTGAACAAGGATTCCGTCATGGACAACTGGGCCAGCTACAAGCTTTATTCCTTCAAGGTGCTAGACCGCAACGGCGCGCTGAAGTGCCACTTTGTGCCTGTGAGGCGCGTCGCGGACGGCGAACTTGGCCTCTACGACCGCGTGAGCGGCGGATTTGTGACGAACAACACGTCCACCCCTCTAACGGGCGGCGCGGATGTCGTGGATACGACCTCTGGTTCCGAATGCGAGCTGCACGTCGACGTGCCATCTGGCGCATCTTCCGTCAACAGCGGCGTGGAGATCACAGGCTGCGTGAAGGTGTTCAAGGAAGGCGAGGGTTCATTTGCGAACAAGGCGGTGATGTACAACACCGGCGTAGGCGGCTTCGCGGCGGGCACGCTTGACATCGGAGCCAACAAGTTCAGAATCAAGGGACTAGACGGCGTGGGCACAGTGACCGCGCAGGGCGGGAATCTGCTGAAGAACGGCGACTTCCAGGCAGACGTGGTCGAGAGCGGCGCGTACGGCAGGCTCGCCCCGCAGGAATGGGCGGCCTCGGGAACGCTGCATGTTCTGCTGGACAACCACGACTACGCCGACGAGCAGGCCAATGGCTCGAACTGGACGTTCCTCGAGGGAAGCTCCACCATCAGCCAGACGTTCTTCCTCTCGGCGGACACGCAGTGCGCAGTGAGCATGAACATCGCCACGTGGAACAACAGGACGAACTATGCCAAGACCAACGGCAATGTGCAGATCGACGGCTCCACCGTCTTCTCCTGGACGGACCTTGGCTGGCGAACCACAGCGCTGAAAGGGAATGTGGAGCTCAAGGCCGGCCTGCACACGATACGCATCGCCTGCACAACGTCGACGGCGGATCGCGGTCTCCTGGTCGACAACGTCTCCGTGACGGCGGCAGGCGTGCTGGACGTCAACGTGCCCGAGGGGGAGACGAGCGAGAATCTCAACGTGGAGATCACGGGCGGCGCCGGAATGCGCGTCCAGAAGACGGGCAAGGGCAAGCTGATCATGACGAAGGCCAACACTGGATTCGGCGCAGGTGGACGCAGAAGCGGCAACGTGTCGATGTTCGTGAAAGAGGGCGTGGTGAGGAAGGTGCCGAGCGAAGGAGTGGCCTCGTGCGGCGCGCAGTACTCCACGATCGTCGTCGAGGAGGGCGGACAGTTCGACGTGGCGGGCCGCACGTACTGGGACTACGACTACGTCCTTGCCGGAAACGGTCCTGACGGCAAGGGCGCGCTAGTGAACACGGATACGGTGAGCAGTCCGCGCGAGGCGGTGGGCAACCGCGGCTACTTCCAGGACCTGGCTCTTGCGGGCGACGCCACGATCGGCGGCTCCGAGCCATGGGCGATGCTCTTCTACGGCTACGAAGCCACATCGATGAATATGAACGGCCACAGGCTGACTTATGCGGGCACCACCTTCAACGCCGGCAACATGTCCTACTCTGGCACGGGACGCATCGTTGTTGCAGAGGACGCGACGCTCGAGTTCTGGCACAATTCGCCTTCTGCGCCCGACTGCGAAATCGAGGTGAACGGCGTGTTCGCGCAGGACGGCGCGGGGCCAGCGACTGTCGGCTCTCTCCTGTTCGCCGAGACGGGCAGATACTCCAGCACGGAGGCCGCGCCGCCGGCGATCACGGTGCGCACTGCCTACGCGCCGCCGACTGCCGTCGTGGATGGATCTTCCGCCGCGAAGCCCACGGTGACGCTTGGCGCCGACGGCCACATAAACACCACGCTCGACCTTTCCCGGCTGGTTGATGCTTTCGACGCCACCACAACCACGTTCTTCAGCGGTTCGGAGGTGACGGTGGATATCGGCGAGCGAACCTTCGTGGAGGATACGCTGCTGGCCTCCTGGAACGAGAAGCCGCAGATTCAGGGATTCGTAGGCAAAGGCGCGGCAATCGAAGCGAAGCAGGTGGCAGTTGCGGCGCGAGAGGACGGGCTCTGGGCCGTGAAGCTGCTGCCGGACCGTCCCTTCATCGCGAGATGGATTGGCGGCGGCGAGGAAGGGAACTACCTCGATCCCGCGAACTGGAGCTGCTGGAACGCGTCCGGCGATCCCATCTACAACACGGTTCCCGGCGACATCACAACGGTCGTCGTCGACGGGCCGACCACGCTCAGCGTTCCCGAAGGCGCAGTTACGCCATGGGCGCGCATCAAGTTCGGCGCTGAGCAGAAGGCGACCAAGTGGGGACGCATCTTCTACGGCGCCGACCGGTATTCCAACAGCACTTATCCAGACACCAGCTACATCAACATAAAGCTGGGCGAATACGTGTCGTATGGCAATGGAAGCCTCGCAAATCTCGACGGACAGAACACGGCGTGGCAGTATTCATGGCTAGACTGGTCGCAGCTGCGCTTCGACGGATGGTTCTGCATAGCCCCATCGCAGGCCGGTAGCTGGCACATCACGCAGAGCTTCGACGACTATTTCGGCTTCGCCGTCGACGGCGAGTGGGTGGTGCTCAACCGCACCTACACGGCCAAGACCGAGACCGACTGCGAGATGACGGAAGGCTGGCATCGCTTCACCATCGTCTGCGGCGACACCTGGGGCGGGCAGGGATCGCGCGACGTCTCGGTGAACGGAACGAAGACGCCGATGGCGATTTCGATCAACGGCGGAGCGGAGATCGCGTTCAGCGCAGCGAACTTCACGTTCGGGTCCGGAGAGAACACCATCACCCTCAACGCCGACTGCGACTGGCGCTCGCTCGGAAGCATCCTGCTCAGGAGCGGTGCCACGATTGACCTGAACGGACACGTGCTGAAGACGGTTGGCGTGGTGTGCGACGACCATGTGGGCGCAACGGTGATGAACTCCGCGGCCGCCACGGGCGAGCTGCTCATCGAGGTGCCCGAGGGCGCAACCTTCAGTCTCGATGGCGTATCGGTGAAGGGCAACGTGAGAGTGGCGAAGGCCGGCGGGGGCACGCTTGTGATGGCGACTGCGGGGAACGACTTCAAGGGCGGGATCGTGATTGAGGAGGGAATGGTCAAGCCCGCGTGGATAGGCCCGAAGTTCCCGATTGGAACGATCAACCTGCTGGAGAACTGGAACTTCGATGAAAGCACCATTGGCAACAACAGCGGCAACTGGTCGTACGCGAACGGCGGAAACTACTTCGACATGCCTGGCTGGACAAGCTCCAATTTTGCAAGAATCGGGCTTTCCAAGGCAAGCGGCACATGGGTGACGAGCGGACGCAGCGTTGGAAAGTACGCGCTCTTCATGCAGACGGTCAACGGCAGCGGCACAGCCGATGCCTCGCAGGACGTCGAGGTCAAGACGCCAGGCACCTATCACTACTACTTCCAGTACGCCGGACGGCCGAAATACATCGGCGCAACCACCGAACTGCGCCTGATCCACAATGGCGTGTCGAAGACCATCGCCTCCGTCACCACTTCGGCCGACACGTACTCGACGTGCGAAGGGTTTGTCGAGATTGACAAGGCAGGAACGTACACGCTTCAGTTCTGTCAGCTTGCGACGTCGAGCGACAAGGCGAACACGATCGACAACGTGGTGTTCTCATGCTGCAATCCGAATTCGGAAGGCGTTGTGAAGGTGAACGAGGGCGCCACGTTCGAAGTGGACGGACAGTACGACTTCTGGTACAACGCCTTCACGCTCGCCGGCGGCACGTTCCAGAACTCCGGTTCTGCACGCGGCAGCGGCACTGCGCAGATCAAGTACATGTTCCTCACGGCAGACTCCACGATGAGAGTGGGCAACAGCTACGGCTTCGTCGGCAACGGCTATTCGCGCGCGGTGCTTGATCTCGGCGGCAACACGCTAACAGTGCTAGACCTCGAGAAGACTGAAGGCAACTTCTATCTCTACAACGCCTTGGTCAAGAACGGTGTGCTGAACGTGGTGGAAGGCGGCTGGCTCGAGACCGGCAACGCCGGCGTGACGGCGACCGATGCGAAGATAATGTCGTCCGCCGCGATGCGCGTCAACGGCGCGGTGGAGATAAGAGACTACACGGCGTACAGGGAAAGCTCCAAGCACAACGACGGCACGGCGGCGTTCAAGGTGTACGGCGCGTTCACGCCCGCGACCGACGTCTTCTACGGCTGCCAGATGCAGGACGGCTCCACGATCGACCTATCGGGCCGCACGGGAGCGTGGCATACCACCATGTCCATAGACGACAACGCGAAGGGCTCCACAACCGTGACGTTCGCCGACGATGCGACGATCACGGTGAAACTCTACGGGCGCTCAGACCTCTACAGGCTCATACGCTCTGACAATCCGTTCGTTGTGACGTGGAACGAGGAGCCCGCCAATCTCGAGGGACTCAAGTTCGTGACGGACGCCAAGTCCAGGAAGATGGGCCTCAGGCTCGTTCCCGACACGAAGATGGTTCCCGGCGCCGAGGGTCAGGTTGTGCAGAAGGGCCTCAGGCTCGTGTATCTCGGCGGTTCTGCCCTCTTCTTCCGCTAGCGGCCTCTAGCCTTCGAGCCCCCGAGACCTCCGGGACAACCGAGACAACCGCGACAACCGGGACCCCAAAACTGCCAGAAACCCGAAACCAGAAACTAGAAACCCGAAACCCGAAACTTTACAATTGACCTCTCTCCAGCCGAAATGGTAGAATGTGAACAGAAGGCGAGGTGGATAATCTTTCAGGTGGAGGATTTTCTGTCGCCCGATGGCAATGGAATGGAGTGTGAAAATGAGGTTGAGAAAGTTGTTTGGCTGTATCGCCGCCGCGTTCATGTGCGGCATGGCATGTGATGCTGCGCCTACGCTTGCGCACCGCTGGAGCTTCAGCGGAGACTACGCCGACTCGGTCGGCGGCACGTTGGCCGTAGCAATAGGCGACGCGATCTCGTTCAACGATTCGAACACGGCCGTGGTGATGTACGGCGACGGAAACGGCGCGGGGTCGCTCAACCTCGGCACGGACATGTTCCCCATAGACGTCCCAGAGGTGACCGTGGAGATGTGGGCCACGCAGACTGCGGTGAAGAACTGGGCGCGCATCATCGACTACGGGCAGAACAACCAGAACTACTTCACGCTCACCTGGTGCCAGGGCACGGACGGCAATCTCAACAGATCCGAGATAAAGAAGGCCAACGGCGTGGTGTTTGCATGCGACAACACGATGGGCACATATGCCTTGAACACCACGTACCACATCTCGGTCACGTTTTCGGCCAACGCCGACGGTTCCACGAACGTCCGCTGGATGCGGCGCAACGCCTCGACGGGCGCAGTTGAAAGTTCGGGCGCGACAGTGGCGTTCAACTGGACGCTTGCCGACCTCGCATCGCCGAACTTCTATCTTGGCCATTCGCAGTACACCCCCGACGCGGACGCGAACGCCATCTACGACGAGGTGCGCGTGTGGAAGGGCCTTCTCACCGACGAACAGCTGACGGCAAGCGTGCTCGCCGGTCCTGACACGCTTCCCGATGTCGGCACGCCTGATGCTACGCTCGGCACGGTGCGCTGGACGGGCGCGGTCGACGACGATGCCACCAACGCAGGCAACTGGTCGCCATCTGCGCCAAACGCAAACACTTTCGCTGTGTTTTCAGGCGACTTCACCGCGCAGATACCATCTGGTTCCACGTTCACATGCGCCGGCATCGTCTTTGAAGACGCGCGCCTCAGTGCCGACTGCGACTGGCGTGGGCTCACCGCGAAAATCAAGAGCGGAACCCTTGACCTTGCGGGGAACAAGCTGTACGTCTCGCAGCTTGACGGCGAAGGTCTGATAACCGAGGTCGGCGTGCCCGCCGAATACCAGCCTGTCGAATACATTTCCTCGAGCGGCGCGCAGTGGATCAACACCGGCTTCACGCCGGCCTGCACCGACCGCATCGAGATGAAGCTGAACTTCAACAACAAGACGGGCACGCAGTGCCTCTGGTGCTCGCGTGGCACCACCACCTCCACCTCTACCTTCACGAGCTTCATGATAAGCGGCAATCTGCTGCGCTTCGACCGAAACGGGAACACGAACGGCGGCAACAAGCTTTCGCCAACGGCGGGCACGCTCTCCACGGTTGTGGCGGACGGCTGGACGCTCCAATGCACCTTGAACGGCGCAGATGCTGGCACGATGGCGGGCAAGGGCGGCTTCACGCCCGCGAGCCCGATCGTGCTCTTCGCCTCACACACGGCTGGTGCCAACCTCACGCCCTCCACCGTGATGGGCAACTGGGCGAGCTATCGTCTCCACAGCCTCAAGGTGTACGACTGGAAGGGTGGTCTCAAGTGCGACTTCGTCCCTGTGAAACGCGTCGCCGACGGAGAGCTTGGCGTCTATGACCGCATCGGAGGCACGTTCGCCTCGAACATGACGACTACGCCTTTCACCGCAGGCGCCGACGTCAGCGACGCATCCGGCACGACCGGCGGCGAGCTGCACATCGACGTGCCCAGCGGCGCGGCTTCGATAGACGAGGGCGTGCGTATTTCCGGATCTGTCAAAATATTTAAGGAGGGCGCTGGATCGTTCACAGCTCAGGCGCCGATCTCAAACACTGGCGTTGGTAAATTCGTTGCCGGCAACATAGACGTAGCTGGCAACAAGTTCATCATCGACGGGCTTGGAGGGGCTGGCACGGTTACAGCCTCGAGGGGGCTTCTTGTGAACACCGGGTTCGATCTTGAGACGCTGGCGGACGGCGCATACGAGCACAGGATTCCGGCCGGATGGGCCGGAAGCGGCGACGTGTGCATGTTGAAAAACAACGACGAGTACGGCAATCGGCAGAAAAACGGCTCGAACTGGTGTCTCCTCAACAACGGCGCGAGCATACGGCAGAAATTCGTCCTGAGAGAGGCGCAGGACTGCAGGCTCTCCTTCAGCATGGCTGTACGAAACACTGCTGGCACGTACTGGTACGGAGGCGGCAACGTTCAGATCGACGGCACGACTATCGTTTCATGGAGCAGTTCCAGCGACTACTATACGACCACCAAGACCGCCGCCGTGCATCTTGGCCCGGGAGAGCATATGCTGTCGTTTGCGAGCACACAGCAGTACACGCTCATCGACAACATCACTTTCGTCGCGGCGAACGTAGGTTCCGTGCTCGAAGTCAACGTGCCGGAAGGAGAGACGAGCGAGAACCTCAACGTCAACATAACTGGCGGCGCCAATATGCAGGTGTGCAAGACCGGCAAGGGCACTCTTGTGATGTCGCGCGCCAACTCCAGCTTTGGTGCGGGCGGACGCCGCAGCGGAAGCGTGTCGATGGTCGTTAAGGAGGGCATAGTAAGACAGACCGCGTCGGAAGGCACGGCCTCGTGCGGTGCGCAGTACGGCACGATCGTCGTCAGGGATGGCGCGCAGTTCGACATGCGCGGGCGCGTCTACCACGACTACGACTACAGAATCGCCGGCTCTGGCCCAGACGGCTCTGGTGCGCTTGTGAACACCGTAACGGTGTCGGAACCGTGGGCTGTTGGCGGCAGCAACAGGGCGTACCTGCAAGACGTTACGCTTGACGGCGACGCTACGATCGGCGGTCCGGAGACGTGGGCGCTCCTCTTCTACAACTATGTAAACGAGCACACGATGTACATGAACGGGCATACGCTCACCATCAAGGGCGTGACGCTCTACTCGGACAGCATAGCCTACAGCGGCGCGGGCAAGATCGTGATCGCCGAGGACGCCACCGTAGAGTTCTACCACAACGCCAAGTCGGCTCCGGACTGCGACATTGAAGTGCGCGGCACGCTTCAGCAGCATGATGTGGCGCTTTCGCCCGTCAAGTCGCTGAGCTTTACGGCTGATGGCTCTTTCAACAACCCCTGGGAGTCGCGTCCAGCCTTTGTGGTGAACGAGAAGTACGCGCCGAACGTCCAGGCGCGTTCGGGATCCACCGCGCAGCATCCCACCGTAACGCTGGGCGCGGAAGGCTATCTCAAGACGACGCTCGACCTCTCGTTCTTCACGGATGTGTTCGATGCCTCCACCACCACGTTCTATCCGGGATCGGAATTGACCGTGAACATCGGCGCGCGCACGTTCACCGAAGATACGAAGCTCGTCTCATGGAGCGAGATGCCGCAGATTTCCGGAGTCACGGGCGTGGGTGCGGCGATTGATGCGAATCTTGTGTCCATTGCCATGCGCAGTGACGGCCTTTGGGCCATTCTTCTGCAGCGGGACCGCCCGGCAACCGCACGCTGGACGGGCCTTGGCGCGGATGGGGATCTGCGCGACCCCGCAAACTGGAACTGCTGGAACGCGTATGGTGAGGAACTGCCTGGCATCGCGCCTGGCGACTACACCACGGTGATCGTGGACGGCGAAACGTCGTTCACAATACCCGAGGGCGCGACCATGCCTTGGGGCCGCGTGCGGTTCGGGTCCGGCAATCCCACGATGACGCAGTGGGGCCGCATCTACTACGGCTCAGACCGCAGCGGTTTCTCCAATACTTCGTATCTCGACTATCCGCTCAACACCTACACCATGCGCGGACGCGGAGACCTCGCCGGGCTCAACGGCGGCAACACCCCATGGCAGGCCTGCTACCTCGACCTTGCGCAGCTGCGCTACGACGGCTGGTTCTACGTGACGGCCGCGCAGGCGGGCGCATGGCACATCCGCCAGAAGTACGACGACTACTTCGGCTTCGCGATAGACGGCGAGTGGGTGCTCACTAATCCCACCTACACCGTGGAGGTGGCGAGCGACTGCGAGGTGGCTGAAGGCTGGCACCGCTTCACGATCATCTGCGGCGACACGTACGGCGGCCAGGGGTCGAACGGCATGACCGCAGGCGGAGTGAGCGTTCCGATGGCGATATCTATCAACGGCGGCACGGAGGTGGCGTTCTCCGACACCGTGTTCGAAATGGGCAAGAACCGCGAGGTGATCAAGCTCAAGAACGACAGCGACTGGCGCGCACTTGGCAGAATCGAGATCTCCAACGGCACGGTGATCGACCTCAACGGGCACAAGCTGCAGGTCCAGGACATAGTCGCCGGCGACAGTTTCGTGGGCGCCGCGGTCACTTCTCCGTTCGCCCTCGACGAGACAGTGACTCCGCCTGACGTGCTGAACGGCGCGCTCTTCTGGCTGGACGCCGCCGACGCCTCGACGCTCGTCGTCGACGTGAACGGAAACGTGTCCAGCTGGACCTCCAAGACGAGCGACCACCGCATGGCCCAGGCTTCTGGCGTTAGCCCGGTCTACGACACCACCACTTGGGGCATCCCCACCGTCGATTTCGGCGACGTCGCCAGCAACAAGGACATGACGTACGCGCGCCTCACCACCATCAAGACGGTGTTCTGGGTGATAAGGATCGAGAGGTCAGCGCGCGCCTTCCTGCTGGGCGACAAGAACAACGGCAGCGGCAACTACAACTTCCACCGCGGCGATGGCGGCAGATACGGTCATTCGAGCCATGCCAAGTACAGCCGCATCTGGAACGGCATGACGGAAGTGGACAGGTGGAACGACTTCATCGAGGAGCACGACTTCGAGGTGATATGCGCCCAGATGACGCAGAACTGCAACTCCGACTCTCTCACCTACGATCGCGGCACAAATGTTGACTCAGGCACCAGAAACGGCGGCCGCCAGCTCTCCGAGCTCATCTGTTTCAGCAGGGATCTCTCGGACGACGAGCGCATCGCCGTGACCGAGTATCTGCAGCGCAAGTGGAAGGCGAAGGCGCCGGGCGAACTGCACGTCGAAGTGCCGGAGGGCAAGAGCCAGACGTTCAACGGCGGCGTGACGCTCTACGGCAACGCTAAGCTCGTCAAGGACGGCGCCGGCACGCTCACCCAGTCAACGGTCGTCACGCACGTTGGCGGCACCGAGGTGGCCGAGGGCACGTTCACCATGGGATGCTCCATGGGCGTTGGCAGCAGGGGCGAGGTGACAATCGACGAAGGCACATTGTTCAACGTGAATTCGTACTACGACTTCTGGGACATCGAGTTCGTGCTCAACGGAGGCACGATGAGGCACGCCGGCTCTGACTTCGGCAGCGGCACCGCCCAGATGAAGCACATGCGCCTCACGGCAGACTCCACGCTCGACATTCAGAACCACTACGGCTTCATCGGCAACGGCTACACGCGCTCTACGCTCGACCTCGGCGGCTACACGCTAAAGGTCAACCTCAACAGCGGCGGCAAGTACTTCTACCTCTACAACACCGAGGTGAGAAACGGCGTGCTGGACATTGCTGACGGCGGGTGGTTTGAGACAGGAAACGCGGGCGTGATCGCCACGGACGCCACGATCAAGTGCAGGGCGGCGATGCGCGCCAACGGCGCAGTTGACGTACGCGACTACGTGGCGTACAGGGAGACCTCCAAGCACAACGAGGGCACGGCGGCGTTCAAGGTGCGCGGCACGTTTACGCCCGTGACGGACACCTTCTACGGCTGCCAGATGCAGGACGGCTCCACGGTCGACCTTTCTGGCCGTGAGACCGCATGGCACACCACAACGGCTCCTGACGACTCGGCAAAGGGTTCTACCACTGTGACCTTCGCCGATGACGCA
>JAEEGH010011221.1_pt1 | contig 20377 bp, 16 predicted proteins | sample 9134181 | NCBI WGS metagenome assembly JAEEGH01 (sample SAMN16246544, study PRJNA631951) | gut metagenome | biome: gut microbiome; feature: rumen; material: DP-attached | host: Bos | place: Iran: Karaj | collected 2018-10
TCTCAAAGGATTTTTTAGAGTCAGGTACTTTTTTAGCTTATTTGATAAGGTCAATTAGATACCTGATAGTCACATTTATGATAATTGGAGTATACCCAATACTATTTAAAAAGTTTAGCAAAGTATTTTAAGAAAAGCTAAAGGGGTCTGACCCCGATGTTTGGAGATTAAACGATGTATGTAAAATCGAAAAAACAAATTGTATTTGTGTTATGTATGGCGTTATGCCTGACGCTGATATTTACAGGGTGTTCTTCGTCAGATAATAAAGGTAGGGTTTACTGGTTAAATTACAAGCCCGAGTCTGATGAGGCGCTTAACAAAGTAGCGGAAATTTACGAGGAAAAGACCGGAGTAAAAGTTAAAATCGTAACAGCTGCCTCAGGTACATACAGTCAGGTACTTAACTCAGAAATGGACAAATCTAATCCCCCGTCGCTTATAGTCATGAAAAATATGAATGATATCAATATGTGGGGGGATTGCTGTATTGACCTTAAGGGTACACCCATAGAAAAGGAGCTTAATACGGACAGTTATAATCTGTATTATAAGGATGGAAGGCTTGCGGCTATCGGATACTGTTATGAGTGTTACGGTATAATAGTCAATAAGGATCTTGTTGAAAAATCCGGGCATTCTATGGATGAGCTTATAAACTTTGAAGGCTTAAAGACTGTAGCTGAGGATATACATGCAAGAGCCTCTGAACTGGGGTTTGATGCTTTCTCAGCTTCAGATATGGATGCATCCTCGTCATGGCGTTTTACAGGACATATGGCTAATCTAGAGTACTTTTACGAGGAAAGGGATGACGGTGGGTGGACGGAATGCCCTGCAACGTTAAAGGGCACTTATATGGACAATTACCGCCTCTTATATGATCTTTGCATAAACAACAGTACCGTAAAGCCTGAAAGTTTGGCAACTGGAGGACATGACCCTGAAAACGAGTTTAAGACCGGCAAGGCAGTTTTCTTTGTAAACGGTTCCTGGGAATATGAAAACGTGGCTAAAGACGTCCCTTCTGCAGTGATGATACCATATTACTGTGGTGTTGCAGGTGAAGAGAAGGCAGGGCTTAACTGTGGTACTGAAAATTACTGGGCAATTAATTCACTTGCCTCAGAAGCAGACAGAAAAGCTACTATGGATTTCCTTGTATGGTGTGTGACCGATGCCGAAGCATCAAGAATACTCGTGGATACATTTGGTGTTATGCCTTTTATGCATTCTGCTGAGTCAAGAAACGGTTTCCTTGCAAATGCAAACAGATATGCCAATAAAGGGTGCTACATAATGGACTGGGCTACAAGTTATCAGCCTAACGTTGATAATTACAGGACAGGGCTGGTTTCAGCTCTCAATGAGTACAATGCTGACAGATCGGATAGTAACTGGGCAAAGGTTGAAACAGCTTTTATACAGGGCTGGGCTCAGAATTATAAGGCGGCGAATGAATGAAAAAAGATAATGGACTTACAATTTATCAAAAATCAGTAAAAAAGTGGGGATGGCTGTTTTTAGGTCCTGTTATGTTAGCTTTTGCTGTTGGGTTTTTATGGCCGTTCTTAAAGGGACTGTATCTTTCATTCTGTGATTTCAGACTGATATCAGAAGCAAAGCTTTCAGGTTTTGATAACTATGTAAAGGCTTTCTCTGATGAAAGTTTCATGCATTCTTTCCTGTTTACAGCACTTTTTACTGTTGTCAGTATGACGGTGATCAATTTACTGGCATTTACAGTAGCATATTTTCTTGCAAAGGAAATAAGGGGTATGAAGATATTTAGGACAGTTTTCTTCATGCCAAACCTGATAGGCGGTATAGTACTCGGATATATATGGTCTACGATATTTGACGGATTTCTTTCAATGTATGAAACATCAGTCCTTATGGAAAGCAAATACGGTTTCTGGGGACTTATCATTATGCTGTGCTGGCAACAGGTAGGCTATATGATGATCATTTATATTGCAGGATTTAAGAATATTGATCCGGCAGTGCTTGAGGCAGCTCAGATAGACGGAGCAAACGGCAGGCAGACACTGCTAAAGATCATGATCCCGAATATGATCACAACCATATCAATATGTCTGTTTTTAGCACTAACAAACGGCTTTAAGCTCTTTGACCAGAATCTTGCACTTACTGCAGGCCTGCCGATCTCAATGAATGCGGATGGTACATCAATTAAGACTACTGAAATGATGGCTCTAAATATCTTTAATACATTCTATGGCCAGAGCAGTTTTGGACACGGTGTAGCACAGGCGAAGGCTGTGATATTCTTTGTACTGGTTTCTGCAATCGGTATTATCCAGCTGAAATTCACAGACAGGAAGAAAGGGTAGGAATGGTAGTTTTATGAAAAAGAAATATAGAGGTGTAATTGCGGTTTTTGCCGTCGTAAGCATTATATACGTTCTTCCTGTACTTGCTGTGGCGGTGAATTCATTTAAGAAAAATACTTATGTTAAAACGGAAACCTTCTCTCTGCCCACAGAGGAATCATTTGCAGGAACGGATAATTTTGTAAAAGGTATGACATTCGGCAATTATCCTTTTGCAAAAAGTGCACTTTATTCAGTGCTGATAACGGTACTGTCTACGGCACTGATATTATTGTTTGCATCAATGGCTGCATGGTATATTGTAAGGGTCAACAACCTTGTCTGCAAGATTTTCTATTATCTGTGTATTTTTTCAATGGTAGTGCCTTTTCAGATGATAATGTACACTCTTGTAAGTACCGCAGATAAACTTAAGCTTAATACACCATTTACAATCCCTGTGATCTACCTTGGTGTAGGAGCGGGGATGGCAATTTTCCTGTTCAGGGGATTTGTCCAGACAATACCTATTGAAATAGAAGAGGCTGCGGCAATAGATGGCTGCAGTCCCGTAAAGACTTTCTTTAAGGTTGTTATCCCGATGCTTTCACCTTCACTTATCTCTGTGGGCATACTTGAGATCATGTGGGTATGGAATGACTACCTGCTGCCTTTCCTTGTGCTTGATATCACAGAATACAGGACGATACCTATCCATATACAGTACCTAAAAGGCAGCTATGGAACTATAGATCTCGGTGCAACGATGGCTCTTATACTTGTAAGCATCATCCCTGTCATAATAATCTACATCATATGCCAGGAAAAGATTGTAGGGGGAGTTGCTGCAGGTGCAGTAAAGGGTTAATATTTATAATTATTTTCTTGGACATTTATTGGACATAACAGGTTATAATAAAATAAATGAGGGGTCAGACCCCTTCAACACGGGAGAGTATTATTATCTCATAGAGTGCTCGGATACGAATTATGATGCATATCAGGAACTGATTAAGGATAAATATTTTGAGTTCAGGTATCTTGGTTCTTTTGATGTTTCGTGATAGTAATATATATTTTCAAAAGGAGATATAAGTAAAATGTTAACCTTTGTTATTGGCTTGCTTATTCTTATAATAGGAGGCGTTCTTTATGGTGCTTTCTGCCAGAAGGTCTTCGGACCTGATGACAGGAAAACACCCGCTTATACAAAGTCCGACGGCGTGGACTTTGTACCTATGTCCAAGTGGAAGAATGAGTTGATCAACCTGCTGAATATAGCAGGTACCGGCCCTATACTCGGACCTATCCAGGGTATACTTTTCGGACCGATAGCTTTTATCACTATCCCGATAGGCTGTGTTATCGGCGGTGCTATGCATGATTATTTTTCCGGTATGATCTCTATGCGTGAAGGCGGCATACAGATGCCTGAGATGGTCAGGAGAAATACTGGAAAAGCCATACATAAGATATATACTGTATTTGCCGGCCTGGTTCTTTTACTTGTTAGTGTTGTTTTTATATATACACCGGGAGATATTATGGCCACTCAGGTACTTGGGTTTGGCGGTACAGCTAAGGAACCTTCAACCTGGATCATTTATTCACTTATTTTTGCATACTATCTGATAGCTGCTATATTGCCTATAGACAAGATCATAGGTAAGGTTTACCCGTTGTTTGGTGCGGTACTTTTACTGTCAGCACTCGGTGTTTTCGTAATGCTTTTTATAAATCAGTATCCTATGATCGAGGTTTGGGATTCTTGGACCTTAAACGGGTTTGATTTTGGAGAGTATTTTTCAAGCCAGCATTTTATACCTACCTTCTTTATTACCGTAGCCTGCGGTATCCTGTCAGGTTTCCATTCCACACAGGTTACACTTGTAACCAGAACTGTAAAGCGTGAAAAGGATGGCAGATCTACCTTCTATAACATGATGATCGTAGAAGGCTTTATAGCTATGGTATGGGCTGCCGGTGCTATGGCTATGATAGGGGTAGGCGCCGAAAACATGGGTATCACTATTCAGCAGCATAATGGAAGCTGGGAATACTTTATGATGTCAGCGGGCCAGTTAAAACAGATTTCCGCAACCAGTGTAGTGGGAGTTATATGTAAAAATATGTTGGGCTCTGTCGGTGGGATAATAGCGATCATCGGTGTTATCATTCTGCCTATCACGTCAGGAGATACTGCTTTAAGATCTCTGCGTCTTATCATAGCTGAGACATTTAATTTCAAACAGGATAATAATTCTAAACGTTTAAAGCTGGCTATCCCTGTTTTTGCCGTAGTTTATGGTATGCTGGTATTTGCAAAGGTAAATCCACATGGTTTTGACTTTATATGGAGATATTTCGGCTGGTCTAACCAGACATTGGCTCTGTTTGCTATGGCTTCCATACTTATCTGGCTGATGCAGCATGACAAAAAGAAATATCTGTGGGTACCTCTCATGCCTCTTGCTTTTTATGCCTTTGTAACATGTGCTTATATTACTGAAAGACCGATCGGCTTTTCACTTCCTTATGATGCTTCACTTGCTATCGGTGCGGTATTTGCGTTTATCGTATGTGCACTTGCTATATATCGAGGTAATAAAAAGGTTAAAAGCGTTTAATACAGATTATTTACAAGAAAATACTGTTTGAAAATATTGATAATACATAAAGCTTTGTTATATAATTGAGTTTAAGTTGATGTTTTAGTCTTTTTATACAACGGAGGGTATTATCATGGTGGATTTGAGTGGAAAATGGGTGTTGATCACGGGTGCGAGCCGTGGTATAGGCAGGCTTATAGCCAATTTTCTGGCTGATCAGGGATGTAATCTGATACTGCACGCCAGGACAAAGGAGGCAACAAAGGATCTGCTTAATGAAGTACTGGCTAAGGGTGTCAGTGCCTTTAGTGTATATGCCGAGCTTTCTGACCTCAACGAGGTGGAAGAGATGCTCCAAAAGATTGACAGGAGCGGTGCTCAGGTGGATGTTGTGTTAAACAATGCCGGTCTGCAGATAGCATACAGGACCGAATATCTCACCACACCTGATGAAGACTACGAAAAGAGTTTTCTGATAAACACTATAGCTCCTATGAAAATATGTTATCATTTCCTGCCTCAGATGATTGAACGTGGTTTTGGCAGGATTGTAAATACTACAAGCGGTATAGCTTTAGAGGCTGAACAGGCCGGATATTCCGCCAGCAAGGCTGCTTTAAACAAGGTTACCATTGATCTGGGTTACAAGGTTAACGGTACCGATGTTATTATGTCCCTGGCTGATCCCGGATGGTGCAGAACAGATCTTGGTGGTCCCAATGCTCCAAATGCTCCTGAGTCAGCCATACCCGGTATTGTTGTCGGTGCTTTTATCAATGATAAGAAGTCCGGCAGGATATTCGGTGCACAGGACTTTAAGGGTATGACTCTTCAAGAGGCTGTTGCGAAAGCGGAAAGTTATGCTGCTCCTTACTAGGAGATACATTTTATGGCCAAGAAGAAATGGTTTAGCTGGAGTGATTTTGTTTCATATCTGCTGATAGCTGTAGGTGCTTTGATGGCAAGTTTTTCGGTAGTCTGTATATTGATACCGAATGATGCTATAGATTACGGTACAGCCGGTATAGCCATCGTCATCAATAAACTGACGGGGATAAATCTTTCTCTGTGTGTGGCGATGATATTCCTGCCGTTCCTGGTTGCAGGCTTTATCGTACTCGGAAAGAAATTTGGTTTAAAAGCGATACTGGGATCATTCTTTTATACTGTGGGTCTTGAGATATTTGAGGAAATACCTTTTGAGCTAAACACGGAACATTTCTTAGCGGTTGTTTTCGGCGGTGCGATACTCGGTGCGGGATTATCTTTGATACTTAGATACGGCGGTTGTATTGACGGATCTGAGATATTTGCCAATATCTTGCTGAAAAAGGTTTCTGATAAGACCGGTAATAACTTCAGTATGACTCCTATACTGATAGTTTTTAATGCATGTGTTTATGCTGCGGTATTTCTGCTCATTAACCGTAATGCAGCTCTGATGAGCCTGCTCGTGTATGTGGTCGCTACTTCGATAATAAACCGCTTTACCGATCATTTCGAAGCTATCAAGCAGGTTACCATTATTACGAAGAATCCCGAGGATCTGGTCAAGTCCATTAAGAAGAATCTGAATAAGACATGTACTCTGATGGATTCATACGGTGCTATAGCAGGTGAAAACAAGACTCTGATATGCTACATAAACTATTTCGAATTGTCCAAGATGAAGGAGATACTTGCCGGTCATGACGGATGTTTTAGCACGGTATCTACTATAGACGAGATTATTAAATGAGAGGCTGAGACCTCTCATTTTTTAATTGATGTAAAATATTGGATTTCAAATGTATAATGCTGTAATGTGGGTCCGGGTGTCTTGTTTTATGTTAATTTATAATATATTATGATGCTAAGGTCAAACGTCATAAAGCCGTTCAAGCTTGATTGAAAAGGCTTTGAGACTTTTGACCGCCCAAACACCGAGAAGTAGCGATTTTCTGTAGAAAATCGCGGGATTCGAGGTGTTTGCAGGATTGCGAAAGTTGCTTGCAACGAAGCAATCCGTAGCATCAATTGTGTGTAAAACAGGAGGGTATGTAAATGCGTTTGGGGACATCATCACCGTTAAGACACGGATCAGCGGAAGAGTGGGCAGAACAACAGGTTACATTGGGGTGCAGAGCGGTTGTTTTTCCAGTACAGAGTAATGAATGTCATGAAAAGATTGACGCTTATAAAAAGGCAGCTGAAGAGCATGATTTAATGATAGCCGAGGTTGGTATCTGGAGAAATGCTCTGGCTTCCGACCCGGATGAAAGAAAAAAGATGAGGGATTATTGTGTGGCACAGTTACAGCTGGCAGATTATCTGGGAGCCAGATGTGCTGTAAATGTTGCAGGTGCATTTGGTCCTGTATGGGACGGACATTATAAGGAAAACTTTACAAAAGAGGCTCGTAAACAAACGGTTGAAATGGTACAGGATATCATCGACCGGGCAGATGTTAAAAATACATATTTTACTTTGGAGCCCATGCCTTGGATGATACCCACCGGACCGAGAGAATACTTAAAGCTCATTGATATGGTTGACCGTGACAGATTCGCGGTTCATATGGATATCATCAATATGACAAATTCTGCGGAAAGATATTTTAACGCTGAAGAATTTGTGGATGAAGTGGCGGATCTTTTGGGGGACAAGATAAAAAGCTGCCATATCAAGGATGTGCATCTTGGAGATAAGTATACATTCCAGCTAATTGAATGCGGACCGGGAGCAGGAGAATTTCCATTAAGATACTACGCGGAAAAAATGAGCAGTATCGATTCGGATATGCCAATAATTTTGGAGCATTTAAACACGGACGAAGAGTATATCAAATATATGAGTTATCTGAAGGAGGTATTACATGGAGTACAGTAGATTATCAGACGCAAATATCATTACACAAAAATACATGGATTCCATCCTTATTGAAGAGAGACTCATAGGATCTAAGGTGGCAAGTACAAAAACAAAATTTCTTGGCGAGGAGTTCAGTATGCCCATTATGACTCCTGCATTTTCGCATTTGGGAGTATATGCGGGAAGGGAGAAGACCGGACTTGAGGAATATTCCATCGCTGCAAAGAATCTGAATATCCTGAACTTTGTTGGAATGATGGAGAACGATATGTTTGCCAAGATCATGGAGACCGGAGCAAAGACCGTAAGAATAGTAAAACCCTATGCCGATAATGCAAAGGTTCGTGATCAGATGCAGTATGCCAAATTTGTTGGAGCCTTCGGAATCGGAATGGATATCGACCATATCTTTGGAGAAAATGGCGCGGATGTTTGCGTTGGAGAGACCATGGCGCCCCAGACGGAGGAAATGCTGGCTTCATATATCGAACAGACAGATCTTCCCTTTGTTGTAAAGGGAGTATTAAGTGTAACCGATGCATTAAAGTGTAAAGAGATTGGGGCAGATGCGATCATAGTCAGCCACCACCACGGAAGATTACCCTACGCGATTCCGCCCATGATGGTTCTTCCCGATATCAAGGAAGCTCTTGAAGGAAGCGGAATGAGGATCATTGTTGATTGCGGAATCGAAAGCGGAGCAGATGTATACAAGGCTCTTGCTTTAGGTGCAGACGCAGCTGCTGTTGGAAGATCAATGATGCCGGCACTTGAAAAAGAAGGCACACCGGGTGTAGAAAAATTTATCAAAAAAGTGGGAAACGAACTTAGATTAATCATGAGTAATACCGGATTCGAAAAGGTTCCGGAAATTGATGACTCAGCGTTATGGTTTACGTAAATTAATAATAGTAGTATAATAAAACTTATCTATAGAGAATCTGTTTGTTTAATATTTTAGTAAGGGCACATTTGTAACTGTCAACAATTAAACATCGATCTATAAGGGAGGAAGCTATGAAGAAAGTTTCTGATCGCAAGAAAGGCACTATCAGTCAGGCTCTTAATAAGTTTTCCGGTTTTAACATCAGTATGTTTATGCTGATCGCAGTTCTTATGCTTGTATTCTTAGGCATTATAGCAGTGAATTTCCTGAACTTCTATAATGTTCAGTTTGTTACTGAAAAGTATCAGATGGAAATCCGCAAGGATGTACAGACTATTAACAAAAGACTTCTTTTTGCTCAGGCATCCAATGATCCTGAAGTAACGGCCAGCCAGGCGGAAGATCTTGAAAAACGTTTCGATAAGATAAGCGGATATTTCAAAACAATTTCCAAAAACCTTAACAATGAAAAACTTGGAAAAGAGCTGGATCAGAATTGGGATGCATTTAAAGCATCTTCCTTCGAGATGCTTGATCTTATAAATGCCGGAGATATTGAAGGATCTCTTGATTATTATAATAATAAGCTCAATGATGTCTCAGAGACCCTGGCGGATTCCCTTGATGAAACAGGAAATCTTGCGGAAGATGCGGCTCATGATAAATATATTGCGATCATGGTGATTACAGGAATCGCGGTATTTGTCCTTATCCTTACTTTGGCAGCGATCATTATAGTCAGCCGCAGACAGGTCAAAACTCTTACTAAAAGTATTGAAGAAGACTTGCAGGTTCTTATTGATGCATCTTCCGAGATTGCAAAGGGAAATGTTCATGTAAACATTGATTATGACGCTGACAATGAGATCGGAAAGGTTGCGGATCAGCTTAGAGCAGCCGTTAATTCGCTTGTTAGCTATATTGATAATATCAGCGAAGCAATGTCAACCATGGCAGGAGGCAATTTCAATTACGCCTTCAACATGGATTTTGATGGTGATTTTAAATCAATCCAGAATGCGATCGAGAGCTTCTCAAGAGATATTTCAGATTCCATGACAGAGATCATGGAGGTTTCAAGCATGGTATCCGATGGTGCTAACCAGCTGGCAGGAGCCGGACAGAACCTGGCTGAAAGCGTAAACGATCAGGCTGATATCGTAGAAGATCTTTCGGTTTCGGTAAATGATGTAACAAAACAGATCATTGACAATTCAAATGAAGCCAGAGAAATTGCGGAAGAGACTGTGGAAGTTGCCAACGGAATCGTTGATGGAAACAAGAAGATGCAGGAAGTGGTAAAGGCTATGAACGCCATTTCCGAATCATCACAGGAAATCTCAAAGATCATCGATACCATTAACAATATCGCAGACCAGACAAACCTTCTTTCCCTCAATGCCAGCATCGAGGCGGCAAGAGCAGGAGAGGCCGGACGCGGATTTGCGGTTGTTGCAACTGAAGTATCACAGCTTGCGGGTCAGACCGTTGAAGCAGCTCAAAGCACAGCGGATCTTATCACAGCGTCCCTTCAGAGCGTACAGGCAGGTATCAACATAGCTCACGAAACAGCGGAAGAGCTGAACAAGATGGTTGAGGAAGTTCAGGGAATCGCTGAAAAAGTTAAACAGATTTCCGAGGCTTCGACAGATCAGGCAAAGGCAGTAAAAGACATGTCGGACAACATCGGTAACATTGCATCTGTCGGACAGAACAATGCAGCTACTTCCGAGGAATCCCTTGCCCTCAGCAGTGAGATGAGTGAACATGCGGATGCTCTTAAAAACCTGGTTGACAGATTTGAATTAAAGAAATAACCTTTAGGTGGGCCGCTGTTATGGTGGCCCACTATTTTATCTAAAAAGACAGGCAGAAGAATGAAAGACATTAAATTAAGAGATGTAACCGTTGGTGACACAGAAGAACTCCTTTCCATATACTCATATTATGTGGAAGATACTGCAATATCCTTTGAATACGAGACTCCGACAGTTGAAGAGTTTAAAGAAAGAATTGAAAATATAAGCAAAGATTTCCCCTATTTTTGCGCAGAGAAAGATGGAAAGATCTTAGGATATGCATACGCTTCAAAGTTCCACCCAAGAAAGGCTTATGAGCACTGCGCGGAAGTAACCATCTATCTTGATAAAGATGCAAAGAAGATGGGGCTGGGAAGACTTCTTTATGAGGAACTTGAAAGACGTCTCAAGGCTAAGGGATTTTTGAACCTTTATGCATGTATCGCAGTTACAGATAAACCGGACGAATACCTGAACAACAACAGCGCAGAGTTCCATGAACATATGGGATATAAGGAATGTGGAAGATTTCAAAAGTGCGGAATAAAGTATAACCGTTGGTATGACATGATCTGGATGGAAAAGATCATCGGAGAGCATAAGTGATCATATTAACGATCAAACGATATAGAGTAAATGAAAAACGGGGTTCTTTTCAGAATCCCGTTTTTCGTGTAGTAGTTTATAGATTGTAAGCAATTATTTAAAAAGCAATCTGAAGAGATTGTAAAGATGAGGCTTAACACTGGTGTGATCATGCTGGGTTGAAGTAAGTACATGTGAAAGATACGCTACTCCGTTGTCGCTAATGATCTTTCTGTAGTTATCGGGGAAAGAAGTTACAACACCGTCTGCCTTTGATGAGCTGATAAGAAGAACCTTGGGCTCATAGTCTCCGTAAACCATTTCTTCAGGAAGGATCTGGCCGGGATGCATAGGTGATCCGGGGATCTCAACAAGTCCGGGAGCGGGACAAACAGCTCCGATGTAAGCAAAGAGCTCAGGATGCTTGCAGGAGATGAAGAGTGACTCGCGTCCACCCATTGAGAATCCGGTAATTGCGGTATTTTCTCTTCCCTTAGCAACTGAGAATGTGCTCTCGATAAAGGGCATTACGTCAGTTGTAAGATCGTTAATGAAATTGTCGTAAGCTAAGCTGTTTTCAAGGTCCATTCCCGTAAGAGTCTTGCGCTCTTTTGAGCAGTAGATGTAGGGAAGAACGACGATCATTTCTTCTGCAAGTCCATCCTGCTGAAGGTTTGTAAGGATTTGGGGAATGCCTACGATGTTTCTTGCCATCCAGGTCTCGTCATCATAATATCCGTGAAGGATGTAGAGAACGGGATATTCCTTATCCTCTGAATAATCTACAGGGAGCAATACATTGATATTGGTATCGCGCTCTGCTGTGTTTGAATAGTAGCTGTACATTTTGAATTCGGGATAGGTTACACCTTCCCTTTTTTCATCGTAGCCGGCAGGGGGCATTTCTACGATAAGGTCCTCATTTGACATTTCTGTCTCCTCCTTGTCCTCATTGTAACTGTTGTTTCCTCTATATAACACCATATCGGAAGAAAATATACTACTTCACCTAATGCGAAGAGTTGCTTTAATTTTGCTAAGGTGAAATATAAATATTTTATTGACAAATAAAAAACATAGGAATATACTTTCCCTGTTAAAAGGCAAAGGCGTCTTAATCTGTTGGTTAAGTCGCCTCTTTTTTGTTTTTGTAAGAAATGCGTAGTCATTTCTTATTTGTTTTTTAGAAGGGAGAAAGTATGTCTGTAAAATACGTATTCGTTACGGGGGGAGTTGTTTCAGGACTTGGAAAAGGAATCACGGCAGCATCACTTGGTCGTTTGCTTAAAGCAAGAGGGTTAAAGGTTGCAGCTCAGAAACTTGATCCGTATATCAATGTGGATCCCGGTACCATGAGTCCTTATCAGCACGGTGAAGTTTTTGTTACCGATGATGGTGCGGAGACAGACCTTGACCTTGGTCACTATGAAAGATTCATCGATGAGAACTTAAACAAGTACTCAAACCTTACAAGCGGTAAGGTTTATTGGAATGTTCTTAATAAGGAAAGAAGAGGAGAATACCTTGGATCAACAGTTCAGGTAATTCCCCACATCACCAACGAGATCAAGGAATTCGTATATAAAGTAGGTAAGAAGACTGACGCTGATGTTGTCATCACCGAGATTGGTGGAACCATTGGTGATATCGAGTCACAGCCTTTTATCGAGGCAGCACGTCAGATCTCACTTGAAGTAGGCAAGGAGAACAGCCTCTTCATTCATGTTACTCTCGTTCCTTATCTTCATGGATCCGATGAGCACAAGTCAAAGCCTACGCAGCATTCCGTTAAGGAACTTCAGGGAATGGGCGTTCATCCCAACATTATAGTCCTTAGATGTGATGAGCCGCTGGAGGAGTCTATCTTTAAAAAGATTTCCATGTTCTGTAACGTAAAGGAGGACTGCGTAATCGAGAACCGCACTCTTCCCAGTCTTTACGCGGCTCCCCTTATGCTTGAAAAAGCTAAGCTTGCTGATGTAGTTTGCAGAGAACTCAATATTGATGCAAAAGAGCCCGATCTTACCGAGTGGGTCAACATGGTTGAGCAGATCGAGGAAGCAAAGAAAGAAGTAAAGATCGGACTTGTCGGAAAGTACGTTCAGCTTCATGACGCATATCTTTCTATCATGGAAGCTCTTGCACATGCAGGATTCCATCACGGTGCAAAGGTTAAGATAGAGTGGATCGATTCAGAGACTTTGACTGCAGACAATACGGACAGTGTTCTTTCGGGAGTCAGCGGTATCCTTGTACCCGGTGGATTCGGTGACAGAGGTATCGAAGGAATGATCACAGCTGCAAGATATGCAAGAGAGAAGAAGATCCCTTACTTTGGAATATGTCTCGGAATGCAGATCGCAGTTATTGAATATGCAAGAAATGTGGCAGGTATCGAGGATGCAAACTCCGGTGAGTTCAACGAGATATGCAAGCACAAGGTAATCGACTTTATGCCCGGCCAGTCTGAGGATATCGCTAAGGGCGGTACCCTTCGTCTCGGAAGCTATCCTTGCAAGATAACCAAAGGTTCTCTTATGGAGAAGTGCTACGGTAGCGATTCTTGCGATGAACGTCATCGTCACAGATATGAGTTTAACAATGATTACAGAGAGACTCTTACAGATAATGGTCTCGTGATCTGCGGTCTTTCACCTGATGAGAGACTTGTTGAAGCTGTTGAAGTAAAGGATCATCCTTTCATGATCGGCGTTCAGTTCCATCCCGAATTTAAGTCCCGTCCCAACAAGCCCCATCCTATCTTCATGGGATTTGTAGAGGCATCGCTTAAACAGCTCGGTTAAAAAATTGATGGATTTTAACTATTTGTTGACATTGGATAAAAATTTTAATCAGACATGTTGACAAATAAAAAAACCACGTGTATATTTGTATACAATTCAAGGCAAAGGCGTCTTAACAATGGTTAAGGCGCCCTTTTTGTTTAACAGAAAACTATAAACACATTATCTGTTAAATAGAAATTCAAACCTGTAAAAGGCCAGAATTGTATATATATAAAACTATATATGGCTATAAAAGGCGATGCAAAGGGGCATCAAGTGCACAATGTCCCTATGCGTCGCCTTTTTTGATAGTAGCAACAACCTTGAATAACTTAACGAAAAGGAGTGCATGATTATGGGTGATGTCCTAGGGTTGATCGATGAAAAAGTTTTTGGCGTATGGTTCCTGATAGGAGCTGCGCTGGTGTTCTGGATGCAAGCAGGTTTCGCGATGTGCGAAGCCGGTTTTACCAGAGCAAAGAATACAGGAAACATCATAATGAAGAATTTGATGGATTTCTGTATCGGTACTGTTGTTTTTATTCTTGTAGGTTTTGGTCTTCTCCTTGGTGAGGATGTTGTAGGACTCATCGGAAAGCCCGGATTTGATATTTTTACTAACTACGCAAATTTTGACTGGTCCAATTTCGTATTTAACCTTGTGTTCTGTGCAACCACAGCAACCATCGTTTCAGGATCAATGGCAGAGAGAACAAAGTTCCTTTCATACTGCATCTATTCAGCAGTTATCTCAGCAGTCATTTATCCCATCGAGGCTCACTGGACTTGGGGAGGCGGCTGGCTTTCACAGATCGGCTTCCATGATTTCGCAGGTTCAACCTGTATCCACATGGTTGGTGGTATCTCAGCTTTTATCGGAGCAGCAATGCTTGGTCCCAGAATTGGTAAGTTCGTAAAGGACAAGAACGGAAAAGTAACAAAGGTTAACGCTTTCCCCGGACACAATCTTACCGCTGCAGCTCTTGGTGTGTTTATCCTTTGGCTTGGCTGGTACGGATTCAACGGTGCAGCTTGTTCTTCAGTAGAGCAGCTTGCTTCAGTATTTGTTACCACAACAATTGCTCCTGCACTTGCAACCGTTACCTGTATGATCTTTACATGGATCAAATATGGTAAGCCCGATGTTTCAATGTGTCTTAACGCTTCACTCGCAGGTCTTGTAGCAATTACCGCTCCCTGCGATGTAACCGATGCACTTGGTGCTTCAATAATCGGTATCATTGCCGGACTTCTTGTTTGCTTCGGTGTTTGGTTCCTTGATTACAAGCTTCACGTTGACGATCCCGTTGGTGCAGTTGCAGTTCACTGCTTAAACGGTATCTGGGGTACTCTTGCAGTTGGACTTTTCGCTACCAACACTGCTCCCGGATATTCAATCGCTGACTCAGCAGGAAACGAGATGGTTGGTCTTTTCTACGGTGGCGGACTTAAGCTTCTCGGAATTCAGTTTATCGGATTTGGTTCTGTAGCAGCTTGGACAGCTCTTACCATTACCGTAACCTTCTTTGTTATCAAGAAGATAGTTGGCCTCAGGGTTTCAGAGGAGGAGGAGATCACAGGTCTTGATGCTACCGAGCACGGCCTTGCATCCGCTTACTCAGGATTCGCTATCATGGATGTTTCCAATACTCTTGAGATGAGCGTAAACGAGAACACCGATCTTGGTTCAAAGGATTATCTCGAAGCTACCAAGGCTCAGAAAGATGCTGCAGTTCCTGTTATGAGAGCTACCGAGCACTTCGATACCGGTATTCACAAAGTTGTTATCATTGCTAAGCTCGCTAGATATGACGCACTTCGTAAGGCAATGAACGATCTTGGTGTAACCGGAATGACTGTTACCCAGGTAATGGGATGCGGAATCCAGAAGGGTGCCGGCGAATACTACAGAGGAGTTGAAACCGATGCAACACTTCTTCCCAAGGTTAAGGTTGAAGTCGTTGTCAGCAAGATCCCTGTTGAAGATGTTATCGAGACTGCTAAGAAGACCCTTTACACCGGACATATCGGTGATGGTAAGATCTTCGTTTACAGCGTAGACAAGGTAGTCAAGATCAGAACAGGTGAAGAAGATTTCCTGGCTTTACAGGATGTTGAATAGTTAGCGATGCGAGTTACGTACTTTGTAACTCGCATGAACAACGAAATGAATTAATTCGTTGTTCATACGGAGTATCGCGCCGCGTGTGGTGTCTTTTAGCACACGCGGTTGCTATATAAATAAAAAACTAGAAGAAAGGAAGAGCAAGTTATGTGCGCCATACTTACTTACACAGGTGATGCGGACGAGCAACAAGTGATCGAAATGCTTGCCCGGATGAAAGACAGAGGTCCTGATATGGATCGGGTTATGAAAGTTGAGAGAAAGGTTAATAATATCCGAAATTTCAATAATAATAACCGAAATTCTAACATCGCAGGTGTAATGGGCTTTAACCGCCTTTCAATCATGGGTCCTTCACCCAGCGGAATGCAGCCCTTTGTAAGAAACGGAAATATGGCCGTATGTAACGGAGAACTTTACGGCTTTACCTTTTTAAAGAGGTATCTTGAGTCACTTGGAGAAACATTCGAATCAGGAAGTGACTGCGAGATCATCCTTCCCTTGTACGCGAAACTGGGAACAGCAATGTTTGCGTTTCTCGATGCAGAATTTGCATGTGTTATCTACGATGCGGAAAAGGATGAATTCATAGCGGCGAGGGATCCTATCGGAATACGTCCTTTGTACTACGGATACGATGAGAAAGGAAACATCATCTTCGCGTCCGAGCCCAAAGCCCTCACAGATGTATGCGACAGGATAAAGCCTTTCCCTCCCGGACATTATTATGAGGGCGGAGAATTTATCTCCTACAGAGATATGACAGAAAGCGGAAAGGGTGAAAGTTCCGCTGAGAAACCGGAAACAGTTGAAGAAGAGATCGAAGTGATCGCGAAGAACATACACGATAAACTGATCCGCGGTGTTGAAAAAAGACTTTCAGCGGATGTACCCGTTGGTTTCCTTCTTTCGGGCGGACTTGATTCATCGTTGGTATGTGGCATTGCGGCTGCGAAGTGGAAAAAACCCATCGAGACTTTTGCAATCGGAATGGATATCGACGCCATCGATCTTAAGTATGCGAGAAAAGTTGCTGATTACATCGGAAGTAATCACCACGAAGTCATTATTTCAAAGCAGGATGTGGTTGATGCGGTAAGACCTGTTATCAAAGCTCTCGGTACTTACGACATCACAACGGTCAGAGCTTCCATCGGAATGTATCTTTTGTGCAAATGGATCAGAGCAAACACAGAGGTACGTGTTGTATTAACGGGGGAAATATCCGATGAGCTTTTCGGTTACAAGTACACTGACTTTGCTCCCTCAGCAGAAGCCTTCCAGGAGGAAGCAAAAAAGAGAGTTCGCGAGCTTCACATGTACGACGTTTTAAGAGCGGACAGATGCATCTCAGCAAACTCTCTTGAAGCCAGAGTACCTTTCGGAGATCTTGATTTCGTAAAGTACGTAATGGAGATCGATCCCGAAAGAAAGTTAAACACATACGGAATCGGAAAATATTTACTCAGACACGCATTTGAGAAAGACCAGTTCATTCCATGGGAAATCCTCATGAGAGAAAAGGCAGCCTTTTCCGATGCCGTTGGCCACTCCTTAAGAGACGACCTTATGGATCTGGCCGAACAAACATACACTCAAGACGAGTATGAGAAGCGTATAAAGAAATACACCCACGCCCGGCCCTTTACAAAAGAGTCTTTATTGTATCGCGAGATCTTCGAAGAGTACTATCACGGCCAGTCAGAGATGGTAGTTGATTTCTGGATGCCAAATCGCGAGTGGGAGGGTTGCAATGTAAATGACCCTTCCGCCCGAGTACTCAGCAACTATGGTGCATCTGGACAGTAAATATATTTTTTTGGAGGAATGATTATTATGGAAAACGGAAAGCAAGTAACTGACATCTATGGCCAACTCGTATTCAGTGACAAAGTCATGCGCGAGCGCCTGCCCAAGGATGTATATAAAGCAGTTCACAAAACAATCGAAAACGGAACACATCTTGAACTGGATGTAGCAAACGCAGTAGCAGCTGCAATGAAAGAATGGGCAATGGAACACGGTGCAACACACTTTACCCATTGGTTCCAACCCATGACCGGTTTAACAGCCGAAAAGCACGACAGTTTCCTTTCACCGGATTCCGATGGAAGCGTAATAATGGAATTCTCAGGAAAGGAACTTGTAAAGGGTGAGCCCGATGCATCAAGCTTCCCTTCAGGAGGCTTAAGAGCAACCTTCGAGGCTCGCGGATATACAGCATGGGATCCATCCTCTCCTGCATTCATAAAGGATGGATCGCTCTATATTCCTACAGCATTCTGCTCATACGGCGGTGAAGCTCTTGATAAGAAGACCCCTCTCCTTCGTTCAATGGAGGCTCTTTCAAAAGAGGCAGTTAAGGTTCTTCACCTTCTTGGAAGCAAGGACGTAACAAGAGTATCAACAACCATTGGTTCTGAGCAGGAATACTTCCTCATCGACAAGGACCTTTACATGCAAAGAAAAGACCTTCTCCTTTGCGGAAGAACTCTTATGGGTGCACCCGCTCCCAAGGGACAAGAGATGGAAGATCACTACTTCGGTGTTCTTAAACCCAAGGTATCTGCTTACATGCATGATCTTGATGAAGAGCTTTGGAAACTTGGCGTTCCCGCTAAGACAAAGCACAACGAGGTAGCTCCTTCACAGCACGAACTTGCTCCTGTATTTGAGACCGCTAACGTAGCTGTAGATCACAACCAGCTCACCATGGAAGTTATGAAGAAGGTTGCCGACAAGCGCGGATTTGCCTGTCTCCTTCACGAGAAGCCTTTCGCAGGCGTAAACGGATCAGGTAAGCACAACAACTGGTCCATCCAGACCAATACCGGAGTAAACCTCTTAGATCCCGGAAAGAAGCCTGCTGAGAACATAAGATTCCTCGTATTCTTAATGGCAGTTATCTCAGCTGTTGATGAGTACGCTGATATTCTTCGTGTTTCCGTTGCATCCGCAGGAAACGACCACAGACTTGGTGCTAACGAGGCACCTCCGGCAATCATTTCAGTATTCGTTGGTGATGAGCTTGCAGAAGTTCTTAAGTCCATCGAAGAGGGAAGAGAGTTCACCGGCGCCGGCAAGACCGAGATGGAGATGGGAGCAGAAGTTCTTCCTCACATCATGAAGGATACCACCGACAGAAACCGTACTTCACCTTTTGCATTTACAGGAAACAAGTTCGAGTTCCGTATGCCCGGTTCAGCAATTTCTGTTGCTAACGCAAACATCGTACTTAACACCGCAGTAGCAGAGGCTCTTGCAAGAATCTACGAAGAGCTTAAGGATGTTCCAGAAGCTGAACTTGAGACCAAGGTTCGCGAGCTCTTAAAGAAGCTCCTTCTTGAGCACAAAAAGGTTGTATTTAACGGAAACGGATATACCGAGGAGTGGGTTGAAGAGGCAGAAAGAAGAGGACTTGATAACCTTAAGAGCCTTCCCGATGCAATGCCCAGATGGATCTCTGAAAAGAGCATCGAACTCTTCACCAAGCACAAGATCTTCACCAAGGAAGAGATCTTCTCAAGATATGAGATCCTCCTTGAGAACTATTCAAAGACAAGACATATCGAGTCCCTTACCTTACAGGAAATGGTAAGAAAAGATTTTCTGGATGGTCTTATCAGCTACACCACAGCAGTTGCTGAGGAAGCTGCAAAGAAGAAGGCTCTCCTTCCCGATTCACCTTGTGCTATTGAAACGCATATCGCACAGAAGCTTGACTGCCTGTCAGGCAAGATCTTGAGAGCACTTGATAAGCTTTCAGAGGATACCAAGGCTGCAGAGGAAAAGACCGACGCACTTGAGTGCGCAGCATTCTACCAGAGAGTTGTACTTAACGACATGGAAGTTCTCCGTTCTTATGTAGATGTGGCAGAGAGCATGATCCCTGAGAGTTATCTGCCTTATCCTACCTACGGAGAGATGCTTTTCTCCCTTCGATAAAATAATTAGAGGTGTCAAATAAAATGAGCAGTACCCAAGCTAATCAAAGACAATACGTAAACGACAGTATTTGGACTCAGGATTTGGAGCGCGACGCATGCGGAATAGGAATGATAGTAAATATCGATGGCTCAGCAGACTACCGCGTGCTTGATGATGCTCTGAATATAGTGGAAAAGCTTGAGCACCGCGCCGGAAAAGATGCGACCGGTCAGGTCGGAGACGGTGTCGGAATCCTCCTTCAGATATCTCACAGCTTTTTCAAGAAAAGTGCAGAATCAGCAGGCATTCAAATCGGGGACAAGGGCGATTACGGAATCGGAATGTTCTTTCTTCCCCAGGATACTAAGAAGCGCACGCTCGCAATGCGCATGTTCAAGGTAATCTCCGAGAAGAACGGTCTTAAGATCTTAGGCTGGAGAGAAGTTCCCACGAATCCTGATATCTTAGGCAAGGTTG
>JAEEGH010011223.1_pt1 | contig 20375 bp, 18 predicted proteins | sample 9134181 | NCBI WGS metagenome assembly JAEEGH01 (sample SAMN16246544, study PRJNA631951) | gut metagenome | biome: gut microbiome; feature: rumen; material: DP-attached | host: Bos | place: Iran: Karaj | collected 2018-10
TGGCGCGGGGGCGCACCTCTTCCCATTCCGGACAGAGAAGTTAAGCCCCGCCGCGACGATGATACTGCGGGAGACCGTGGGAAAGTAGTTCGCCGCCCACCCGCAACGGAAAGCCTGCACCAGACAATGGTGCGGGCTTCTCTGTTTTTAGGCACTACCCTACCCTTCCAAGCTTTCCTTCATTTACATCCTATCGTTCCCAAATTTTTACTACTTTTACAGCCAAATTCGGAAGTATGGCCAAAAGATTGGTATTTGTATTTATATTACTGATTACCAATATATTAGGATTTTCACAAAATCCTACCCAAGATAGCATTGCCCCAAAAAAACCTACCCCCACCCCTTCCCACCCTATCGATTCCACTTTCGTCACCTACAATGCCTATCCATTCGACAGCATCTTCCTGAACGCCTCCAAAATCGTCGACACCACAACATTCCATGCGGCTGAATACGACTATCTGCAACACGGCAACACCATCTATAGCACACTGAGCAATACGGGAATGGCCCATAAGTCAATGATATTCAACTATTTGCATCAGACCGGCTTCGATATGACCCTCCCTGCCTTCTCCGCCCTTATGCAGAACGAAAGCAACATGCCTTCGTACCAATCTGTCCTACCCTACTCCGAGATGCGCTACCTGATGACCGTCGGTGACCTGGAACAGCATTTCCACGTGAGGTTCGGCAGACAAGTCACACCTCGCCTACTGATTTCATTTGCCTTCGACACCGACTACGCCCCTGCCACCTTCATCAACAACAAGACTATAAACAACGCTTTTTGGGTCAATGTCAAGTACATCACCCAAAGTGAACGCTACGGCGTGGGCGCCCATTGGTACCGCAATAAACTCGAAATGGGAGAAAACGGTGGCATTGTTAATGATGAGAACTACATCTCGCATACCGAAACCGACAACTCAGTCATCCCAGTCAACCTTAATAACGCCAACAACTTCATCGTTTCCAGTGGAATAGGCTTCGAACAATACTTCAACCTCCTATCAAAAAAGACGGTGAAAACGAAGGTAGAACCTGTTCCTATTGAAAATGATTCCATTGCGACCTTTCCTACCCTAACCGATAGCATCGCCATCGACACCTTGTCCCTGGATAGTATCAAAAACACTGTAATTCAAGAAGTTGAACAAGAAACTAAAGAGAGAAAATTCACTTTGGGAAGGATTTGCCACAGCTTCAGCTACCTAAACAACAAGTTGTACTACAACGAGACCTCCCCTTCCGTAGCATTCTATCAACCTTTCGACACCTTGTTCAACACAAGCAAGACGACAGACACCACTTTGGTCAGAGCCATAAGGAACAGCTTAAAATGGAGTAGCTTGGGATACAAGAAATACAACGACGACATCCCATTCTACTTGTATGCAGGGATGAGCCACGGCTTCTATAAGGTTAAATATTTCGATTATCTGGAAGGCGAGACCGTGCTATCACGCAACTACAATCAACTGAGCGTAAACGGCGGCATCATTGTCAACCTGTTCAAATCGACACGCATCACTGGACAAGGCGAACTTGTCACTTTGGGCTATCAGATCGGTGATTTCGACCTCAAGGGGCAATGGAAACAGTTCTTGGGTACGACAGCCAAAAACTTCGGTTATGCCACCTTTGATGCGGAAATCAAGCGGCAAAGCGCCAATTGGTTCGAAGAAAGCTACTACTCAAACCACTTCCGCTGGGAGAACGACTTCAAGGCCGCTACTTACCTGAATTTCAACCTGAAATACAACTACAAGAGCTATTACATAGGAGTCAAGCAGACCACCATCTCCAACCTGATTTATTTCGGCACTGATGCACGTCCGACCCAGTATGACGATATGTTCAGCATCCGCGAGGCCTACCTCGGTTTTTATCAAAACCTTTGGCGATTTGAATTCGAGGGCTTTGCCAGCCTGCAAAAGTCGAGTAACGAAGCGGTGATGCATCTCCCTTTGCTGTTGGGACAGCTGAAAATCGGCTATTCGCAGCCCGTGTTCCACAAAGTGGCCACGCTGCATCCCAGCATTACGGTGCGTTATTTCACCAAATACTACGCCGATGCCTACATGCCTGCCACCCGTACCTTCTACTTGCAAAACGAGGTGGTCATCGGCAATTTCCCATTCATCGACCTTGCCATTTCGCTCAAAGTCAAGAAAGCCCATATCTTCTTTGCATACAGCAATATGTTCCTGCTTACGGGCAACTACAATTCTTTCATTGCGCCTCACTATCCGATGCGCGACAGCAAGATTTTCATCGGAATCAACTGGAGACTCTTCAATTAAACAGACACCATGCTTCAAACGGAACTCATACCTACTACCAACACCTTGTCGAGAGTCACCGACACCTTTGCCACTGTGTCTGACACCCTCAAGCACCATCATGCCATGGAAAACGTCTTGGAGCAGGTGTCAACCAACAGCTCGTCAAGGGAGATTGGCCTGACCATCGCCATTATCGGCCTACTGATCTTCACAGCACACCTATTCAGCGAAATCTTCAGCCGCAAGCGCATCCCCGACGTGTTATTCCTCATCATTATAGGTCTGCTCATCGGTCCCGTATTCCATTGGATTTCGCCAGAAAGCTTAGGCAACGCGGGTAGTCTGTTTTCGGGTATCACCTTGGTCACCATTCTATTTGAAAGTGGTACCCAGTTGCGATTTGCCGCGCTGAAAGACTCGTTTGGAGGAGCTTTGAAGCTTACCGCTTTGAACTTCATATTTTCAGCTGTCGCTGTCTGGTTGGTGGGATGGCTTGTGTTGGACATCCCTCCGGTAATCAGCATGATTCTCGGTTGTGTCTTAGGCGGCACGGCATCAGCGGTGGTCATTCCCATCGTGCGTCAGTTGAGGATGTCGGAAAAGCCCGCCATTATGCTCATCCTTGAGGCTGCTATCGGCAACGTGTTCAGCATCGTACTAGCTTTGGCCCTAATGCAAGCCATCAAGAGCAAACACTTGGAGTTTGGTGCCATCCTCGGCAACATCTTCTCCTCGTTTATCCTCGCCACCGTGATGGGTCTTTTCGGCGCCATCTTCTGGGCCTTGATCCTAGACCGCATCCGCAACATCAAATATTCCATCCTGACGACACCAGCCTTCGTGTTCATCATATACGGCATCAACGAATGGATGGGCTTCAGCGGTGCCATTGCTGCTTTGGCCTTTGGCATCGGTCTAGCCAATATCGATGCCATCTACAATGCCTGGCTCAAGAAATTCATTAAGAAAGTGCCCGTCAACTTGAACGAAACCGAGCGTTCGCTGTTTTCGGAACTCGTCCTTCTCCTCAAGACCTTCTTCTTCATCTATGTGGGCATCTCCATCCAACTGAAGCAATGGCAACCCATCGTCATCGGACTGGGAATCAGCGTTTTGCTTTTCATCATCCGTATCCCTGCCGTTCGTTTTGCCGTCTCAAAGAAAGAAGACATCCCTGACAAGGAACTGGCATTCATGTCGGCACTCAACCCGAAAGGACTGACCGCTGCCGTGTTGGCTACACAAGCCCTCATCTATATCCCTGACTTTGAAACCGCAATGTTCGTCAGAAACATCGTCTTTTCCGTGATTCTCTTCACTATCGTCATCAATTCCATCCTTATCCCATTGATCGACAGAGAGAGAGGCATCTATCGCTTCTATCGGAGTATGCTGAGCATCAACCAAAAGATGAAGAACATCGTTTCAAAGACTAAACAAGACGGTGAGGAATGGCACAAAAAGCACTCAAAAACCCGCGAGTTTGTTGATGAGATGTTCCATTCCGAAGTCATCACTGACATCATTGAACAGCAAGACAAACCTGGAGCTGTACACAACCATCCTGAGTCCAGCAACTCTGAAGTAGCAGATTAATCGACTGTTATAAAAAAATAGTGCTATTCATAGGATAGCTCAATTTAAATGATTATATTTGCTGCTCAAAACGTATTATGCATTTTCGGCTGATACATAAAAAAAACCATTTATAAAACATTGATTATGGGGTTATTAGAAAAGGATTACACTATTAAGACATACAAAGTCCAGAGTCTTATCAAACAAAACGAATATACAGAGACATACAAAGTGATAAATGAGGACAATCACCCATATTTCCTCAAATTGTATGTTATGAAACGCACCCCTGCCAAACTCATTGACAAAGAAAGCCATGAAGTGCTTGAGATAGCTTTGCTAAGCAAGTTACAACATGTCAACGTAGTATCTCACATCACCCATGGAAGCATTGACACGTCATTTGGCGAATGCCAATATATGGTAACGAATTATTTCACCGGGGACGTGCTGTCAGACATCATCGCGAGAGAAGGCCCCTTTGACGAAGAAAAAGCCACCAAGATTTTCATCGGCATTCTTGAAGGCTTAAAATGCTTGCACGACACAGGCATTTGCCACAATGACATCACGCCGAGCAATATCATGCTTTCTGAAAGCATGGACGGCGTTCCGGAAATCATTGATTTGGGACATGCTTCGATGGCCTGTTCAGGGACGACACCGTTCGATAATTCCGACTTGGACATCAACTATTGCGCCAACGGCAATGCTGCAGGCATCTATAACGAACGGACAGACCTGTTTTCGGCTTCAGCAGTCCTCTATACCATGCTAACTGGACATGCTCCTTGGACAATCAATGTTTCGGACGATATGGATTTTGTCTTGAAGATAAACAAAATGAAGAGATTCAGAAAGGAGAATCCGATTGACATCATGTCGTTACCCGTCAGCGACCAGATGAAATATATCCTTGAGAAAGGGCTCTCAATCTCATCATCATATTGTTATCGCTCTGCTGATGAGATGCTTAGCGATATCAGTGGCCAAAATGGCGCAAAGAAACCCGGTGAAAGAAGCGATAGTCCACAAATATCCCAATCGTCAACAAAAAAGCAAGACTCGGAAAACGAACTGGAAATCAAGACCCAGAAAGGAACAGGGCATGGCTTTGAAGACATTGCTGGAATGCATGAACTCAAAGCCTTATTGCAACAAAAAGTAATCTTCGTGATCCAAAACAAAGAGCTGGCGGAACAATACAAGTTGACGCCTCCGAATGGGATGCTCTTATATGGACCTCCTGGCTGTGGCAAGACCTTCTTTGCCGAAAAATTTGCCGAACAGACCGCTTTCAACTTCATCCTCGTCAAAGCATCCGACTTGGCAAGCATCTATGTCCACGGCAGTCAAGAGAAAATCGGACAACTATTCAAACAGGCAGAAGAAAATGCGCCCACCGTATTGTGTTTTGATGAATTTGATGCCTTCGTTCCAAATCGCTCAGCACCAGGCAGTTCACACGTCAGTGGAGAAGTCAATGAATTCCTCTCGCAGCTCAACAACTGCTCAAAACGCGGCATCTTTGTCGTAGCCACCACCAACCGTCCCGACATGATCGACCCAGCCGTTTTAAGAACAGGACGTTTGGACAAGCACATTTTCGTACCCCTCCCCGACCATGATGCCCGAAAGGAAATGTTTGCCATCCATATGAAGGGCAGACCTTTCGAAGAAGGCAGCATAGACTTTGATGCGTTGTCGGATATGACCGAAGGGTACATTGCCAGCGACATCGCATATATCGTCAATGATGCCGCAATGACAGCTGCTTTCACAAGAACCAACATCACCCAAGAGCTCATTATGAACTCGATTCAAGAGACACATCCTTCCATCAGCAAAGACACCCTGAAAATGTATGATGGATTGAAAGCAAAGATGGAAGGAATGGAACGGAGCAACCTCCTACCCAGAATCGGTTTCAGAAAAGACGAATAAACAGCTTAAAAACCTTTAAATAACAATAATATGAAAACATCAGAATTGGTATTCAACTACCTAAAGGAGCAGGGCCTATGCCCTAAGTATGATGAAGACAATGACATCGTATTCAAGTATCAGATGCTTACCTTTGTCTTCTTCAACAGCGATGAAGACGGAATTTTCTTCCGCTTATCCCTACCCGGCATCTATGATGTGACGGATGAGAATCGAGTCGCCGTGCTCGAAGCCATGAACGAAGTCAACAAAATGGTCAAAGTGGTCAAACTGTTCATTCCAAATGACGATGTTTGGGCCTCCACCGAAATCACGATGGACTCAACACCCGTATTAGACGACATGGTTCCCCATCTTCTCAACATACTGATTGGTGCTCGCAAGATATTTTATGATCAAATAGAATAAAACCATCCACCTCATGCAATTTTAAAAAATGCTGTCTTAAATGGCAGCATTTTTATTATTTAAATTGTGTAAAAATTACACTTTCTATTATATTGGTTTTCAATACAATGCCATATACCTTTTTAAACAAAGTGTAAATTTTACACATTTTTCCATTGCGGGTTTCGGAAATAGTTGTATTTTTGCGTAAAATTTACACAAGATGGAAAAGCAAAACTACACTTACGAATATCCTCATCCCGCCGTGGCCACCGATTGCGTGGTGTTTGGCTTTGACGGGCACGAGTTGAAAGTGCTGCTCATCGAACGAGGCATTGAACCGTACAAAGGCGCATGGGCTTTCCCTGGGGGATTCCTCCGTATGGACGAAACGGCAGAACAATGTGCCCTCCGAGAGTTAAAAGAAGAGACAGGATTGAAGCTGAACTATCTCAAGCAGTTCAAGACCTTCACCGATGTCAACCGTGACCCTCGTGAGAGGGTGATTTCCATCGCCTTTTATGCTTTGGCCAAAAAGTCGGACGTGCAAGGCGGCGATGACGCGGCCCAAGCCAAGTGGTTCGCCATCAAAGAGGTGCCGCATTTGGCTTTCGACCATGATTATATCTTGCTCAAAGCCATGGAGAAATTACGCGAAGACATTCATTTTGAGCCCATTGGCTTTGACCTTTTGGACAAGGAGTTTACGATGTCGGAACTGCAACGCCTCTACGAGACCATCCTCGGTGTACAGTTTGACCGCCGCAACTTCCACAAGAAAATGTTGCAAACGGGCATCATTGAAGAAGTAGGCGACGACTCTCCTACTTTCTTTGGCAAACACAACGAAATGCGTAGCATGAGCATAGATGCACTATTTGGTGGCTCAGCCTCAGAACTCAGCCGTTCCTATGCATCTTCACGTGACGACGACAGCCGATCCACACGCCGTTGGGGCACCAAGTTCCGTTTCAACAAACGAAATTACGATGAGTTCAAGGAAGACAATAATTTCAAATCAGAATTTTAATCTTTTAAAAAACAATGAATTATGGAAAACCAAAACAACACAGCAAAGACGCAGGTCTATAACCTGATCATCCTCGACAAGAGCGGCTCGATGGGCAGCATCGCCAAGGCTGCCATCGCCGGCTTCAATGAGACCGTGGGCGGCATCCGTTCAGCCCAGGAACGCTTCAAGAACACGCAAGAGCATTTTGTCTCGCTGATGATTTTTTGCAACTGCGAAAAGACCATGGTCTACGACATGGTACCCGTTGCCGAGGTCAAAGAGCTGACATCCAAAGAATATCAGCCATGTTGCTGCACCCCGCTTTACGATGCCATGGGCATTTCCATCAATGCCCTGCATAAAGCCATCAAGGACAAAGAAGATGCCACAGCTGTGGTCACCGTCATCACCGACGGACTGGAGAACGCCTCCAGAGAATACAGTGGCAAGGCCATCAAGGCACTTGTAGAACGCATGAAAGACGAGGAAGGCTGGAACTTCGCCTACATCGGCACCAACCAGGATGTAATGGCCACCTCGGCATCACTGTCCATCGACAACCATATGGACTTTGCCGACAACGATGCCGGCATGCGTGAGGCTTGGGCTCGGGAACGCAAGGCTAAAATGTCGATGTTCTCCCGTATTTCGATGGATTTCGGCACAACTTCAGGCATGACAAGAGAAGAGCGCAAGGCTTATCGCAGAAACGAGAACCTCTCTTCCAAAAACTACCACGAGATGAGCGAGTTCAGAAACCGCATCACGCCCGAGTTTATCAATAGTCTTGAAAGCAACGAAATCTTCGTCTTCGGCAGCAATCTGGCAGGAGCACATGGAGGTGGAGCAGCAAGAATTGCTGTTGAGAAATTTGGCGCCATCATGGGGCAAGGCGTGGGTTTGCAAGGACAGAGCTATGCCATCCCCACCATGCAGGGCGGCCCGAACACCATCCTGCCTTACGTGGAAGAATTCATTGGATTCGCCAAACAGCATCCCGAGTTGACCTTCCTGGTCACCCGCATCGGCTGCGGCATCGCTGGCTTCAGACCTGCAGAAATCGCACCCTTGTTTGCCGGCGCTGTCGAGGTGGAGAACATCCATCTACCTAAGGACTTCTGGACGGAATTAATTTGATTATCATGTTTGTAGAGACGCGATTAATCGCGTCTCTACAAACACCAACAAAAACAAAACACCAATGTTAGGAGCAATTATAGGAGATACCGTTGGATCGGTATATGAATTCAACAACATAAAAACCACACAATTTCCGTTGTTCGGGCCTAAGAGCAACTACACGGACGACAGCATCATGACCATGGCCGTGGCCGAATGGCTCTTGAACGACCCGCAGCATGGCATGGATACCTTGGAAGCTTCATTCCTGAACTTCGCCAAGAAATACCCCTGCCCTATGGGCGGCTATGGTGGAGGATTTCACCGCTGGCTATTCCACCCGGAGCAACTTGCCGATTACGTTGAAGACGGCAACCATGTAGTTGGAAAACGCCATCCCTACAATTCGTTCGGCAACGGTGCCGCCATGCGTTGCAGTGCCAACGGATGGATGTTCGACACTCTGGAAGAGACTGAACGTGTGGCAGGTCTTTCGGCGGCCATCACCCACAGTCATCCCGAAGGCATCAAAGGGGCACAGTCGACGGCAACAGCCATCTTTATGGCTCGCAACGGCAAAAGTAAAGAAGAGATAAAAAAATATATCTCAACGAAATACGGTTACAACCTCAACCGCACCTGCGATGAAATCCGTCCCGTTTACGATTGGGACTCATCCTGCCAAGGCACAGTGCCTGAAGCCATGGTGGCCTTCTTGGACAGCACCGACTTCGAGTCGGCCATCAGGTTGGCGGTCTCATTGGGAGGCGACAGCGACACTCTCGCTTGCATCACGGGCGGCATCGCGGAAGCCTACTACAAGGAAATCCCTGACGATATGGCGATGAAGATTTGGGAGCTCGTCCCCGAAGATTTCAAAACCATCCTCAGAACTATGGAAAAACGGACAAGCTATCGTCTGCCCACTATTTTGAAATAACATAAAGTGATATAAAGATTATGGGCAAGGCAGGAGCGGACGGGAAACCGCTCCTGCCTTTTTTCTAATTCCGGCAAAATCATTACTTTTGCACCATAAAAACCACGCAACGATGAAAATTCTCATCCTCAACGGTCCCAACCTCAACCTCTTGGGTAAAAGAGAACCTGAAATCTATGGGCACGTCTCCTTCGATGACTATCTGATGCAACTCCGCGAGCGCTTTTCACAGCACGAGCTTTCCTATTTTCAAACGAATCATGAAGGCGTGTTGATTGACCGTTTGCAAGAGGCTGATGGACAATATGATGCTATAGTAATAAACCCGGGCGGCTATGCCCATACCTCCATCGCTTTGGCCGATTGTATCCGTGCCATCAGCATCCCGGTTGTGGAGGTGCACATTTCTGACATTTCGAACAGGGAGCCTTACCGCAGGCATTCCTTCACGGCAGAGGCGTGCGTGAAATGCATTTCGGGATTGGGATTGGAAGGATATGCCAAGGCTGTTGAAACGCTTTTGGAGACGCGATAAATGACTACGTCGAAATGCTCCGCATTCAGCGTAGCTAATCTTCGATTTCGCGTCTCTACAAGGTGAAATCGGTCTCTTTCAATTCACTGAATTTCTTTTTCTTGCGAAGCACGTTGTCAAAGACAATGTTGCGCTGGTAGATGCAACTCACCTGCTTGTGCTCAATGGTTTTCCTATACGCTTTCAAGGATTTCAAACGCTTATAGAAATCCCAATGCGCCTTGAAAACCATTCCAAAGTCCTTGGGGCATCCCTCGAAGAGGAACTTCAGTGCAGCCACCCAGTCAAGGAAGATGCGATAGAGGATGGTGCGACGCACTCGTTGTTTGGGCAGGTTCTTCACCAACAGCGAGAGGTTGTTGCGGAAGTTCAGGTAGGTCTTGCGCGGCGAGTTTTTCGGCAGGGTGCCACCCCCAATATGATACACCCACGACTGCGGACAGCAGTACACCTTATAACCCGCATTCTTCAACCGCCAGCACAGGTCGATTTCCTCCATATGGGCAAAGAAGCTGTCGTCCAAACCACCAATCTGATGGTACAGGTCGGCACGGACGAACATGCAGGCGCCCGTAGCCCAGAAGACTTCCTTGGGGTCGTCATATTGGTGCTCGTCAACCTCCAAGTTTTGGAACACACGTCCACGGCAGAAAGGATAACCGTACTTGTCGATGAAGCCGCCACTCGCGCCAGCATACTCAAACTTCTCCTTGTCATAGTACGACAAAATCTTGGGCTGGCAAGCTGCTATCTGCGGGTCGGCATCCATCAATTCGATGACGGGCTCAATCCAATGCGGCGCTACCTCAATATCCGAGTTAAGCAACACATAATACTGCGCTTCAACCTGCCGCAAAGCCTGATTATAGCCCGTGGCAAAGCCGCCGTTGCTGCCGTTTTCAATCAAGCGGATCTCAGGGAAATGCTCACGCATGAACACCACCGAGTCGTCGGTAGAGGCATTGTCGGCCACAACAATCTCCACTAGTATCGGATCGCAGTTGGCGATGACATTGGGCAGAAACTCCTCAAGGAATTTCCGCCCGTTGTAGTTCAATATGACGACAGCGACTTTCATGCTTCCTCCGTTTGCGGTCTTTGGTGTTTCCAACGACGGTGCGACCACAACCAGTTGTCAGGGTTGGCCTCAATGAAACGCTCCACACAACGCACGTAACGTTCCATGATTTCTCCGTCTTTTGTTTCCTTCGGGCGGTCGATAAGCAATTCAAAACTCACCTCATAACGGCCCCTGCCCTGCCTTCTCATATCGACGAACACAATGGCATAGTCCAATTTCTTGGCGATGCGTTCGATACCCGTAAACCAACAGGTGTCTTGATGCAGGAACTCCGTCCAATAGTCCGAGGCCAAGCCGTGCGAGGTTTGATCGGCCATCATCAGCACGGCAGTTTGATTATCGCGCAATTGTGCCAGCCGCCTCAAAACCGAGTTGGACTCCACCATCTCCAAGTCGCAGCCTTTTGTGCGCAGGTAAAGCATCAGCTGCTCAAAAACAGGGTTTTGCACCCTCTTGTACACTGCCAAACCCTTATGTTGGGTGAACCCGGGAATCATCTTGCCAAACCACTCCCAATTGCCCGAATGCGGAATGGCGTAGAACACGTTTTTCCCTTCCTCATAGAGGCGTTTCACCAACTCGGTATTGGCATAGGTGATGCGGCTCTGATAGCCGTTCTTGTCCATGCGAAGCATCTTAGGGGCTTCCAGAAACAAGTCGCAGAGGTTTTGGTAGAAACGCCTCTCGATGCGCTTGATTTCTTTTATGTCTTTCTCTGGAAAAGAATTCAACAGATTCTGTCTGACCACCTTACGGCGATAACGAAACAGATGATATACCAAAAAGTAATAGCAATCGGACTTCAGATAAAGGAGCCAATAAGGATGGATGGACAAGAAAGCCACCCACAGCTTCACAATATGAAATCCAATTTTTGCCATGGCTTATCTCGGATTATTGTAAAGGTCGCCGGCATGTGAGCCCCAACCCTTCTCATATTCGGTCTGGTCGACGCCCTGGTCGTAGCCTTGACCATAAATGCGCGAATAGATTTCGAGCTGCCAGCGCGGATTGTTGATTTCGCCCACCACATCGGAATGGATGAGTTGATAGTCGTTGGCCGCCGAGTCCTTCGACATGAACACAAAACGCTTGTTGTGTTGGTTCGCCACCTCGTAGTAATGCCAAATCTCGTAGGGATAAGCGCCTGGTTCATTGGGGCTTTCCATGATCTTGTCGGGCTGACCGTATTTCAGGAAGACATAGCCACGGTCGGTGCGATAACCAGGATAGGAAGAAGTCTTGAACGACATGTTGACGCGACGCACGGCAGACAAATATTCCTCAAAACCTTGTTTCGGATTCATCGGTGAACGCTTGCTCCAGAAGTTGAAGAGGAACTGCTGCATGGTCTTCGTATCATCGGTCCTCACCAGATTGGAGGAATAGTTGCGTTCCATCTCGCTGCAAATCGGGTCGAGGTAACGGATGTACTTGCGGAGCGTGTCGATTTCGGTGATATTGCCGACGAAAGTGTTGGCGATGCTGACACCAGCGAGGTCTTCCATATCGAAAGCCACATTCGGGTTGCTACGTTGGAAGAACCAGCTCTTGGAGCAGATCAGCGTATTGCTGCGGTCATGCATTTCGACGACAAGGTAGTAGTTGCCCGAAGGCAATTCAGAGATGTCGATGGTGTTGAGCAGCACGTTCACCTTGCTCACGTCGAAGCGTTTGTTGAAGAAGAAGTTCTGCATCCGGTTCGACGATTCGACGGTCTCGATATAGTAATTCACCAAGAACTTGCCTTCGTCGTAGAGTTTGTCGCTGTTGTAGAGCTCCGCATAGAAATGCAGCTTGTCCTCATTGGCGCCATAGAAGGGATACACACGAGGCAGGAAGTCGAAGCCGCTCTTGGTGCAATCCGAAGGCTTGGCAGCCTTAGCATAGGAGTCAAAGAGCAAAATATCCGAGATGGAAGGCGTATTGTCGGGATAATTCAGTTCCACCGTCACCGATTCAGTGGGCAAGGCGTCACCGCTATTCATATCGGTGATGCTGATTTCCATTTGGTATTCGCCGTTGGCCAAAGGGAAACGTTGTTGTCCGATAAAGGCTCCATCAAGATTGCTCGTGTCAGTCACCACGGGACTGTCAAGGGCGATTTTCGAGAATGTGGTCTCCTCCCCTTTCCTGAACGTTGTGATGATTTGGACTGTGGCCTTGAACTTGCCGGGCTCAAACTGCTTATAGACCGCCGAACGGTTTTCGATGGCGATGGCATTCTCCACAAAAGGTGTCATGCCTGGCACACAATAGGTGGTCGTGGAGAGATAGGGTTTCAGTCTCTTTGCTTTGACTTGTGCGTTGCCTGCAAAAACAATCAGCACTAATGCAAGGATAATAATTGACTTTTTCATGGCATTATGTTTTTAAATCCACGGCAAAAGTAGTTGCCCAAAACAGTGTTGTCAATCTTTTTCATCTCCATTTTCTCAACAATTATCAACATTTTTCTTACAAATCATACATTATCAATATTTTACACCATTCTTTTCAAATAATTGATTACGGCACTTTCAAGACTCTCACCCGAATGGAGGATGGATAGAATCTTGTTGGTTCGGCGGTTGGCTCCACTATAGGAGATGCCCTCAAGCACGGCAATCTCGGCATCGTTCATTCCCAAAAGGCCCAAACAGCAATGGCGCAAGTCGGCGATGTTCAGGTCAGGATAGTCTTTCAGGAAACAAGAGGAAAAGTCTGGGAAACATCGGTTGGCTTCCTGCACAAGGTTGATATAGTCCATCTCCTTCAGCTTCAGTTTAGGATACACGCCAACGCTCTTGATCATGATGTCCTTCCCCTCCACCGAGTGACGTATCTTAGTCACGACATCGCTGGTCGTGAAAGCCTTCCATGCCTCATCAAAACCAGCGCGATTGGCTTGCAACTGTTCACGGGTGTCGCTGAGTTGCTGTGCCATTTGTTCTATCTCGTGATCCTTATCGGCATTCTCTTGTTCGTGTTTTTGCTCGATGGTAGAGATTTTGTTTTCGATATGGCTAATCCGTTTGCGGTTGCGAACGATGATGTAAGCCATGAAGGCAACAGCCAAAAGAAGAAGTAGCAGCAACACCCACAGCGAAGTCCTATCGCTTTTCTTGGCGACCACGGACTCCGATTGCGAATGGTTGAAATTGTCGTAGAGGTATCCGATCTCTATTTTCTTTGAGGCCATTTGGGTCTCCCTCATCGAATTCTCGACATAAAAACGCGTGTAGGCCAGTTCTACATCGGCCATGCCCTTGTTGCGATATATCTCGGACAACTTGGCCGCGGCATCGACACGGGCAAACCTGTCGCCTGTCTGAAACGCCCGTTCCAAATGAGGTACAGCCGAGTCATATTGCTGAATATCATAGAATTTCGCACCCAAAACCAATTGAAAGGCATCCTCATCCACTTTGGCCAGTTTCTGTGCCTCCTGAAGCCGAGCCATTGCCATATCATATTGCTTCTGCGACTGATAGATAGCCGCCTCAAAGCGCAGCATCGCCGCCTTGTCGGGCTCCGATTCGTAATAAGACGAGGCTTTTTGGCAGGTCTCAAAAGCAGCTTTGTGAAGTCCATAACGGTAAAGGATCTCGGACAATCGTGTATAGGTCAAAGCGATGAAGCGCTCGGCATAGGGATGGTTGGTCCAGTCTTCGCGCCGCCGCATCACGTTCAAGGCTTCTAAATATTGGGTGAAAGCTGCCACGTCATCATTGGCGAATGCACATTGCACACCTTTATAATAATAGGCATTGGCGAGAAGATACTGCAAATCGGCGTCATCGGGATAGTCCATGGCGAGGCTATCGAAGAAAGCAACCGATGGTGCAAGGTCGGGGCTTTGCTCGGAAAGACAGCGGTTTTTATATAGAGCCTGCATCTCACGAAGCCTCAATTCATTGTCGTCCAACGCAGTAAACGGCGGCCGCAACGCATGCCTTTTCAGTTCGTTCACGCTGTCCATGGCCACGGCAGGATCAGTCTCCAACAAAGCCTCCACCGTCTTGAGTTCCTTGAAATGATGGGGCGCATTTTGCTCGGTAAATGCCGATTTCTGCCTCGAGCAGGCACAAAGCAATGCTGCCCAAAGCACAAACAGGACGGGAGAAATGCGCAAGGCTCTCATTAAAACGCGGTTTTTTCAGTTTTGCAAAGATAGAGGTTTTCGTCGGAAAAAAGTTTTTTTTCGGTAAAAAACGCAACCAAACGAAAAATGTTGTACTTTTGCAGCGGAGATATGGCTGAGTGGTCGATAGCGGCGGTCTTGAAAACCGTTAAGCCGAAAGGCTTCGGGGGTTCGAATCCCTCTGTCTCCGCAAGGCGGCGTAAGTCGCCTTTATAGTGTAAGACCCTGCCTAACAGGCAGCAAGGAGAGATGCCGGAGTGGTCGATCGGGGCGGTCTCGAAAACCGTTGAACGCTTTGCGTTCCAAGGGTTCGAATCCCTTTCTCTCCGCTTTTTCGGCAAGTTATTGGAAATCAACTAATTATAGTACACCAATAACTTGCCGAGTCATTTTCGGGTCAATATTACCAATCCTTTCCTGAGTTTTCGTGATAATATACGGAAAGAAATAATAAATATCCATACATAATATGAGTAACTGTGATTTCATCGCCATTGATTTTGAGACAGCGGCATTTGATAGGGCGTCAGCCTGTGAGATGGGCCTTACTTTCGTTAGAAACAATGAAGTAGCTTCCACAACATCATATCTCATAAAGCCGCCCCACAACTATTATGAGCCAAGCAATGTCGCCATCCACGGCATTACACCCGATATAACGGAACTCTCACCCGACTTTGGGCTATTCTGGCCTTCTGTGGCTGATACCTTGAGAGGTGAAACCATTGTGGCACACTATGCACCGTTCGACATGAGCGTAATCCGTTGCGAGTGCGGACGATGTGGATTGCCGCTGCCAGAGTTTCGTTTTGTGTGTACGAGAGCAATTTCGCGCTATGTCATACCCAACTTCTGGAGTTACGGACTCAAGGCCTTGTGCCGTCACTTCAAAATCGACTCTTCGGGCTACCATCGTGCTGGAGCCGACTCGCGGATGACGGCACAGTTGCTGCTTCGCCTTTGTCAAGAGTCTGATGTCAATAGCCTTGAGGATTTAATGGAGAAACATTGTTTCCGATACGGTGTCTTCGAAAAACAGGAATACAAACCTTTTGGCCGTCTCGAACACGAATCCCGCATGAAGCATTTCTTGGAGGATTATCATGGCGACCCGAGCACCTTTGACGAAGAAAATCCTTTCTTCGATAAGGAAGTGGTCTTTACCGGCAAGATGTATCAAGTTCGTCAAGATATGATGCGTATGGTACTTGACATTGGAGGCCGTACGAAGGACAGTGTGACAAAGTCAACGGACTTCCTCGTTGTGGGCCAACAGGACTTCCGTGTGGTTGGTGAAGATGGTATGTCGGCCAAGCAGAAGAAAGCGATAAAGATGATTGAGGATGGAGCCCCACTGACAATCCTTTCGGAGAGTGAGTTTTTAATGATGATTAACAACTGATCACAGACTATGACATAGGGCGAAAATGTGTCAATACCATAGTAATAAACAAATTATGAAAGAAGAAAAGGACAGAAAACTAAGCGAGAAAGAACAAAGACGACTGATTGTCTTTGAAGAGAACTGCAAAAGATTGTCCCAGCAGGGCTACAACATGACTAATCTGACTATTGGCATTGTCAAAGCGAATCTATTTGTCATCCTGCTTGCCATTCCAATCGTGGCCATCGGTATACTTCTTTTCCTATGGAAGAATCCAATATCACTTCTTTTTAATCCAACTCCTCAAAGAACCCTTCTTTTTATCGTTTTAATCGTAATACTCATCGTGGCACATGAGCTCATTCACGGGCTGACATGGAGCATGTTTTCCGAACATCATTTCAAAGACATTGAATTTGGCTTCATGAAAGAATTTTTCACCCCCTATTGCACTTGTACAACCCCCATATCGAAAGGTCAATACATTTTAGGGGCTTTGATGCCTTGTATTATTCTCGGAATTCTTCCTACCGCATTGGGAATTTTGTTGGGGTCAGGCCTCCTGTTCTGGATTGGAATCATCATGATTTTGTCGGCAGGCGGTGACATAATGATTGTGATAAAGGTTTTGGGATACAAGAAGCATAGCGAATCCAAAGAGATTCTCATCTATGACCACCCGACGCAGGCGGGGGCAGTGATTTTTGAAAAGTAGTTTGTGGTTTTACAGCCTTAGTGCAATCATTCAAATTTTGTCCACAAATAAAACAAAAAGAGGGTGTGCCAATATTTAGCATACCCTCTTCTCTTTGATAGCTTACCATCAATGCTTCGCCTTCAAGAAGCTGTATTCCTTGCCATATCTCAGGTGTTGCGCCACGAAATCGGAAGGATACTCGACCTTGTAATCGACGACCTTGCCGTTCTCCATGACAGGAACGATTTCAGGATTGATGAAACCACCGTAGGGCTTCAGACCCAAGGCGTTGTAACGCTCCTTGACTTCCTTGTGTAGCTCGGGATCGACCTTGACGGCGTACTTTTCCACGATGGCCTTGCCCGCGGCATAGTCGCCTTCGCTCTTGATGCGCTGGATCTCTGCCAACAGCTCACCAAACAAGCCACGCAAAGCCTCGAAGTCGTTGATAACGAAGTAGGTCTTACCGTTCTCCACTTTCTTCTCGATAACATTGGCATCCTTGCCGTGCTCGTAGCACCACTCTGAGACGAGCTTGCGGTTCTGCATGTGTGCCTCGGTGACATCCTTGCCCAGCTCAACACGGGCGAGCTGCGACATCATGCCGTTACGGATATAGGAGCAGTACTCGGCCTTATAAGCCTCCGCGTCAGGCATCACGCCCAACTCCACCATCCTCGGCTCGGCCAGGAAATACAGGCCAAAGAGGTCGGCACGGGCTTCCTCCAGCGTCGAGCTGAATTCTTTCAAGGCACCAGGCTGTGTGCCAGGCAACAGTTTGCCAGAACCGTGGCCCAAGCACTCGTGCAGGTTGGTGTGCACCACATCGGCATCAGAGCCGTATTTCTTGCAGAGGTCGATTTCTTCCTGCGAGTAGGCAAACTCTTTGAGCGCACTCCTCGGGCATTCGTCGGCGGCCTTGTCGTAGGCTTCCATCAGGTTGGTGATGGTCACCGACTTGGAGCCGTAGTCTTTACGAATCCAGTCGGCATTGGGCAGGTTGATGCCAATCGGGGGCGAGGGGAAGCAGTCGCCACCCAGCGTGGTAACGATGATACTCTTGGCCGAGACGCCCTTGCATTCTTCTTTCCTGAAGCGTGGGTCGACGGGCGAGTGGTCCTCAAACCACTGGGCGTTCTCACTGATGGTGTTGGAACGCACGGTAGCCTCCAAATCCTTGTAGTCGACAACAGCCTCCCAAGTGGCTTTCATACCCATCGGGTCGGCATAGTCCTCGATGAAGCCATTCACAAAGTCGATGTGGGAAAGCGAGTCTTGTACCCAAGCAATGTTGTATTCATCCCAGGTCTTCAGGTCGCCCGTGGTGTAATAGTCGATGAGCTTCTGCGTGTACTTGCGTTGGCTGTCGTTCTCCGCCACCTCGTTGGCCTTCTGCAGCCAGCCGATGATGGCTTGGATGGCCTCGCCATACAGACCGTCCGCTTTGTAAACATCTTCATAGATCTTGCCATTTTCCTTCACCAGCTTGGAATTCAGTCCGTAGCTGATGGGGGTGGCGTCGTTGGGCTTGCGCATCTTGTTGTAGAAGGCTTCCACCTCGGCCTTTTTGATGTCGCCCTCATAGAAGTTCACCGCCGAGTTGACAATGATATCATCCTCACTGCTGCGGCGCACCTTGTAGAGCTCTTTGTCGAAGACCACAGGCGTCAGGAAAGCGATGAAGTCATCCACCGTCTCGCCCTCGTTGAGCGGGAGCAGGTTAGCGTCGCTGCCCTTAATCAAGTCGGCGAAATAGGTCTCGCTGACCTCTGGGAAGAATTTGTCCTCGGCATAATGGTGATGGATGCCATTGCTGAAGAACACACGCTTGGCATAGACCACGAAGTTCTGGAAATCGGCACTCTCTCGATCGCCTTGATACGAGTTCAGCACAGCCTCAATGGTCTTGCGGACCACCAGATTGTACTTGCAGTTTTGGTCGGCGAGGATGTCGCGACCACATTTGGCGGCTTCACCCAAATAATAGATGTAGCTCTTTTGTTGCAGCGTCAGCTGGTCCCAGTCCGGGATTTGGTAACGCATGATCCTCAAGTCGGCGAACTCATCCACCAGATACTTGAATTCCTCTTTGGGCTGGGGCTGTTCGACGGGTTCCTCCTCTTTTGGAGCGCAGCCCACCATAGCGGCAGCCATTCCAATGCAAATCATTAGTTTTTTCATTTTTGAGTTTGTTATGTAACTGTTATCTATAATAATGCTGTTTTTTTGAATTCGGGACTGAGGGACTGCGAGACTGAGGGACTGCAAGACGCTCATGTACTTAATACTTAAACCTGATCGAGACCTCGGAAAGGAAGTCGTGTTTCTTGTAGTTTTCGGAAGGAACCCGGCTGCGGTACTCATAGGAAAACGCAATGTCGATGAAAAACTTCCGAGTAATCTGTGTTTGCAGTTTGGTGTTGCAGTTGATGATGTAATCGTCGAAATCGAGCACCGAAGGTTGATAGAATGTGGTATGCAGCAAAGTGAGGTTTTCGGCCAGTCTCTGCTTGATTTTAGGGCGAATCGAGATACGGTAATTATTGTTGAGCAGGTGGGTCTCATCAGAAAAGTCGGTCCAATCATAAACAAAAGCCGCACTGATGGAATAGTCGCAAACTGCCGGAACGGTATAGATGCGATATTTCATTCCAGCAAGTCCACTCAGTCTGAGGTCGTAACCCTTGTATTTGTTGGTAAGCATCTCACAGGCCAGAAACGGAGAATATTTGCCATACTGGTACAGATCCATCTTGAAGCCGCCATTGATCTCGAAATTGGTCTCCTTCCATCGCTGGTCGACGGCATTCCTGTCGATGAGGGAACTATAAAGTAACTTGTAGCGGGCATCGAATGCAATCAGGCTGTCGTTGCGTTCAATGGCGCCATCGTTGCTGATGTTGCAGTTGTTGACATTGCCCGCGTTAAAGGAAGCACCAAGGCCGAAGTTATAATGCCATTTGTTCTGTGCCTTGGCGCACATTACACTGAAAGCCAACAACACAAACAGAGAAAGCCGCAACTTGTTCATTTCTTGTCGTTTAGATGCAGATGACGGCTCACTTATACAAATCGCCGGGAGTGTATAGGTCGAAGGCAGGCATTGTCTTGGGATCGAGGTTCTGATAGGTGCCGTCCACCTGGATTCGCTCTTTGTTGAGCACATAGTGACGACAGAACCACACGAGGTCATCAACCGTCAGTGGGCCTCCCGCTGCCACGCTGTGTCCGTAACCCTCGAATCGGCGAGCGAAAAAGGGATAACCGAACTCCTCGAATCGTTC
>JAEEGH010011224.1_pt1 | contig 20375 bp, 14 predicted proteins | sample 9134181 | NCBI WGS metagenome assembly JAEEGH01 (sample SAMN16246544, study PRJNA631951) | gut metagenome | biome: gut microbiome; feature: rumen; material: DP-attached | host: Bos | place: Iran: Karaj | collected 2018-10
TAAACTGCACCAGGTCGCTCATGAGCAGGATGCTTTGTTGATAGCTTGATAAACACTTGATTATACCTGAAGGATTTTACACACAATAAAGGACTTGACCTCCTTGAGGCATCGGAAAATAAAAAAAGCCGAATTCCGATGCTTGAAATGTATGAAAAATGGGATTGTAGGCATCGGAAAATGGGAAATTGGTAATCTCGATGCCCGCGGAGTGAAATATGTACTATTTTGGGCATCGGAAATAGGAAAATCCCCGATTCCGATGCCTAAGCGGTAATTGAATTGATAATTGGCCCGCTTTGGCCACAATTTAAAAGAACGGGCCCACAGGCCCGTTCTTTTGAAAGAGGTATTCAATTAATATGATTTAGTCTGTCTGGATATCTGCTCTGGAGCCGAGGGTAATGTCGACTGTAACATCCTCGAATCCGTTGGCGCCGTAACGCTTGATATCAATCTCTGTATGAGTTCCGCCGGGCAGGTATGTGAGGGCCTTCTGAAGGTCTGCATAGCTTCCCACTTCCTCATTGTCGATACCTACGATGATATCGCCGGTTCTGATTCCTGCTTCCTCAGCGGGGGTTCCCTCGTAAACCTTGGCTACGTAAACGCCTGCAGGCATTCCGTCCATAACGTTTGCGGGCTGAATTCCGATGTATCCTATATCATCTTCAGAATCAACCTTGGTCTTTGTATCCTTAAGCATCAGCTCTGCGATGATAGGCTTTGCACTTGAAATGGGAATCGCATATCCCATACCTTCGATGGTCTCGCCACCGATCTTGTTGGAGTTGATTCCAATTACTTCACCGTTGTAGTTAAGAAGTGCACCACCTGAGTTGCCGGGGTTGATGGCTGCGTTGGCCTGAATAAATGTACCTGTAGCGCCGTCCTCCATCTCGATTTCTCTGTTAAGGGCGCTGACAATACCGTTTGTTACGGACTGGCCGTATCCAAGGGCGTTACCGATGGCGATGACAGGCTCACCAAGTTTCAGTGAATCTGAATCTCCAAGGCTTGCAATCTTAATCTCATTGAGAGTGCTCTCATCCATGTCTGCAAGCTTTACAGCTACAACCGCAAGGTCCATGTTCTTGTTGGTACCCTTTACGTTTGCCTGATAAACTGCATCGTCATTGAAAGTAATCTCGATGGTCTCGGCACCGTTTATAACGTGATAGTTTGTGACAATTAAAAGCTCTGTATCATTCTTTCCGACGATGATTCCGCTGCCTCGTCCTTCCTGCTCCTCTGAGAAAACTCTTCCCCAGTAGTTGTAGTTGACGATGGCCTTGTTTGTAACGGAAACCATTGAAGGCATTACTGACTCAACAACTTCGCTGATATCGGACTCAATTACCTTTGAAACCTCTGTGCTTACAGCAGGCTTGGTTTCCTCTTCTGCCTTGGCATCCTTATTAAGATCTGCCGTATCAGTCTTGTTGATTGTGGTTCCTTCAGCTATCTGAGAAGCTTTGTTACCGAGTCCGAAGTAATTATATACTCCGTAAAAAGTACCTCCCGCACATGCTCCAAAGAAAACTCCCAAAACTGCCACAAGGATTAATTTCTTAAAGAAGCCTCCAACCTTACCGGGTTTCTTCTCTTTTCTCGGAGGCACCGGTGTGGTGTTGGGGAAGGGTGTTCCATTAGGGTTCTGATAACCCTGGTTAAAATTATAATTGCTGTAGGACGACGGTCCGTAATTAGTGTTTGGGGTAGAACCGGTATCCTGATTGTTTGTCGTGTTATTTTCTTCGTACATACAAATTACCTCTTTTCTGTAATCGCATTTACATTGGAGGGAACTTCCTTTCCCTCACCTACAACTCACAGTCTAGAGGTAATTTGTGTTTTTTTTGTGTTTTTTGTATTAAAAAACTATGATTTTTCTTCACTGATATGATTCCAGTATCCGGGATTCATGGTGTATTTCATAATCTTTTCACGGCTTAAAGTCTTGAAAGCACGGCCTTTTTTGTAGCCAAGATACTTATTCCCCGAAAGCCATACCAATTTAATTATGGAAAAAACCGCCCCTCTCCTAAGAAGTGCACAGGCATTCTTAATTACCATCTTTACGCCCTCGGACTCGGACTTAATGCCCTCAAACACCTCAGGGTGACAGGTCTGTGAAACTCCAAGGTCGAAGTTTCTGTGAAACTGTTCTCGTCCGGTGTAGTTGTGGGAGTGAATAACTCTGGCCTCGGAAACATAAGCTATCTTATACCCGGCATTTACCGCGTGGCCTGCATAAACCATATCCTCGTTAAATATGGCGGGATAGTCGAAGCCGTTAAGCTTCATATATATATCCTTTTTGTACATGGCGCACACGTTGGAGCAGAAGAAGGTTTTGATTCCGAGGCGTTCTATATCCTCTTTCCCTTTAATGACACTCGTGTCAGGATAGTTGAAATCCCTTGTAAGTCTTTCTATCTTATTGCACTTCTCATCCGGAAGCTGCCTTGCGTAGGCCACCGCCACATCCTCATTGGAATCAAGCACCTTAATCAGTTCCTTAAGAAGATTGTTATCATAGGGAACCGCATCCTGGGTCATAAACAAAACATAGGGAGTCTTTGTCATAAGAAGCCCTTCGTGGCGGGTTCTTCCGTGATCAAATTCTTCCCTCTTAATATGAAAAACCTTAAGATTCTCATATCCCGAAACCCACTCGGAAGACACAGCCTTATCCCAAAGAGCTTCCTCTGTGTTTATCACAAATATCTCATTGATATTTTCTGACATTCCTGTCATTAATTTCTCAATAAGTCTTTTAAATTTCTCATCCGGTTTGTAGGTTGGGATTACTATATCTACCCTCATTTGCCCGTCCTTCTTACGTTGACTTTGTTTATAAAAGAAAATAAAATAGTCTTTATGAATAACTTATACATAGTCATGCCCGCTTACAATGAAGAAGCAAATATCGATGCCACGGTGAAGAGCTGGTACCCCTTTTTAAATATGGCAGGGGAGAACTCGAAGCTCGTGGTGGCAGACAGCGGAAGCACTGACAGAACTCACGAAATATTGCTTGGATTAAAGGATTACCTTCCAAAGCTTGAAATACTTGATACCGATCACCCCGGACACGGCCCGAAGCTTATTGCCCTTTATCAGTATGCAATAGATAACGGCGCCGATTTAATATTCCAGACCGATTCCGACGGCCAGACCAATCCGGCCGAATTTGAAGCCTTCTATAAGGCCCAAGACGAAGAAGATCTTGATGCCGTTATCGGTACCCGTCCCGTAAGAGGAGACGGCAAATCCAGAGCATTTGTGGAAAAGGTGGTATGCATGCTCCTTGGCATGTACTTTGGAATCAAGGTTACGGACGCCAACGCTCCCTTCAGACTTATGAAATCTGAAGCAGTGGCCAAATACTTAAGCCGCTTTGATAAGCACTACGCTCTTCCGAATATAATGCTCACAGCCTTCTTTGTATATTATAAAGACAAAGTGGCATTTAAGGAAATAACTTTTAAACCAAGGGCCATTGGTAAGTCCTCCTTAAGTATTCCTAAAATCACAAAGATGGGTTTTCATGCCTTATCTGATTTCAGGCGCTTTAAGAAGGGTCTGTAATTAAAGGCCAAAACCACCATCAAGGGTGCGTATAGATAAAGGTATCTTGCCCTTGCCTCAAATATTGAAACAAACAAAATAATTGCCAGTATTGAAAGCCTTGCGGCAACCTCCGCAGGGCTTGTTTTTTCATCTTTTTTAAGGATACTTAAGGACATGAGAATAAGGATTACAACCCATATAAACTGGGCTATTGTGTGGAATGCTCTGTATCCGAATTCTCCTGCCTTCGTTTTGGTAACCTCAGGAGAATAATATATATTTCTGAAAAATCCTGTTATAAAGCTGTCTGATTCAATGATTCCTCTGTAGAAAGCCCCCTCATTTCCCCAGGAAAAGGTACCGTCATTAAAATTTACTAAAGACTTTCTTTCCATGTGGACAAGGAACTTTCTAAGTCCCATCTGTCTTATTCTCTCTTTTGCGCCCTCTATATCACCGGCTTTTCTTGAGGCCTGATCGGGAAAGCCTGCGGTAAAGTTATTATCGGGCTGATGATAGGTGCCGCATGTATCATAGTTAAGGCCCATATATATGTAATGAGGCATTACAAAGCTTTGGTCCTCATCCGGTGTTGCCCCCATAAGCTTCATGGCTCCAAGGTTTATAAGAAGGCATATAATATAGCCAACCAAAGCCCCCAGAACAATAAACATAAGGCGGTTAAGAGTAAGTCGTCTCGCCACACCCTTTGAGCCAAAGAGCCTGTCTATTATCTCCACAATCACAATGCTTATAAAAGCCAAAAGAACAGTAGGCTTAATCATGTATCCAAAAAATGCAAAAAGTGCAGCTATAAGCCACCCCAAGGCATATGTGACACTGTCGTCATATTTCCTGATTACTTTTTCATATATCCAGATTATAAGAATGGGGAAAAGAATGCTGTAGGTATCGGAGTATGGAATACAAATCCAGGGATTAAGCCCGATCCACACTGCAAACACACCCCAGGCTCCCCAGGCCTTCTTCTCACTTCCCGTAAAGATTCTCACAAGGTCGAAGGTGAAGATTCCGGAAAGGTTAACCATCATAACACTTCCGAAAACCATGGGAAAATACATCATGCTCTCCCCTTTGAAACCAAGGAAATTAAATATCTTAAGAAGCCAGGTAAGGACGGCTGTAAGCATCATATTGTTGGGGTGCTGTGAAAAGTAGGTATCATTTCCGACACTTCCGTCATAAAATGCGATACTCCTTGCCATCTCAGTAAGAGAGCCGCAATCCCAGCCGGTATCAAGGTATATATTTCTTGCAACAATAAGCTCAATTACAAGTAAGCCAAGACTTGCAAAGATAATACCCATATACCTTCTCTTCTTTGGGGTCTCTTCGGGGGAGGAGATATTGGCGGATTTTTTCTTTTGCCAAAAATAAATGCAGGCGGTGGCAAGGGCTATTATTGCCACAATTACCGCATTAGAAAAAAAGCTCATATTCTTGTAGAGATAGTCGATTCGTCTGTCCCTTACGATAATAAGAGCCAATATTCCAAGCAAAGAAGCCAGGGTCAGATATTTAATTATTCCAAAAAGGAGAGATTTGATTTTTTCCATAAAATAAAAGCAGGGAGTCGCAGTTAACGACTCCCTTTGATTTTCAATCTTTAGTTAAGATATGCCTGGGTATCGCCCTTAATCACATCGCTGTATTTGTTGATTTCCTCGGAAACCTGATAATCGTTCTCGTCAAAGAGGAATCTGTGAAGCTCTTTAACATTGCTTGCAAGGTCTGTGGGAACTACGCAGCTTCCGTTTGCTCCGATGGTGCCTGAGCCTCTGAACTGCTCGAAGGGAAGTCCATCGTCAGCAACGATCTTGTACTGTGTAACCTCTCCGAGAACTGTGAGGATTTCCTCAAGGTTAAGAGAAGTGTAAACCTCAGGGAATACTGCCTCTGCAATCTTGTTAAGAGATGTAACGTTTGCCTTCTTAGCCTGTTCCATACAAGCCTTGATAACCTCTCTCTGACGGAAGGTTCTCATGTAGTCATCACCCTTGGTGTAACGGATACGGCAGTATGCTGTTGCCTGAAGTCCGTCAAGGAGCTGATAACCTGTGGAAGTTACCTCTGTGTAGGGGCGCTTAAGGTTCTCAGCGATACACATCTGGTAGTTGTTAATATGCTTAATCTCTTCTTCGTCAACATCGATCCATACGCCGCCAAGAGCATCAATTGCATCTGTAAGGCCCTGGAAACCGACTGTTACGAAATCGGTGATATTAAGGTCAAGGTTCATGTTAAGCATCATCATTGCCTGCTTGGGACCACCGTTAGCGTATGCTGCGTTACACTTACCGTACTTGTCGTTACCTTTGTTGAGGTAAGTATCACGGTAAACTGAGCAAAGCTTAACTTCCTTTGTGTCCTGGTTGATGGATGCGATAATAATTGTATCGGAACGTGTTCCTTTCTCAAGAGCTCCTGTTGTGGAGTCAACACCGAAAAGTGCGATGTTACGGTAGCCCTTCAGTGTCTCGTTCTCGAGAACCGTTTCGTTCATCTTCTCCTGAATTTCACCCTCATTTAACTCTACTCTTGTAGGTGCCTCATTACTTAACACCTTAAAGATACCCTCACCGCGGATAGCCATGATAACTACCACCAGCATTAAGAGAATAACGATGATTTCAACTCCGAGAATGATAGCTCTTTTCTTTCTCTGAGCCTCTCTCTGTCTGGGGTCATCACGACGTGCGCGTCTTCTAGGCGCAGGTCTTCTGTCCTGTGTTGCCATTTCTTAATTCCTCCGTATTACCTGTTAATAAGCATTTTTGTTGATAAAACCTTTGAAAATTGTCAAAAAGCAGATTTTGATATCGAATCCCAATGTCCAGTTCTCGATATAGTAGATATCGTACTCAATTCGTTTCCTTATTGAGGTATCTCCACGATATCCGTTAATCTGCGCCCAGCCGGTTAGTCCCGGTCTGACCTGATGTTTAACCATGTATCTTGGTATCTCTTCTTTGAACTTGTCTACGAAGAGCGGCCTCTCGGGTCTGGGTCCTACCAGGCTCATTCTACCAACTAATATATTGAAAAGCTGCGGTAATTCATCAATACTCGTTCGACGAAGGAATCGTCCTACCTTGGTTACCCTGGGGTCGTCCTTAATCGTCCAGGCCTTCTCCTCCTCGGAGGCTGCCTGCAGCTTCATGGTTCTGAACTTGTACATGTTGAAGTTTCTGTTGTGAAGGCCCACACGTTCCTGCTTGAAAATAATAGGTCCGCGGCTGGTGCATTTCACAAGTATCGCCACAATTATAAGAAGAGGCGATGTAATGATGATTCCGATTAAGGAACCAACAATGTCCATAATCCTCTTAACAAAGGCGTTAAAGGGATTGGTTAAGGGAACGTATCTTATGTTGATTACGGGAAGTCCCACCAGATCCTCTGTGTAAGGCTGGGAGGGAACCAGGCTGTTGTAATCGGGGATGAATTTCGTATGGACACCTGATTTCTCACAGGTTGAAACCATCTCTTCAAGTCTGTCGTAATCCTTAAGGGAAAGGGTTATTGCTATCTCATCAAGCTTATTCTCCGGCAGAATCTCGTAGATATTGTCGATTCGGCCAAGAACCTTAACTCCCTTAAAAAGTGTTCCCGCAGGAACCTCGTCATCAAGAATTCCCACACAGTCATATCCCCACTGGGGATTGTCAACGATTCTCTTTATGTACTCTTCGGCTGCCCTTGAGTAGCCTACCAGTAAAACGTGTTTAATGTTGTAACCTTTACGTCTGAAGAACTTAAGGGCGTTCCTTAAGATAACCCTGAATATTGAGGTTAAGATTATGTTTATCACGTAGAAAACAAGAATCATACCTCTTGAGAAATAGGGCTGATTTACTAAATACAAAACAATCAGGAAAGCCGCAACTCCCGCAGTATTTGCTTTAATAATTCCCCAGATCTCGTAACGCTGCTTTGAGGTTCTTTTAGATGTATACAGGTTAAAAGCGTAATATATTATAATCCAGCCGGGAATGATGAAGGTCAGCGCATAAAAATAGGTCTCCATAGGGAGAACACCTGCGCCTTCTTCTACCTGTTCCCAGGGACTTTCAAACCAAAAGTACCATGCCAGCATATAAGAGCAAGCTGCTATGAGGGCATCAAGTACAAGGTGTATTCGGTTAAGTAATGTCTGGTTGTCCCTTATCATTTATATTTATAATCCTTATCCTTTGAGGCGAAGCACCATGTTCACCCACAGCATTACCTGTATCCGCAAGTAATTCTTCATATGCCTAAACCGGAAAGGAACATGCTTGTCGTAATGTTTCAGAACCATGCCCATTCCGCGAAACAGACCTTTAAAATAGGTTCCGCCAAGTCCTCGTCGGATAAAAAACAGTATTTTGATGTTAAAACCAATGAAGAGAAAAGGAAGGTTTATGACCCATTGGAGAAAGGGCATGTTTTTGCCAATTACATATACGCTGTTGGCGGATGAAAGCCTTACCTTAAACTCATTGTATCTGGAACCTGAGGCCCCGCTGCCTACGTGAAGCACCTTGGCGTCCGGGTAGTACAGGTTCTTGTATCCATGAATCAGAGCTCTGTAGCCTACGTCCAAATCCTCTAAGTAGGCGAAATGTGTCTCATCAAAGAGCCCGATCTCATCGAAAATCTTTCGTCTGTAAATGGATGCGCCCCCGCAGGATGCGAAAATCTCTTTCGGGGTGTCGTAAAGCTCTTTCCTCTTGCCTTTACCTCTGGCAAAAGCCCACCCCAGGGCACAATACAAATCTCCCGCGTCGTCGATTCGTCCCGGATAATCCATGGAAAGCATCTGTGGGTTAACTGAGAAAATCTGCTCATCCTTCTCGATGGCCTTCAGGAGATATTCGATGTAAGTGTTATAAGCCTTGGTGTCGTTGTTAAGAAGTATTACATATTCGGCGTTGGACGCCTTGATGCCTTCATTAACTGCCTTGCAAAAACCCGTGTTCTCCGGGAAAGCAATCACCTTTACTTCCGGATGCTTTGACAGATATTCGAGGCTTCCGTCTGTGGATCCGTTATCCACCACAATCACCTCAAAATCGGTAACTGTCTGCAGTGCAAGACTGGCCAAACAGGTGGGTAAAAACTTTAATCCGTTGTAGTTTGGAATTACCACACTTGCTCTCATTCTTTAACCTTTACGCTGCAATCCGGGTCATATAAAAGCTTGTAACCCATTTTCTTTATCCTGTGACATATTATGGTGCAGATTTTCATCAAATCTGTATCATCTTTTTGAAGTTTTATGTCATAAAATCCTGTTTTCGGGTCCTCTTTATACTCCATTCCCGTCACATCCTTAAACACATCATATAGTTCCGGGCGAAGTTTCATACACCTTATATCGAGTAGGTCCGCATCCTGTTTAAGGGTGGCAGTGTTTCTGTAACCGCTGTAGCCATCCTTTAAGCCCCCGAATACGGGGGTACCGTTTTCATCCATGATGCCGCCAATTATGACACCTTTGTCATTTATGATTCTGCCCCCGATCATTCCGATGTCTTCTCTGACATCAAAGATTCCGGGGATATATTTTACATCCATAAAGCCCAGGTGCTTTGAGTGGGTTACTTCCGCCTTCCAGCCTAAAGTCTCCAGGGCATCTGTGAGAGCCTTCTTTCCTGCTTCGTAGGCGTAAAGCTTACTCTGAGGGTTGGAGGCTGTGGATTCCTCATGGCATCTCCAGTGATAGAGAACCTTTGGAATATGGTAAACCTCCTTGAAATCAGGCATATATCTCATGATACATCTTAAGGTAACGTCATAGTCCTGAGCCCCGTCAAACTCGCATCTGAAGCCGATGCTCTTAAGGTCTTCGGATTTGATTACCAAAAAATGACAGATGTAATTATTTGAAAGAAGAAGGTCTAAGTTAAAGTTTGGCTTGCGGTAAACGTCGTAGAATTTGGTGGCGTCACCGTTGCACTTGTCCTCATCGGAATAGATGAGTCCCGGCTTCTTGGTGGCTTCCGAAATAAGCTTTGCGTTCTCATATAAAGCATCGGGAGTCAGAAAATCATCATGATCAAGGAGGGCAATGTATTCACCTCTGGCCTCCTTAAGGATGGCGTTGGTATTGCCGGAAATTCCTTTGTTTTCGGGAAGTTTGATGTATCTGACACGCCTGTCGGAAAATCCATCTGCTATTTCCTTAAGGCCCTTTGTCTCATCTCCCGCGTCTCCGATAACGAGCTCCCAGTTAGGATAGGTCTGAGCCTCCACAGACTCAATCATTTCCTTAAAATACTCCTTTGGAGTGTTGTATGCAGGCACAAGAATACTGAAGCGAACGGAATATGAGCCCGCATTCTTACGCTGCTTCTCAAGCTCTTCCTCACTTACGGGTTCAAATGTATAGTCATCATAATCATGACTTTCAAGCCTTTCAGCCGCCTGGGTCAGCATGGCTTTAAGGCCGTTTTTCTTCATGTAGTTGTAGGCTTTTTTGAGGTTTGTTACGTTCAATTTACTCATACTTCCACTATGGGGTATTCTTGCATCAAAGATGTGCAGAATGGGGACAGGCCCCAACTGCACCTAGAAGGTGCAATCGGGGCCTGTCCCCATTCTGCACGTCGGCCCTGCGCCTCAGCACAACGACCAACTATATTATAGCTTTAATTGCATTCGTAAGTTCCTCGTTCTTCTTCTTGGCATCCTCGATGCTGGTTCCCTTAACACCCATGTAGAACTTGATCTTGGGCTCGGTTCCTGAAGGACGGGCGCAACACCATGCGTTGTCCTCAAGGTCAAAGTAGAGAACGTTGGACTTGGGAAGATTGGTCTTGCCCTTTTCGCCTGTGGCGATATCAAGGGTAGTTCCCATTTCGTAATCGCGGAATTCCTTAACCTTAAGGTCTCCGAAGCTCTTGGGAGGATTGGCTCTTAACTTGTCCATCATCTCCTTGATCTTCTGGCTTCCTTCGATGCCCTTTAAGGTGATTGCGTACTGGCTCTCGTTGAAGTAGCCGTACTTCTCATACATGTTAAGCATCTGATCCCAGAGGGTAATGCCCTTGGACTTGCACCATGCAGCAACTTCGCAGAGGCACATAACCGCAACAACGGCGTCCTTATCTCTTGCATGGGTTCCTGCCAGGCAGCCGTAGCTCTCCTCAAGGCCGAATACATAGTTGTGATTCTTATTCTGCTCAAAGAGCTTAATCTGCTCTCCGATATACTTAAATCCGGTCAAAACCTCAATCTCATCTACGCCATAGTCCTTAGTGATAACATCAGCCATGTTAGTAGTAACGATGGTTTTTACAAGAGCGGGATTGGAAGGCATGGTTCCATTGGCCTTACGCTCCCTTAAGATGTACTCTGCAATAAGCATTCCGGACATATTTCCGGTAAAAGGAACATAATCTCCTGACTTGGTATCGTAGCAGTAAATTCCCAGTCTGTCGGCATCAGGATCAGTTGCAAGAACAACATCTGCCTTCTTCTCCTTAGCAAGTCTCAAAGCATAGGTGAAGGCCTTGGGATCCTCGGGGTTAGGGTACTCGAGAGTTGTAAAGTTGGGGTCGGGATTCTCCTGCTCCGGAACCACATAAACATTCTCAAAGCCAAGCTCCTTAAGGATTCTTCTTACGGGCTTGTTACCTGTTCCGCAAAGGGGTGTGTAAACGATAACTATATCTTTTGCCACCTGCTTGATGATTTCAGGATGGATAATCTGCTTCTTTAATTCAACCATGTAAGCGTCATCGATCTCAGCGCCGACAACCTCGTAAAGGCCGGCTTTCTTGGCCTCTTCCTTGTCCATGGTCTTAACTGTGTGATAGTCGGTTACATTGTTAACCTCAGCGATAATCTCGCCGTCTCTGGGGGTGGAAACCTGAGCGCCATCCTCCCAGTAAACCTTGTATCCGTTGTATTCAGGGGGATTGTGGCTTGCTGTAACCACGATACCTGATGTACATCCAAGCTTTCTTACCGCAAATGAAAGCTCAGGAGTGGGTCTTAATTCGTCAAAAACGTATGCCTTTATTCCGTTGGCTGCAAGGCAGAGAGCCGCAACATCGGCAAACTCGGGGCTCATACGTCTGGAGTCATAGGCAATGGCAACCTTGGGGTCCTTCTTGCCCTGCTTTAATATATAGTTTGCAAGTCCCTGGGTAGCCTTACGAACAGTATAGATGTTCATTCTGTTGGTTCCTGCGCCGATAATGCCTCGAAGGCCGCCGGTACCAAACTCCAGGTCCTTGTAGAATCTCTCTTCAATCTCTTTCTCATTATTTCTGATGCCGAGAAGTTCTTCCTTTGTGGCATCGTCAAAGTATGAATCGTTAAGCCAAAACTCAAATTGCTTCTTGTAATCGCTCATTCTAATTCCTCCCTGTTCTTGAATTCCTGTTTTCTAAAAATATGGCACTCATCCTTCAAAGTTGCATAAAACCTGTATCCCTCTACTCCTGCAATAATCAAGAGAGGAAGGGAGCAAATCAGGTATCTTCCTCTGGTTTCAAACAACATCTGAAACAGAATCACGCCGATACAGATAACCGTAAGATGAAAAGCAAAGGGCTGTCTGTTCCTTGCATAAAAGCTTACAAATCCCACACCCGCCATGCCGATGAGCACAAAAATCCAAAGCCACTGGGCGTAGGTCTCAAAATAATTATAATACTCTCCGTCGCCCCAGAAAATATTTCTTAAAAGTTCTTTCTTAGGGTTAGCGGAAATATCCTCGTATTCTCCTGCGTAAAAGGCCGCAATTCCCTCCTTATACCAGGAAAAGGTACCGTCGTTAAATGTCATGGTAAGCTTTCTGTTCCAGAAGCTTAAATTGCCCAAAAATCCTCTGTCCCTAGTTCTTGTCATGAAGCTTTCTATCTCGGCGGCTCTTCTTTCGCTTCCGGGCCTTCCCGAGTACTCACCAACCAAAAGTCCGCTGTCCACGGGGTTGTTGGTTCCCATGTACTCCTCATTGGAGCCCATGTTAAGGTAGTAGGTCCAGGTTCCCTCCAGATCCTTGTCCGGTGTGAACCCTGCCACATTATATATATGTGCTTTGAGCCCCACATTTATTAATAAGAAGGCGACGATGACAGATGCTATAAGCACCGCCGTTTCAAGGATTCTGCCTTCTTTCTTGATGAGTCTTGCCACAAATTCCACCATTTCCACCATAACAATGGCAATAAGACAGGTGTAGGCCGTGGGCTTAATCATACCTGCCAAAATCCCCGTAAAGGCGTAAATGGCCGTAAATACATATTTAAAGAGGCCGTCTTTGCCCTTTGCAGCCAGATACACATAAAAGGTGATTATGGGCAACAGCATGCCTGCGGTGTCCGTGTAGAAGAAAAGCTTCCAGGGAGATACGCAGATTAAGGCTGCATATATTAGGAAAGCCACCACTGCAGGTCCAAATTTCCTGCTTAATTTCTTGGCTGTCAACACCGTAAAGAATCCCGCCAGGGAAATAATCACGCAGTTAACTTCTATAATAAAGAAGTCCGATTGATACGGGAAATTTGGGAAAAACCGCATTAATCTCAGAATCAGCGAGCAGATGTAGGCTATGGGCACGTTGTTGGAGCAAAGAAGATAATACCAGGTGCCCTCGTTAATCGAGATGCCCTCATTGATTCTAAAACCCGAATACTGAGCATTTACAGGATCTGCCCAGCCCGTGACAAACACCAAAGACTTGCAAAGCTTGATATTTATGACTGTGATTACCACAAACGCCAAAGCAAGTGTCAGATTGAAGATAAGGTTGGTCTTTGGTGTTAAGGAGATACGGTCGATGGTTTTTACCAAAAAGAAAAATACAATCGCCAACAAAAGTGCCGCAATAAAGAGCACCCAGTTAGGAACGATTGTATCCAGTTTATAGTAATCCGGGTAGTTGGCCTTATTACCCAGGAAGATAATGGAGGCCAGCACCGGAAGGTAAAGCAGTATAAATATTATAGAAGCGGTTCGCTTAATTGCTGTCATGAACAACCTACTTAATATCAACGTCTATGTCGTCGATGGTATTTTCACCTTTGATGGTAATGGAAATAGATTCCGTAAGACCCGTAACATCTGTTGTTGAATCAGAGTATAAGTCTCCGCCCTGGGTATAAACCGCCCACTTGAGCTCGTTCTTGTCAGTGGGCCAAATGAGCTTACACTTCTGGGTTTCATCTTTCTTGATACCGCCAAGATTTATCTGAGAACCTTCGATAGGGTCGATAATAGCTATCATACCGATATCTACCGAGCATGAATTGGTAAAGCTTAAACTAACCTCAAAATACTCCACCGCATCCGCAAAGGGCGCCTGAACAGTTTTCTTTGTGGGCTCGGCTGTGGGAGTAGGTGTGGGCTCCTCTGTAGGCTCGGGAGTCGGCTCCTTCGTGGGTTCCTTTGTAGGTTCCGGTGTGGGAGCCTCTGTGGGAGCGGGGGTAACTTCAGTCCACATCTCTTCTGCAGGCTCAATTACCTTCTCAGTTTTGCCACAGGCAGTAAGTAAAGCTGTGGTCATGCATAATATAACTAATGAGCTTAATAATCTCTTTTTCATTTCATTCCTCTGTGTTTTTAATATGTGTTTTTAATATGTGTTTCTATTATTGTACTTTTCTTCAGAGTTTTTTTCAACAGGAGAAAGGCCGAAGCATTTAGCTTCGGCCCCTGGGGTTTATATAAGAGAAGGGAGAGTATAATTACTTAGTAACTTTTTCTGCTTTCTTTTCCTGATGCTTCTTGTACATTGCGTATCCTGTAGCACCAAGGAGAGCAACTATTAACCACCACCACCAGGACATTGACTCCTCGTTGATGGGTGCGTATGTAAGAGGTGCTTTACCTTCGTTGATTGCTGTAACTTCAGGAGCTGTCTCCTCATCAATCACTGATGCAAGAGCTGTTCTTCCGTCGTTGATGTTGGTAAGTTCTTCTCCGGCTGCTCCTTCTGTAACCACTACTTCACCACCGGCTGCTCCGCCTGCTGCCTCGGCTGCTGCTGCACCGGGAGCTACTACTGTTCCGGCTCCACCTGCTGCAGGAGCTGCGGGTGCTGCGGGTGTAACAACATTTGTTACAACGCCTGCTGCAACTGCAACATCACCGGCTGCTTCTGTTGTTGTGGTCTCACCTGCGCCACCTGTTGCCGGAGCGGGGGTAAGAGCTGCAATCTTGTTATCACGAACAGTTCTGAGATCCTCAAGCTGTCCAACCATGTTGTCTCTTACGGTCTTAGCTGCTTCAAGCTTGGTCTTTGCTGTCTCAAGGCTTGCCTGTAAGGTTGCAACCTCTTTAACGGTTGTGTCGCCGATAGCCACCTGCTCAATGCGTGTCTGTAACTCTACTACGTCAGCCTGTGCCTTTTCGAATGCTGTCTGTGCTGCTGCTGCCTTCTCAGCGATGCTTGCGTACTTAAGAGCAAGTGCTGCGGAATTTGCCAAGGCGTTTCTATAACCAAGCATTGTGTTTCTCTCGGTATCATCAAGGATCCAGTTTTTGTTATCAACCTTTATTACATTATCTGTCTTGTAATCCAAGTCTTTGCCAATAACGAAGGGATCCTTGCCGCGTCCTCTGTTATCCTGTTTAGTAAGGAGAGCGATATTTCCTGAGTACCAGTTGTCGTTTCTAAGCTGTGTCTCAACTGTAAGCTCCTGCTTCTCACCATTAACAAGTTTGTAATACTTGTTATCCTCTTTTACGTAGCTGCTGCCTCCATAAGTTAATACGCCGTTTCCGTCATCCTGAAGATTTTCAATATCATGACCGTCTACAACCTGGTGCTCAGTCTTTTCGAAGATAACAAGTCCCTGCCATCTCCACTGATCATTTGTAGTATTCTGATTCTGGAGCTTATAGTTAAGGTATAAGGTCTGCTCAACGCCGTCCTTTTCATATTTAACTTCGTAATAGTTTAAAACATCACCCTTTGTGCTGGCTCTTTGAGCATCGTCAGTCAAGAAGTTGTTGCCGGTGAATGTATTACGTTCAATACTGATAAATTTGCCGTCAGCAATTTCAGGAATATAGTAATACTGTATAACTGCTTGGAAGTATTCAACGATTCTGTCAGAGCCGCTTCCGTGCTTCTTGTCGTTCTCAAAGTCGGCTACCAGCTTATCTTCGATATCCTTTAATTTCTGAATACCTTCATATTTAACTTTTGCTGCTTCAGCTGCATTCTTAAGGTCTTCAGCCTGCTTTGCGAGTTCATCAACTCTTGCCTTAGCCTCAGCTGCTTCCTTGTCTGCTACGCCCTTATGGGTGTCAAATGCTGTAACGCTGTTGCCGATTCCGTTGGTTCCATTAACGAGTCTCTCGTACTCTTCTGTTGCTTCTTCAAGAGCTTCATTTGCCTTGTTAAAATCATCTTCAATCTTCGAAAGATCTGAAGCTGCCTTCTCTACTGCAGCGTCTGTGGTTTTAACTGTATCTTCGATTGTATCGAAGACTTCATTTACTTCATCAACAGAGCCTGCTTCATTAAGCTCCACTGCTTTTTCATCTACTAAAGTCTGTGCATCATTTACTGTAGTTGTAATATCGTCAGCAATTTTCTCAGCCTGGGTCTGAAGAGAAGCTGCCTCATTAGCTTTATCCACTGTAATATCAGCCTGCTTGTTAGCATCAACTGCTTCTGACTGAGCGATTTCTGCAAATCCTTCAGCTATGCCAAGAACGCCTGCTGCCTTCTCGATGTCAGTCTCAGGAGCGTCAACTACAACGTTACCTTCCATGTGAGCTTCCATTCCATCGCCAAGAGCTTCAGCTGCTTCTTTAACTTCCTCTGATATTCCTTCAGCTTTTGCTTCCTCTACAGCTACTACTGCAGAAGCTTCAGCCTCCTTGACATCCTTCCAAGCCTCATCAGCCTGCTCCTGTGCTGCGTCAGCAACGCCGTTCTCCACATCATTGTGAATAGGCATTGTATTGTTTTCGGGTTCAGGAGTAGCTTCCGGCTCAGCTGCCAAAGCTGTTATGGGCTGGCTGGCCATAGCCAGTGATAATCCAATTGTTAAAGCCTTAATAACTTTTTTGTTTGTTAATTTCTTATTCATCATATGCCCTTCTCCTTTTCTCCGTTTAATCTCTTGTAAGGAATGTTCTTTATCTTTGATTTATATATCGGTACGGTTAAAGTTTTCTTTATCTCCTTAACCCTTTCACTTATAAAGACATGTGGCTCAAACGCTGAGGTTCACTGGATTTTACCAAAAATGCTACTTGTAGTTTACATTCCATTTCTACATATATTATACCACTTTGCACATGCCTTAAAGAAATCTTAAAGAAATCCCTATCTTTTTCTTCCGGTTTGGTATGTTATGATGCAATCGTAATAAATGTTACAGAAATGTTACAAAATTATTACGAGAGGAGAGTAACAATGAAGAAGACTACATTAACAATTTTATTTGCATCTGTAATGATGCTGGCTCTGATTGGATGCGGAACAAAAAAAGTCGAGGCCGCTTCCGATCCCTGGGAGGAGACTACTGTAGCTGAAGAACAAACTTCTGAGGCATCAGAGATTGCTCCTGCAAAAACAGAAGAATCTCAGAAAGAAGAATCCCAGACAGAAGCGGCCGAAACAGAAGCAATCGGTGAAACGCCTGTTGCATTGTCTGATGACAGTTTTGCATATAATGGAAAAATCATTTCAGTAAAAGACGATCTTCAGACCATCCTTGACAACCTTGGAGCCGGTGAGGGAAGGCCCTCCGATCAGGAAGGCGTGATTTGCTACGATATCGGAACTGATGCTGTCAGTGTTTTTACCAAAGAGACTGACGGGAAAGAGGAACTTACACAGATCACAGTTCACGATAAGACTGCAAGAACCGCAAAGGGCGTCGGCGTTGGAAGTACTGAGGATGAAGTAAGAAATGCTTACGGCGAACCCAATGATGAGGTAGTTGAGGGAGCTAAGCTTTTAACATACGAGTTTGAAGGCTATTCCATTTTATTTGCATTCAATGATAACGTAGCCGCAATATCCTATTTTATTTCAAAATAATTCAAACGAGGGGAGAATTATAATATGAAGAAACGAATTTTAGCATTAACTTTTGCATCAGCAATGGTGCTTTCAATTGTAGGATGTGGAAGCACATCCTCTGAGGCAGGGAAAACTGACTTGTTTGAAACTGCCGAAACCACAGAAGTAACCGAAGATAAACCTGCCTTGGAAAGCGAAGATACCGTAAAAACCGATGATCTCGGAGCTGAAAGCAACATCGAAACCGACGAGATTTCCCAAAAGGAAACTGCCGATCCTGAAGTGAACAGCGACCTTGAGCCCAATTCCTTCATGTATGACGGCAAAATCATTTCAATTCTCGGAGACCTCCAGACAACTCTGGATGACCTCGGTGCAGACAAGAAGGCCGACGGTGATGTAACCGGCGAGCACATCTACACCAACGGTAAAGATGACATTGAAGTGGTTGCCCGTGAAGTTGAGGGCAAGGAAGAGTTAGCTCAGATCATTATTCACGACAAATCAGTGAAGACCTCCAGAGGAATCGCTGTAGGAGATACTGAGGATGATATCCATGATAAATATGGTGATCCTAATGATGTTATTCCTGTAGATTCACTGATTCTTAACTACAACTTTGACGGATGCTCAATTATGTTTACAATTGACGGAACCGAAATTTCATCAATCGCTTACATGAAGAAAGCTCCCGTAGAAGAATAGAACAAGCATATGTGAGTATCAAAAAAGGCGGCGCCGGATTATTCCGACGCCGTCTTGCTTATTACTTATTAGTATTAGTTGGTTGTCTTCTCGTCCTTCTTATTGTGGAACTTTCTGTACATTGCGTAACCTGCTCCGCCAAGAACTGCGATGATGAGTAACCACCACCATGAAAGTGTCTCTTCACTGACAGGTGCTGCTGCAAGAGCTGTCTTGCCATCATCAATGTTTTCTGTAGCCTGCTCAGTCTGAGCCTCAGGAGCTGCATCTGAAAGAGCTGTCCTCTGTTCAGTAAGAGTAACTGTGTTATCCTCTGCTACTGCTGCTGCGGGAGCGCCTGCTCCTCCGGGAGCTGCTACGAACATTGCAGGTGCTGCTGCGAGAGGTGCTGCTGTACCGGGAAGAACTGTTAAGCCGGGAGCAGTAGTTGTACCACCTTCACCACCGGTCTCTCCGCCGCCTTCACCTGAAGGAGCGGATGTAAGAGCTGCAACCTTCTGAGCGCGCTGTCCATCGAGTGTTCTAAGATCCTCAAGAAGCTGATCTCTTGCTGCCTTAGCAGTTGCAAGTTCAGTCTCAGCGGTTTCAAGTCTGCTTCTAAGGCCTGCAAGAATGTTGTCCTTCTTGCTGAAGCTAATCTGCTCAATGAGGCCCTTAAGTGTTTCAACTTCGCCTTCAGCCGCCTTAACCTTATCTTCAGCAGTCTTAACAGCTGCGATAGCTGCGTCATACTGGCCAATCTTATTCTTAGCTTCGTTAATCTTGTTAACAAGAGCTTCTGACTTAGCTGTATCCTTTACGGTAGCAGCCTTATTGCCATTCTGGCTCTTACCATCGGTCTTATAGTCGGCAACGAATGCGTTATTGTTATTCTTGTCAACCTTTATTGAAATGACATCGCCTGAATACCAGTTGTCGTTTCTGTACTCGGTTGTTGTTGATGCAGCAGCTGCAAGAACCAAGTTATCATTATCAGTAGTAGACCATGAATATGTTACCTGGTTTACTGAATTCACAATGCTCTTAACTTTATAGCTTAACTCTTTGTAACCAAAGTAATACTTTGTAGTCTTATTAGCTTCAACTGATGTAACTTTTACATGCTCAGCATCAGTAAATGCGCTTTTGAAAGCTTCTTTGGCAGCTTCTGCATTATCTGCTGTAACAGACTTATTTTCTGTTGATGTTGCGTCTACGTAGTGGATAGTATAGCTATCTATGCCATCTCCAAACTCTGTCTTGCCAAGATAATACTTTCCTTCAGCTGCTAGTGCCTTTCTAATATCATCATCTTTTACACCGCCATATGTGAAAATCATCCAGCTCTTGTCTTTAGTCTCACTCTTAACATTCTGATATGAAAGTGTGACTGTTCCGGTGTAATATCTCTTTTTATTATTTCCGGATATATTGGGGGTACCGGTGGAATGACTTACCAGGTTATACTTTGTCTGATATCCATCGCCGTCCACAAGGAAAATATGATCATCGAAACTATAATCATCGAGTAAATCCGCTACATCGCTGTAATACTCTTCTCTGGCCTCGCCCTCACTAACATTCCAGTTGCCAAGATCCCTGCTCACTGATCCACTTACGGTCTTCTGTGTTGTATTAACCTTGTTGTAAGTGCCCTTAACAGCATAGGTTCCATCCTCTTCCTCTATTGAAGTGCTGGTTCCTTCATATCCGGTTAACAACTGTTCATCAGAATACTTACCTGCTTCAAAGTCAGCTTTGTTAAAGGATACATCGCCAATAATGAGCTCATCATCCTTTTCGAGAGCTTTAATTGCTGCTTTAAGTGCTTCTCTATATGCCTTTTTAGCATTAGAGTCATCAGTAGCACTTGTCCCAGACAAAGTGTTATCCTGCTTAGCAAGAGTTTTTCCTGTATAGGTAGTTGTGGTAACATCCTGGGAAACAGTTTTTACAAGAGTTCCGTTATTATATGTCCAAGTAGTTCCGGCATCTGATACAGCGACTTCTGTTGTAACATTGCCATTTACTATAGGTTTTTCACCTGTAGCTTCTTTAAGTGTACCGTTCTGAGCGCCGGCAGTATTGGAGAACTTAACCAGCTGTCCATCTACTC
>JAEEGH010011226.1_pt1 | contig 20374 bp, 13 predicted proteins | sample 9134181 | NCBI WGS metagenome assembly JAEEGH01 (sample SAMN16246544, study PRJNA631951) | gut metagenome | biome: gut microbiome; feature: rumen; material: DP-attached | host: Bos | place: Iran: Karaj | collected 2018-10
TGTTACATCGCATTTCGGAACGAAGAGGTTTTCGCAAATCCACTTCCATTCTTCGGAATACTCGCTGAGTTCTTTCTTGATTTCATTGGCGAGTGTGCGGATTTCTATGTAAGCCCTTGTGCAAAGACGCTGGTTCATGAGATTAATCATGTTGCGGAGATTTCGCTTGTCCACGATTTTTGTCATCATGCCAAGAGGAAGAATATTCGCCGCATCTTCCTTTGAAACACCCTTTTCCAAAAGTTCACCGTATTTTGTACGGATAAAATCCATGCATTCTTTGTAAGCGGCTTCGGCTTCTGGCGATTTTTTTGCTGTTTGCGGAAGGTAATAGTCAAATTTTTCGCAGTTTACATAGCGTGTGCTTTCCTGAAGGCGAGTGGGACCGCCGCCGATGTGTGTGTAATATTCGCGGATTGCGCGGGCAGAGTAGCCCGAAATGCAGAGTTCGATGTCTACATATTCGAGAACACGCCCATGACCGCTTGTAATACAGTCTTTGGCTCGCTTGATGTTCTTTTCTGCATTGTCAATCGGACTGTTCCAGCAGACACCGGCCATTTTTCCAATTTTTTGAAGAGGATATTTGTCTGTTGTGTCGAAGATTTGAATCATGTTATTTCCTAATTTGTTTCTAACAGAGAACACAGAGTTCACAGAGAGATTTTCATAATACGAAATTCTATAGCTTTGTCAAATCGTCAAATAAAAGAATTTTGTTGTGATGTTTCACTTCTTACTAAAATATACTCTCTGTGTCCTCTTAAGCTCTGTGAGGAATTTATTTTTCTTCAATATAAATTAACTGTCCCTGGAAGTCGCCCCAGTCGCGTCTTACCGGAATGTCGGCTTTTGCAATTGTGAGGACGGTCAGTTCTACCGGCTGGAACTTTGACTGGTCTTCATCTGGCCAGGTTACTTTATATCTTGCATCCGGCTTAAGCCCGGTAATCTTTATAAATCGTGTCTTATAATTCGGGTGGTTCATTACCTGAACAAAAGTCACAAGTGCCTTTGACTTATCTTTTGAAATACTAGCCCAGCAGTCATATTCGTTGTTTTCACTGTAACTTGCAATACGGCTGTAGTCTCCGTTACGAACAAGACTGCTGAACTTTTTGTAGAGTGCAACCTGACCTGGAATCATTGCGCGTTCTTCCGGTGGAAGCTTTGTGATGTCCAGTTCGTAGCCGAAGGTTCCGCTGAGGGCAACATAACCTCGTGTCTTAAACGGAGTAACGCGGCCACAGGCGTGGTTAGGGCAGACGCTGACATGTGCTCCCATTGTGGAAAGCGGATAGATGAGGGCAGTTCCTTCCTGAATAGAAAGTCTCTCAATTGCATCTGTGTCGTCACTGCACCAGATCTGTGGGCTGTAGAAGAACATACCCGGGTCAAATCGTGCGCCGCCACCTGAGCAGTTTTCAAGCAGAAGTTTTGGGAACTCAGTGAGTAAGCGTTCCTGCAGACGGTAAACAGCAAGAACGTAGCGGTGATAGAACTCGCCAATGCGGTCGGCGGGTAGTGCAACAGATCCTATGTCTGTTAATTGGCGGTTCATATCCCATTTTACATATTCAATATTTGCGCTTCGAATAATTTTTGCGACGCTTTCGTAGGTATAGTTTTCAACTTCTTTTCTTGTGATGTCGAGAACCAGCTGCTGGCGGCTCATACCAGGTTCGCGGCCAGGAATCTGAATTGCCCAGTCCGGGTGTGCACGGTACAAATCAGAATCAGGAGAAATCATTTCAGGTTCAAACCAGATTCCAAACTTCATGCCAAGCTTGTTCACTTCATCAACAAGATGCTTGAGTCCGCCTTTGATTTTATCTTCGTTTACATACCAGTCGCCGAGTGAGCTGTCATCAAAAGAACGGTGACCGAACCAGCCGTCATCCATAACAAGCATTTCAATGCCATCTTTGCTGGCCTCTCGTGCAATATCAATCAGCTTGTCTGTATCAAAATTAAAATAGGTTGCTTCCCAGTTGTTGATAAGGATAGGACGGTCTGCCTTTTTATATGGAGAGCGGATAAGGTGTTCGCGGTAAAGATCGTGGAAAGTGCGGCTCATTGCATTGAGGCCTGAATCAGAATAAACAAGAACAGCCTGTGGAGTATCAAAAACTTCTCCGTTTTCAAGCTTCCATGTAAAGCCTTCCGGGTTAATTCCCATTACTGCGCGGATATTATCAAACTGATTTCTCTGAACGTCTGCAACAAAGTTTCCGCTGTAAATAAAATTGATTCCATAAACACGGCCGGAATCCCAGTCTGCATTGTGGTCGAGGAGGGCAATAAAAGGATGCTCCTGATGGCTGGTTTCACCGCGCATAGAAACAACGCCCTGCTTTCCCATATGAACCGCGTGTCGTTCCATATGACGTTCTCGTGCCCACGAACCGTGCAGTGTAATCATATCAAAATTGTCGTTATCAATATCTAAAGCTAGTGAAAGAGCCTTTTTTATATAGAAAGGTTTTGTTCCATTATTTTTGATTCTTACTGAGCGTACAATTGCATCAATTTTCTCAAAAACAGTGTAAATGAGGGTAACCTCTGCGCCGAGAATGTCGTCTGTTGCGGTGAGTTCGAGGACAGAACAATCTTCAGTCCCGCCAAAAACAGCCGGTAGTCCCGGAAGTTCCTTTGCACCAGCACTGATTTTATGGCTTTTATATTTTAATTCAATTGCGTTATGACCTTCGCTGTCACAGACTGCAAGAGCTGATTCACGGTAATCACCAAGTCCTTCTGTCGGAAGTTCCTGCGGAAAGAAGTCTAAAAACATTCCTTTCTCGCGGAAAATCTTATTTCCGAAAAAACCGTATTCCATATTGCGGGTGAGGTATGAAACATCATCTTCACCAATTTTGCTACCATAATATGCATGTCCGATATAACCGCGTTCGTTAATAAAAATTGAATATGTCGAGTTTGGAGTATCAAGACGGAAAGAATTTGTTTCTTTCTGAAAAATAATCATAAAAAAGACCTCTTTTTTTATTGTTTCTAATGTAAAATTGTAACTCTAAAAAAATATTCGGGCAATATGAAAATAGATTTATACAATTATTTTATAGTATTTTAGGCAGAAGGTTTCCTGTATCTCCAACAGCACCGTAATAAAAACGGTTATTGTTCATAATAATTCTATAATCTATATCTTTAAGCAGGTCATAAAGAGTTTTATATAAATCTAATACATCTTTTTTTAATTGTTCAGATGTTATTGCAAGATTTTTTCTATTACCTATCCTGGGGAACCGCATATTTTCTCTAACACATAAATTAACTAACTGAGAATGCTGCATTATCAGGTTATCAAATGAATTAATGATTTCTTTCTTCTTTGAATTTGGAAATAAATTACCACCAAATTTGAATATATATTGAATGCGATATTTCATAATCATTATAAATTCCATTAATCCATATGCGAAAGGGGTGTTAATCATTTCGGAGTCTTTTATATTGTTTATATAATTAGCAAAACTATCATATACGCTTATTCCGCTATATATTGTTCGCTCTCTATTTAAATAACACAGACTTGCAGATACGGGTGCATATAATGTAAAGGCATCTTCACTGTTTATATAATGTTCTAATTCTTTTACGACAATTCTAATATCAAAATCAACCCATTCTGGTTTCAGCTTATAAAGTCTGAAACTTGGAAAAGAATTCTTATTGTCAAAAAGGAATTGTTTATAAAAATCATCTTGCAGAACCCACATAGCATCAATAAATAAATCAAACTTTGCATTTAATTTTACAGTTTGACCGTTTTTATTAATGCTAAGAAATTTGAGTTCCTTGTTTAATAAATCATAACCATAAATAAGTTGTTCATGCGGAAAATGTTCGTCATTGTAATATAATGTTCCTGGTAAATTGTATTCATCAACATAAACATCAATATAATAATCATTGTTTAGAGAGTTTAGAATAAATTGTAAGATTTCATCTCGTGTCAGAACAGAATTGAAAATTGTTGAATCAACTATTCGGGTTTCAAAAAATCTACCTGAATAAAGCATTCTGTCATCTGGAATATATTGAAATTTATAGAATTCAAAATTAGAAGAATAACAGTTTAAGTAATTTGAGAAAAAAAGATTTTTATAAATTTTATTATTGAAACATATTGAATTTATATTTTGATAATTTAAATACAAATGACATAAGTTTTCTTTTATTTCTAAAGGAAGTTCTTTTTTAATTCGCATAAAAAGTTTTATTCTCCATAACGGCTTGCCTGCAATTTATACATTTTTGCATATTTGCCTTTCATTTCCATAAGTTCTTTATGACTGCCTTCTTCGCTTACTTTTCCATTTTCAAAATATAAAATACGATCCATTCCTTTCACGCAAGATAAACGATGTGAAACTATAATTACAGTTTTGTTTTTACTCATTTCTTCTATAGTTTTATATAACGCTTCTTCTGAAAGTGGATCTAATGCTGCTGTAGGTTCATCCATTACAATTATGTCAGTGTTTCGATACATAACTCTGGCAATACCTAGTTTTTGATTTTCACCTCCAGAAAATTCGATTGCATTATGATTTATTTCAGAAATAAGCATTGTATTTTCCTTATCAGAAAATGAATCAATCTTTGTCCCTAATCCAGATTTTATCAGACAATTGTTTATTTCTGACTTATCGTCTTGTACAGAGTTTTCTTTAACAAGATCAACATTTTCTTTTATTGAAAATGCATAGCTATTAGTATTCTGAAACATAGGAGATAAAAGAGAGTAAAATGATTTTGTATTGATTTCGTTGTAAGGTAATTTATTAAAATAAATTACTCCTTTATCAGGTGAATAAAGTTTTAATAGAAGTTTTAAGAAAGTTGTTTTTCCAGCGCCGTTTGCACCTACCAATGCAATCTTTTCTCCCTTTTTAATATTTAGCGTTAAATTTTTTATCACTAAATTATTTTTGTTATAACCAAAAGATACATTTTTAAACTTTATTTTATCTAATTCAGACTTTGAAACATCAATTCCTTTTGAGGAATACAATTCAGAATCATAATTTAAAATATCAAGATAATCATTAATAGAATATGAGTGTTCTTTGAACTGTGGGAAAATCATTCCAAAATTAAAAAGACAATTTCCTAAAGCTGTAATTGCTGCTAAAGCAGCAGAAAAATCCCCGATTCGTAATTCTCCAATAAGAATTTGCCAGACAACAAAAAAACATGCAAATCCAATATTTATTCCAACTGATAAAAATGTAGTAATGGATTTCAGAAAAATAATCTTTGGACAATGTTTTTTAATTACTGCACATTGCTTTTGCGTATTTTCATGATATTTTTTTAGGAATACAGGAGTTATATTAAAATAATGAATATCATTTTTATATTGAGGCATATAAAAAATACGTTTTATGTAATCAAAAATTCGAGTACATTCAACCTTATCAACATAATAATTATATTCTAATTTACTGTTGATAAAATAAATAAGGAATGTAATTAATCCTCCTAAGAATGCAATTAATAGAGAAAAAGGACTTAATATAAAAAGAGTCGCAAAGAGTCCCAGGATTGTAAAGAAAGTAGAAAACAAATTGCGGATTGTTCCTAAAAGCCATAAAGGTCTTTCTTCTGCCTGTTCAATTGCTCTGGACAATTTTGCATAGAAATCTGTGTTTTCAAATTGCGCCAAATCAATGTCTGACATCTTTTTGTATATTTGAGTTACAAAATGTTTTTTTATCTTTGTTTGCTGAATGGATCCGATAATATCTTCTAAAATAGTAGATAAAATATTCCAGATAAAATGAACAGCAATTCGGATTGAAACAACAAGCAATATACCAAGAAATGGATTCGTAGATAGAACTGCTTCTATCATATATTTAGAATATAAACAGGCAACAATATATCCTAAAGTATCTGCAAAAGCCATTATAATAATTGTTATCAAACTTATTGGACTAACTTTCCAGATTTCCCGTAAAAATACCGAACAATTTCTAAATGTTGATCTTTTGGGTTGATAAAAAGAGTTCTTAGAATCCATCATTTTTCCTCCAATAAGAAAGAAACTTCTTTTGTAATTACCTCAACATTGTTCATATTTGCAAAACTAAATAATGTATCAGGAAATGCTATTCCAAATTCATCTTCCATTGAAACCAGAAATGAAACAAAGGCAAAAGATTCAAGATTTATAAAATCTCCTTTTTCATCTATTTCGATTGCATTCTCAATTGCCAGATCATATACTTTTTCTGCTATTTTGTTGTTTTCCATAAATCCTTAAACTCCATATACATATTTTTATTGTTAGCGATATATTCCAGATAAATATTGTTATCATCATCTGTTCCAGGACAAACTCTATTATCTTTTTGATCCCGATTATTTCTTGGACAATGTATTCCCATACAAGAAGGAAATCTCCAGCAGTCTGTGCAGATAGGAGCAAAATTATGTTTAGTCCAAAAATCTATATTGTTGTTAATTTCTGAAGTTCGATCTTTTTTTATTTTTCCTATGTCGTTTACTGGATTATCAAGAGCTACTGTACATTTTGAAATAGTTCCATCGCTTCTAAATACAAAGGAATTAGGATCTCCTCCATAGCATACAAGACCAAATTTCTTAAATTGTTCAGCAACAGGCGTAAATAAAATTTTTTTAGACTGATATTTTTTCAATAATGTTTGTAATGTTCCTGCTTTACAGTATTCATCACTTTCATTTTCTGGAGTAGGGTTCCAGGCAACCTTCCATAGAATTCCAAAACGTGAATCATTACCAAATTCTTTTTCAAGTAGATCAACATAATCATCAAAAATACTTAAAATTGGATTTGTAATATTACATCTTATAGTAACGCGAATAAATTGCGATTTTTCTTCATCTCGAATTCGTTTTAAATTATTAAGAATAACATCGAAACTTCCTTTGCCATTTGCAAACGGTCTGTATTTATCGTGGGTTGAAGCAAGTCCATCTAAAGTAATCTGATAATTAGTTACTCTATTTGAAAACATTGTCTTAAAAACTTCTCGAGTTAATAAATAGCCATTTGTAGTCATAGAAGAGAAATATGGTTTTTTAAATTCTTTACACAAAGAACGTAATTTCTCTGTAATTTTTGTTACCATATTTTGTTCAATAAGAGGTTCTCCTCCAAACCATTCAACCTGTAAATATTTATATTCAGGCAGTTTCTCACGAACAAAATTTACTATTCCTTCAATAGTGTCTTCTGACATTCTGTTTGCTTCATGATTTTCATAACAATACTTACAACGGAAATTACATCCTTCTGTAGGAAGAATTATCAAATGCAGCTTTTCTTTTTTTTCATAAAACTCTTTTAGAATTTTTTTATTTTCAACTTCAATATTGAAGTCTTCTGGAACCAGAATCCCATTCTCAATGAGTGTTGTTCGTTCTTGTTCACTATGCTGAATTAGTAGTTGATCAAATTGTTTTTTTTCTTCTTTATGAATTTTCAGAAATAAATTTGTATAAGAATTTACATACATGAAATCCCCATTATTTGTCTGATACTCATATAAATACGGGCTTTTTTTTAATTTTTCCATTTTTTATTCTCCAAAATAATCTATTATTTTATTTCCTAATTGTTCAATTTCTGAAAATTCAAATATAGGAATTGAGAAATGCTCTGAGAGCTCTTTCTTTTTTTGAATTACATCTTCTTTTGAATTTTCTGTTAATTTCATTTTGATGCCTGTTACTGTTTCCTTTATGGAAAAAGGAGATAATACAAAGGCTAGAACCTTTCCATCACTTAAGCTGTTTAAGTAATTTACACTTCTTTTTATATATTCAATTTCATCAAAAAGGCTTACTATCAGAATATAAATATCCGGATCTGTTCCTAAGAAAAGAAAATGTTGTGTTAGGGAAAACTGACCTAAAAAAGAATTGTCGTATTGAATACTGTATGATTGGTTTCCAACGATTATAATTTCTTTATTTTTTTCTTCTATGTGTTGTATTGCATTATTTATAGTAGATATATAAAGATATGGATTATTATTTAGTTCCACCGTTGAGTTATATCCCATAGGAAAAACATAATCAGCATCAAATAAATAACCAGACGGTTCTGTTGCCAGAAAGCCTGTTTCATAGTTTTGTTTTCTAAAATAATCAACAAGCGTAGTTTGAAGCGTAAATTTTCCTTGTTTAGAATTTGTACCTGTAACCATAATTGTAGGAACAGATGATTTGTACATTTTTCCAAGGTTTCGCCAGCCTGAGTCGGCAACTGTTGTATGTGGGAAAAATATAGTTTTTTTATCTTCCGGAAGTAGGTTGTCTATTTTTTCAAATGAATATACTTGTTTTGAATATTTTTTTGCTTTTTTTATGATTATATCTTTGTATGGACATCCTGTAATTGTTTCAAGTTCGTCAGTACATGAAAGTATAACAGTATCAAAATCTTGGGTCCAATCAATCTCCTGGAAATCCTGAATTGTGATTCCATTTATTTCTTCTCCAATGCGGCATTTACGGACTTCATCATAAAGTGCAATAATTTCAAAATTTAATTTATCCTTCTGTCGGATTATACAATCACTTTCTTTGTTAAATGGGAAAACAATTGCTTTTTTTATTTTATAATTTAGAGTATTTAATTGGTTTGGATTCTTTGAATTATTGATTAAGGTTGAAAGATTCTGACGTTTATCTAGAGTATCATATTGGATAGAAAGTTTACCTGTCATTTCTGCGCAGGCATAACTTGTTCCACGAATAATACCTTTCTTATTATTCAAACCAATAACTCTATAATATCTGTCCTTTAAGAAGTAATTAACTACATAATCACCTTTATAATTTTCATTTACAATATTTTGTGCAGTTATATCAATTCCAATTACAGAATCAAGAGCTGCAGGAAATGATAGTGCACCATTATTATCAAATGCTGAAACTAAAATTATATTTTTTGATAATAAAGATTCACATATTTGTTTGAGTTCATTTAAATTACTTATATTTGTAACGCCACAACTTAAATTTATAAAATCAATATTTTCCTGTTTATCAAGAAATTCCAATGCTGCAATCAGTGTATCAACAGATGAAAGGAATTGGTTAAATGCTTTTACTATAAAGAGTTGCGCATTAGGATTTTCTTTTACAATTAAATTTGCTATTTCTGTTCCATGGCCGACTGTATCAACGGCTCTTTCTTCTTTAAAACAAAGGATGTCATTTTCTTCATTAAGAACATATTGTTTTTTTACATTTGAATAGGCTGGTGTGGTTTCATCTATTCCAGTATCAATAATTGCTATATAACCCACAATAAAACTCCATTTACAAACCTGTAGTACCAAAATATGATTCACATAATCGTTTGACTTTCATTTTGCATGGTTTTCCGTTTTGTTCCCCATAGGCTAATTGCACTGCAAAACGGAGCCGCATTTTTTGTTTAATTATAAATTTGACATCCAGATTATATGGTTCTCCAGCCTTTATATTTGAAATCGCAGTGTCAGGAGTTTTTCTCTGTTCCGATACAGATGAACCATCTTTTGCAAGATTCATCCAGTAATCTGCTGAAACAGAATCATCAACAATACCAACAATTAATTTGTCAATATCAATAGGGGAGGTTAGGACTCCTGTAATCCTGACAGTATCGCCAATTTGAGGTTTGTTGCGTCTTACAAATTTTGTAAAATTTAAGCAAACCTGTCTTTTTGATTTTTTTGCATCTCCATAAAAATCATTATATAAAAACTTAAAATCACCAATTTCAGATAGATCTAGAATATATTCCATTGGATGTTCGACAGTAGTTTTTTCTTTCTGCTTTGCATAAAGGTTTAGACAAAGGATAAAGATAAAAAGCAGCGTTATAAGTCTTTTAATTTTCATAATTGTCTCCATATCGTTTTGCTTGAACTTTGAACATTTTTGCATACCTGCCATTTTTCTTTATTAATTCAGCATGGCTTCCATCTTCAACAATCTGACCATTCTCAAAGAAAAGAATTCTATCCATGTTTTTTACCGAAGAAAGCCTATGCGAAACTATAATTAAAGTTTTTTGGCGGGATAGGGCATCCAGCGTATCATAAAGCTTCTGCTCAGAAATAGGATCCAAAGCTGCAGACGGTTCATCCATAACAATCAGATCTGTATTTCTATACATGATTCTTGAAATACCAATCTTTTGTGTTTCTCCACCAGAAAAATCAATTCCATCTTTATTAATTTCTGAAAACATAAGAGTGTTTTTCTTTTCTGGCAGTCTATTAATTTTTTTTGAGATTCCACTTTCTTTTAAAGCTTTATCTACTTTACTTTCATCTGAAGTAAATCCTGCAATTTCAATATTCTCATTAATCGAGAGTGCATAGCAGTTTGTTTCCTGAAACATAGGAGAACATAATTTATAAAATGATGAGGTATTTATTTCTGATAAGTCATTTTCATTGAAGTATATTTTTCCTGAAGTTGGTTCATAAAGTTTTAAGAGAAGTTTTAGGAACGTTGATTTTCCAGCTCCATTTTCACCAACTAAGGCAACCTTTGTGCCACCTTTAATTTGTACATTCAGATTCTTTATGATATCTGTACCTGGATGATATCCAAAAGAAACATTTTTAAAAACAATATCTTGAATTATTGAATTAGAAACATCAATTCCTGAATCAGTATATAAATCAGAATAAGTTTCCATTATGTCTCTATAATCATCAATAAATAAAGATGCTTGTTTTAATTGAGGGATCAGCGAGCCAACTCTTTCAAAGACATTCCCGAGTTCTTCCATTGCATAGATTCCAGATACTAAGGAACCAATAGTAGCATGACCTTTTACAACACTCATACCAAGGTAACTGCCACCAAAGCCAAGATTAATTAAATTGAAAACCAGATTAGATGTAGAACATACAAAGGCTCGTAATGGTTTATATCCTAAAATCTTTTTTACAAGACTTGAGTTTGTTTCATCGTATTTATTAAGAGCTGCTTTATCCAGGTTAAAAAACAGTAAATCATTTTTATATTGCGGAATATAAAAAATACGTTTTATATATTCAAAAACTCGTTTTTCAACTGTTGTTTTTACTTCAAATTCATAATCCTTTTTTGTAATCCAGGAATTAACAAAGGTGTTAAATGCAAAACTTATAATTACAATAAGTATTGTCCATGGCTGAATATATGTAAGAGTGGCAACGAGTGCAATTATATCAAACAAGAAATTTAAAAAGGATGAATAAAGTCCAAGGAGCATTGCTGGTAATTCCTGCGCTTTATTTATAGCTCGGGAATATTTATCATAAAAATCTGGAGAATCAAGATTTTTTAAATCAATTACACTTGTTTTTTTATATAACTCAGTTACAAAATACTCGTTAATTTTTGCATCTCTAAGAGGGTATATTCGTTCTGAAGAAATTCTTAAAAAAATATTATAGGTTAAAGTTAATCCAACCCGAATTCCAATTATTGAAATAATAAATATAAAACTTGCTTCATTTGAAAGTGAATCGATAATCAGTTTAGGAAAAAGCATTATACATACAGTACACAGACTTCCTAAAATAGAAAGAAAAATTGGAACAATTATTCTGGCTTTGCTGATTTTCCATATTCCAGAATAAAAATATAAGCAGTTTTTAATTGTTGAACGATTTTTAATCATTTATTAACTCACAAAAAAAGGAAATATATCTTTTTTTTATGTTGAAAAGTGAATAGTCAATAATTAATGTTTAAGAATTCTTTTATGAATAATTAACATTTAACGTTAACGCTGCAACCACCACAGTTACCAGCATTACAGCCTTCGTTACCATACAATGCAACTAATTTCTTTGCGTCTTTAGCAGGCTTTACAAGTACTTTTTTTACAGTTGTGTTTTTCATGCCTATGTACCTCCTTAATATTAAGATTACAGATATATTTCCTTTATTCAGAATTATATTTTATAAATTTTGAAAAGTAACTGACTGTAAAAGAGTTCTACTCGCTTGATTTTACTTGATAAAAAGTTGAATTCTAAAAAGTTTGGAAAATACTCTAAATTAAAGAAAAAATTTTATAGAGGATTTCTCTTATAGATATTTGAATAATAAGGCAAGAATTTTTTTCTGTTACATTTGTCATAGGGATTTGAAAGATTTTTTATTGAAAATACCAATTTTATATATTAAAATAACAAAAATTTTAAAAAGGTTGATAAATGAGTGTTTTTTCTGAAAGATTCTGCACACGCAGGAAAGAATTGAATCTGACTCAGCAGGAGATTGCTGAAAAACTAAATGTTGGTTATAGAACAGTATCTCATTGGGAAAATGGCTCTTATCCGGATGGTGAATTACTTCCAAAAATTGCAGAGGTTCTAGGGGTTTCTTTAGATTACCTTTTTGGACGTAATAATTCATTTTCTTCAATTGAACAAGAATTATTAAATCATTTTCAAAATGAAACAGATATAAAATCGAAAGAATCTTCAGAAAATTTTTTTTCCAAAGTATTTGACATATTATGGGCTATACAGATTTCATGGCAGAAAGGTAATACAACTTATTGGAAAGATGAAAAAGTCGATTATAAGAAAGCCTCTGTCTTTTTTCTTGAAAAAGGTTTTTCATTTTTACAGCACAAAACTGGATCAAGGTTTTATTGTTTATGTGAAAAACCGGAAAATGGTTATAATGCAATATTTGAAAATACAACAGAGAGTTCAAAACTTCTCAAATTTTTAAGTGAACAAGAGAATCAGAAGATTTTAATTTCTCTTTTGTCATTAGGAAGTACAGAATATATTTCTATACCTGTTTTTTCTGCACAAACTGGCATAGACGAAGATAAAATCAGTACGTCATTGTCTTTTCTGGAATCCTTAAAGGACGATTATGGAAACAGCATTATTGATAAAATAATATTTACAAATAAAAATGGAAGCAAAGATAAGTTATATAGAATTCATGCAGAAAAAGCCTTCTTATTTATTATGATATTTATCATTGCAAATGAACTTATTGAACCAACTTCTTTTTTTGATAATTCTGTAATCTTAACTAATACTTTATTTGAATAAGTTCAAAAACTCAGACAACTAGCACCTCCAACCAAAAACCTATATAATAGAAGAATGAACCATAAGAGTTTTGTTTTTTTTGATTGTGAATGTGCGAATACCTTTGATGGTGTTGGTAAAATCTGTTCGCTTGGTTATGTTATCTGTGATGATGATTTGAATATCATTGAAAGTGAAGATGTCGTAATGAATCCAGAGTGTGATTTCGACTGGTACCTGCTTTCCGGTAAAGGGGACTGTAAGCTCGCATACTCTAAGGATTATTTCCGGATTAAACCTAATTTTGAAAGCTACTATAAGGATATCAAAAAACTGTTTACAACCGGCAATCGTTATATTGCAGGCTTTGCAGTTTCAAATGATGTTGGTTTTGTAAATGATGCCTGTGAACGTTATGATATTCCGTACATTCAGTTCCGCGCTTTTGATCTTGAACGATATCTTGAACGAAAATATGAAAAGAAGCAGAAGCTTGTTGAATGGGCTCAGGAGTTTGGAGTAAACGTAGCAAAATATCAGAGCCATAAATCTGAAGATGATGCAATTATGACAATGCTCTGTCTTAAGGCTGAATGTATGCGAACAGGGCAGAGTGTTGAAGAAATCATTTCAAGTCCTGAAGGAAAAAACTGTTTTGTTTCAAATGAGCAGATTCTTGAACAGGCAGCTGAGCGTGCGTATCGCCGTGAAATGACTGAAAAAATCAAAAGATTATACGGCAAAAAATCACCGATGCCTCATTTTAAGACAGTGCTAGGTGAGCGTTTCGAACTGGACAATAAAATTCTTCGTGATGTAGATTACGCTTTTGAGCTTGTTAAAAAGATTTATGATAACGGTGGAGTTACCGGTGAGCATCTTACAGCAAGTGGAAATGCTGTTTTTATTTCAATGCCGAATCCAGAACATGTTAAGAAGATTGAAAAACGTGGACTTAAGATTATGCTTCTTGAAGAACTGGAAGGCTTATTGAAATAGTTTGATATAGAATAAAAATGTGTTATATTTTACAAAAAAAAATTGACAAACATATAAATAGGGGTTTATTCTTAATTTATAGAATAAATTGCTTAAGAAAATGCTAAAAAGTGAATAGTCAGTATTAAAAAAGTTTGTTCCTTTCATTTTATTATCAATTTTTCTAAATTTATTTTCTTCTGAATAATTCATTTAATCTGCCTTAAAGGCGGATAAATGTATTATATCTGCTTGTGCAGGTAAATAAATATGTTCCTTAATGATAATTAAGGAAAGGAGACTTTATCTTATGAAAAAAAGGTTGGTTAAGTTTGCTGCTGCTGCCTTGTCTGCGGCTGCAATTCTCACTCTCGCAGGTTGTAAAAATACACCTGATTTTAATGTAAGTTCAGAAATTGATACTGTTCTGAATCTGGCTGCTCCAGAAGTTAAGGTTACAGCTTATCCGGGCATGAACTTTGTTTCATGGTCACCTGTTGCAAATGCGTATGGTTATGTTTTGTACATTTATGAGGAAGGAAATCATATTAAAACACAAAACGGCATTGCTTATACTACCTTGAATTATTCTGATACAAATATTCAGAATAATAAAACTTACAAATACATTGTAGAAGCTGTAAGTAAGGATCATAAAACTGATCGTGCTGTTCAAACAGAAAACTCTTTGAGTTCTCCAGTAAGCGTAAAAGCTATTGTTCCTTCTTATGAAACAAGCCCTCTCGAACTTTATAATTTTGAGTCTGGTTCAAAGAATGCTGAATATGTAGTTTCTGCAGAAAAAATTAAGGCATATAAAGATTCTGATTCATCAATCGGTATCGATTTCCCTGCAAAAGCTTATCTTAATTATGCAGTTTCATATTCTATTAATAATGAATATGAAGTTTATGAGAATACAAGAAGCATTTCAACATCATTGAGCAATAAGGCTTCAAATGATACAACTTTGCATTCTTCTATTTCTTCTATTACAACTAGTGGTACATATCATTTTATCGTAGATGCTTCTGCAGCAAATACAAAATATGGTAAAAAAGATCGTGTAATTGCTGACGCAACTGTTGAAGTAGAAAACCTTGCTGGTTCTGGCGCTGCTATTACATCTGCAGCTTACAAAACTGATGACACAGTACGTGTTGTATTTACTGGTTTCACACTTGCAGACGGAACTCTTGCACCAGCTGACTATTACAAGGTTTACAGATCTACAAGTTATGCACCAACTCTTTATACACCTGTAAGTGGTGATGTAACAGCTTCAATTTCTACAGCTAATCAGTTCTTTGTAGAAGACAGCATTGAAGATAAGAATGTAGCTTATATCTATACACTTGTTGTAACTGATGGTACAAGATATGCTTCAATTACAGCAGATATGAAGAAGAATCTTGCTTCTAAATCAGACAAGAAATTTACATCTCCTACAGTTCAGACAAATGTAAGTACTCTTGATAAAGATGGCCGTGCAGATGATATTGAATGGACAATTACATTGCCTGAAACAGAAATTACAATCAATAGCATTTACTACATGGAAAAGAAGACAAGCGAAACTTATACAGTAGTTGCTGCAGATTTCAATAAAGCTGATGAGTACAAAGTTGAATTTACTCCTGCTGCAAATACAACTGGTACAGTTTATAAGGCATTTACAAAGAATCATAATGCAAAAACTACAGTATATCTCCTCGTTTCACTTAGTAAGGAAGGATATGTTGATGCAGAATTTGTAATTGGTGGTTATACAATAAATGACCGTGCAATTACTACACCAACATTTACAGCATTGCTTTATGATAACAAAGTAGATGGTGCTACACCAGCTGACTATGTACTTGAAAACAATGATGTTGTTTTGAATATTAAAGATAATCTGTACGATGATGAATTTGATTCTAATAAGTATACATATACTATTTATGAAGCAAATCCTGAGTATGTAATTACAACAGATTCTATTACATGGAATTTCGATACAGCTGATTGGAAACCTAGTACAGAAACTATTGAATTGAAAAAGAATACTTACAATGAGAGTACAACACTTAATCAGTATGTTGCTGTAATTGAATTGTCTGATCTTAAACCTAATACTTATGCTTGGAAACTTGTTAAGACAGATACTGCTACAGGTAAAGTACTTTCAAATATAATCGAATATAAAGTTGTAAATGGTCCTGCTGCAGATGCAATAAAGTTTAAACCAGAAATTTCTGCATCTAAGAATAATGCTGGTGATAAAAAATCTGACATCTATATAAAATTTACAAAAGCTAATACATTTAAGCCTGTCTATGGAACAGGTCTTCTTGCTGATCGTGTTGTAGATTGTGTTCCAGAGTCTCCTGAAGCTGGAGTTACTTATACACTTTATAGAACAACTTTAGTTGGAAATGAACAGACAACAAAAGTCGTTTGGGAAAAGGTAGGTACTGTTTCTCAGTATAATACATATTCAACTCCTGTTGATTTCTATGAATTGGATGAAAATAATAATGCTGTAATTAAGGAAACAAAATCTGTAACAAGCAGTCTTGTTTATGGATACACTGATAAGGGGTTATCTACAGGTGATGGATATAGCTATATTGTAATTAGCGAAAAAGAAAACTGTGAACCTGTTTATAGTGACCCATATCCTATATCTCCAGTAAACTAATCAATTTTAGAAACTAGTGCATATATCTTATGCACTGGTTTCTATCTTACATAAGAGAGTTGTGTATGATTAAAAAGTTGTTCAAATGTTTTGTATATACGTTTATTCTTCTCTTTTTAGTATCCTGTCAGAATCAGTTAGATATGAAAGAAGTCTATACTGCAATGGGTGGGAAAAAAGATGGAATAACATTTACAATTACATATAAAAATGTGGACGATTTAGAAAATCCAAATCCAACATCTTTTACAATATCTCAAGATGTATCTTTACAAGAAGTTCAAAAGAATGGATTCGCATTTGGAGGCTGGTATACAGATCCTTCTTGCGATATTTCCACAAGAATTACTGGTTGGAAAGCTTATGAGAAGACGAACAATGTAGTTTTATATGCTAATTTTGTACAGGAAAAGTACAATATAACGTATTACAATGTTAACGGACTCTCTAATCCAAATCCAAGAACTTATAATGTTAAAAATGATGTAACATTATTACCTGTAGAAAAGCCTGGTTATTTATTCCTTGGCTGGTATACAGATTCTTCATGCTCTCCACAGTCTAAAATTGAGGGCTGGGCTGCGTATGAAAAACAACAGGATATGTATTTATATGCTAACTTCAAACAGGTTGGTATATATATGGATCATCGTGTAATTATCTTTAAAGGTACAACAGATTCTCCTGTTACTTTAATTCCAACTGTAGTTGGATATGATAATTCAAATCCTGTATGGACAAGTCTTGATACATCTATAGCAACTGTACAGAATGGTGTTGTGTCACCTGTAAATTACGGTATTACTACTGTAAAATATGAAGCTGGTGGTGGAGCAGCATACGTATTTATAATTGTAATGCAGGATTATGCAGATACAACCTATGATTCAGGAAGCGTTTCTGCTACAAATGGCTATTTTACTGATAGTGCGAATGTAGTTTCGTATTCATTTAGAAATGGTCGTCTTGATTTCCAGGGTAGATTAGCTTCTTCTTCAAATTGGCAGATGACTACTTATAGTAATGGTGGTTGGACATGGAATGTAAATGGAAATAATGTTTCATTTGCAAATGGAAACAATACAGTTTCAGTTGGTAATGTTGACTTGACGGTAATTCCAGTACTTGCTTATGATTCGGTTTCAAATACTTCATTTGTTGTTATCTATCAGATTCTTACAAATACTGGTACAACAAAGCTTACAGGTCAGAAAATGGCTTCACATGCAGATATTGAACTTGGATATAATGATGCTGCTCCTATAATGCCAAAAACATATGGAGCCAGAATGTATGATCCGAATACAAAACTTGCATTTGATATGTATTGTCTGAATGGAGATGATTGTACTCCTGTTGATACATTGTGGTATGGTCGTTATCACGAAAGAGAAAACCATTTATGGGATGGAACAATATATAAAGAGCATGTAACAAATACTGATACAGGTATGTGTTATGGCTGGATGAATATTGACATCGATCCTGGTAAGTCAGTTGTTAGGAGTATCCGTATGACTCTTGTAGAGTATGATCCGAATAACCCTTAAGCAGGAAGATATTTAAAAATACAAAAAAACTATAAGGCAATATGGTTTAATAAATCATGTTGCCTTTATTTTTTTAACTGGAAGAAAAACTAAAGTGGTCTTATAATTATTGAGAGGTTATACATCGGTGAGATATCAGTTAGACAGTTCTGCGCATAAATTACTAATTTTTCGCATTCGCCAGTTTGCACTTGTAGCAACAGGAACCTTAATAAATGTTCTTCTGTCATTCCTGATGTTCAAACTTGGATTACCTCTGATTCTCGATACTGTTGGTACAATAGTAGTTTCAGCTTTAAGCGGTATGCTTTTGCTGGGAATTCTGACGGCTGTAATTTCAAATGTTGTATGTTCTATTTTTAATGAGGCTGCTCTTTACCTTGCCTTCTTTAATGCTCTGATAGCAATCTTTACAGTCTGGTTCTTACAGAAACATTCCTTTAAGAAATTTGGAAAGACAATACTTTTTGCTCTTGCTCTTTCAGTTTTTTCTGCAATTGCGGTTTCATTGATTCAATTTATTATATTGGTGCAGGGACAGCAGTCTGTTGTTTCTCAGACGGCACATTCATTTTCTTCTGCTGCAAATTTCCCATATCTGATTTCTTTTATACTTGTTAATTTTTTACTTCAGATAGCAGATAAAGGAATATCGTGTTTACTGGTAATGATTCTTGTGAAAGTTATACCACAGGAAAAACTCAGTATTTATTCTTTAGGCGCATGGTTACAGAGGCCTCTGTCTGAACAGGAATTAAAAGAATTAAAAAGCATGCGCAGAACTGTAAAACGTTCTCTGCGTTCCAGAACAACTCATACTTTAGTTCTGTCTTCCTTCATGGTAATGATTCTTACAGGATGGACAGGCCTTCGTATTTATTCTCAAAATGAAAAAGCTAAAAAAACAGAAAGTGCCTGGAGTACAGTGAAAACTGCCGCATCAATTATTGATCTTGATAAACTTGATGATTATATAAAATATGGAAGAGATGCAGAAGGGTATAATGAAACTGCTGAACTCCTTTCAAAATTGTGGATGTGTGCATCTGATATTTCTTACCTTTATGTTGTGAAGCCTGAAGGTATGAACGGCAGATTTATTTTTGATGTAGATACAAGCATAGTTGATGAAGATGCAGAAACTCCATATTACCCGGGAGAAGTCATTCCTTTTGAGGAACCTTTTGAACCATATCTTATGGATCTTGCAGAAGGAAAACTTGTTGGTCCTATAGAAACAAACGATGCCTGGGGCTGGCTGCTTACAGTTTATTACCCTGTAACTGATAGCCTTGGAAATATGAAATGCTATGTTGGAGCAGATGTTTCTCTTCAATACATAGCAGATTATATGTTTGTATTCTTTATGAAAATTATCCTGACAATGGCAGGTTTCTTTATTTTAATTGTAGCCTTCGCTTTATGGAAAACCGGAGTATACACTTCAATTCCTATAAGTACCATGACTTCTTGTCTTGAACGTTTTGCTATGTCTGGTGAAGATCAGGAAAAACTAGATGAAAATGTAAGGATTATCCGCTCTCTTGATATTCATACTGAGGACGAGGTTGAAAAACTTTACAAGGCTATCTGTAAGATGACGCTTAATCAGGCAGAGCAGATGCGTGATATCAGACATCTTTCGGATTCAACTCTTAAGATGCAGGATGGCCTGATTATTACAATGGCGGATATGGTAGAAAGCCGCGATTCTGATACTGGTGCTCACGTTCAGAAAACGGCTGCCTATGTTAGAATCATCGTAGAAGGTTTAAAAAAGAAAGGCTACTATGCTCAGAAAATTACACCTAAATTTATTTCTGATGTTGTACGTTCGGCTCCGCTTCATGATGTTGGAAAAATCAATATTCCAGATGGAGTTTTGAATAAGCCTGGAAAACTTACTGATGAAGAATTTGAGATTATGAAAAGTCATACAACTGCAGGTAAGATTCTTCTTGAAAATGCAATCAGCTCTGTTCAGGGTGAAAACTATTTGAAAGAAGCCCGTAATATGGCAGCTTATCATCATGAGAGATGGGATGGAAAAGGCTATCCAGAAAAACTTCACGGGGAGGTAATTCCGCTTT
>JAEEGH010011227.1_pt1 | contig 20374 bp, 17 predicted proteins | sample 9134181 | NCBI WGS metagenome assembly JAEEGH01 (sample SAMN16246544, study PRJNA631951) | gut metagenome | biome: gut microbiome; feature: rumen; material: DP-attached | host: Bos | place: Iran: Karaj | collected 2018-10
CAGGGGATTCTCGCCGGACCAGATGTGGAGGGCCCTCAGGGCGCACATGACTAACGAGGGGAAGGACGTGGTGATGGTCCTGGACGAGGTGGACGTCCTGCTCAAGAAGAACTCCATGGACCTGGTGTACCAGATCTCCCGCTTCACCGACGGCGGTCCGTCCGCCGGACGTTCGGTGTCCCTCATTATGATCTCCCAGGAGCCTCTGAACGAGATGCTGGACGAGGCCTCGTTCTCGTCGTTCCGCAGGGCCAACACCGTGGTCTTCGACAGGTACGACCGCGAGGAGCTGAGGGAGATAGTCCTCCAGAGGGCCAGGGCGGGGCTGCTTCCCGGGAAGATAGGCGACGAGGCCGTGGACATGATCGCGGAGAGCGCGGCGGAGTACGGGGACGCCAGGATGGCCATAGAGCTTCTGGACAGGGCCGCGAACATGGCGGAGGGCGAGATGGCCTCCGAGGTGGACGCGGAGCACGTCCGCGGCGCGAAGGCGATGATCTACAGCACCGTGTCCGAGTCCAAGCTGATGACCCTGGACCGCAACAGGATGCTCGCCCTCCTGGCGGTGTCCAGGTCCATAAAGAAGAACCAGTACGTGAACATCAGCGCGGCCGAGAAGACCTACGCCGTCGTGTGCGAGGAGTACGGGGAGTCCCCGAGGAAGCACACGCAGTTCTGGACCTACATACAGGACATCGAGAAGCTCGGGGTCATCCGCACCGTCGTCCTGAACGACTCCGGCGGCAGGACCACGATGATAACCCTTCCAGGAATACCTTCGAAGGTCCTCAGCGAGAAGATGGAGAGCCTCCTGGAGGGCAGGTCCCGGGACGGGTCCGAATGAAGTGCGACCTGTGCGGGTCCGAGGCGATGACCTTCGTCCGCTACAACGGGACCCACCTGTGCTCCTACCATTTCATGCGCTACGTCGACAAGCGCGTCAAGAAGGAGATCAGGAAGCAGATCCGCGCGTATCCGGGGGACAGGATCGCCGTGGCGGTCTCCGGAGGCAAGGACAGCATGGTCGCCCTCAAGATGCTGGCCTCGGTCTTCGGCCCCAGGAACGGGGTGGAGGTCCACGCCGTCACGATCGACGAGGGGATAGAGGGCTACAGGCCGCCCAGCGTCGACGTCGTCCGCCGTTTCTGCGACTCCAACGGGATCCCGTTCCATCTGAGGTCGTTCTCGGAGCTGGGCGTGACGATGGACGCCGTCGCTCCGGTCTCCGGAGACAGCAGCCCGTGCACCTACTGCGGCGTGTTCAGGCGCAGGCTGATGAACGACGAGGCCAGGAAGATAGGCGCGAAGTACCTGGCGACCGGCCACAACCTGGACGACATGGCGCAGTCGATAATGATGAACTTCGTCAGGGGGGACGTGGAGAGGCTGGCCAGGCTCGGCCCGCACGAGAGGGTCCAGCCGGGGCTGGTGCCCAGGTTCCTGCCGCTGAGGACCATTCCCGAGAAGGAGACGCTGCTGTACGCCATCGCATCCGGGATGGAGTTCTGGGACGGGGAGTGCCCTTATTGGAAGGAAGCGCTCAGGAACCAGTACCGCGACATCGTGGACGGTTTGGAGGACCGTTCCCCTGGATCGAAGTTCAGCATCCTTTCCTCGTACGACGCCCTGCGCCCGATGCTTTACGAAGGCGTCCCACCGTCCAACATGAGGATATGCTCCTGCGGGGAGCCGACCGTGGGCTCCAGATGCAAGTCGTGCGAGCTCCTCGAGGAGGCAAGGCGCAGGATAGCGGCGGATCGCCGACGCCGGTCAGGCCTTCTTCCACTTGACTCCGTCGGCGGAGTCCTCCAGGCGTATTCCCGCATCGGCCAGCCTGTCGCGTATCATGTCCGCGTACTGGTACATCTTGTTCTTCCTGAGGTCGGCGCGGAGGTCAACGAGTATGGACATGACGGCGTCCAGCGTCCCGTCGTCGGCCTTGTCCTCCCCGGGGATGATGTTCAGTATGCCGTTGAACTCGTCCAGGAGCCTCACGTGCCTCTCCGCCGCCTTCCTGGTCATGGTCTTCTCGCCCATCGCCTTGTTGGTCGCCCTGGCCATCTGGAACATCGCCTCTATGGCGGCGCGGGTGTTGAAGTCGTCGTCCATCGCGTCCCTGAACGCTTTGCGGTAGGATTCGATGGAATCGCAGCAGTCGTCCTCCTCCGCCCCTCCTTCGGGCCCGTTGCGGGCGCATTCGCAGAGGTCGCGGTAGTTGTTTATCAGCCTGGACAGAGCCGCCTTGGACTCCTCCAGGATGCTCTCGCCGTACTCGAGCTCGCTCATGTAGTGCGCGTTGAGGAAGTAGAACCTGATGGTCTGGGTGTCGAACTTCTTGGAGACGTCCTTGACGGTGAAGAAGTTGCCCTTGGACTTGGACATCTTCTCCGCTTCGCTCATCCCCTGTCCGCGGACGATCAGCATCCCGTTGTGCATCCAGTAGTTGGAGAGGGGAGCCCCGGTGACCGCTTCGGTCTGGAGGATCTCGTTCTCGTGGTGAGGGAAGACGAGGTCGTTCCCTCCGCCGTGGATGTCGATGGTCTTCCCGAGGTATTTGGAGATCATCGCGGAGCACTCGATGTGCCATCCGGGCCTTCCGGGTCCCCAGGGGGAGTCCCAGGTGCACTCTCCGGGCTTGGCGGCCTTCCAGATAGCGAAGTCCATGGGGTCCTGCTTGTTCTCGTCCAGCTTCTTCTCGCCGGACTGGACGCGCTCGGACTGCTGCATGTCGTCCAGCTTCCTCTTGCTGAGCTTCCCGTAGTCCTTCACCTTGCGGACGGAGAAGTAGACGCTTCCCTCCTCTGTGACGTATCCGAATCCGCTGTCGATGATCTTCTGGACCATCTCTATGATGTCGCCGATGCACTCGCTCGCCTTGGGGTAGATGTCTGCCCTGTTGATTCCCAGCTTCGCCGCGTCCTCGAAGTACTTCTCGATGTACTCGGCGGAGAGCTTGAGCGGCTCGACTCCCCTCTCGGCGGCCCTCTTGATTATCTTATCGTCCACGTCGGTGAAGTTGGTGACGTGGGTGACATCGTACCCCAGGTACCTGAGGTAGCGAGCGACCATGTCGAAGACGATCATGCTCCTGGCATGTCCCATGTGGATGTCGTCGTATACGGTGACCCCGCAGACGTACATCCGGACCTTGCCGGGCTCTACGGTCACGAACTCTTCTTTGGAATTGGTCAGCGTGTTATGGATGACTAGGGACATCGTTCCGTCCATATTGCAGAATGATAAATAAGGTTGCACCCTGTGCCAGCTCCCAGGAGAGACAACACATGAGGAAAAACTTCGGAGCGAAGCCTTGCGTCTACCCGATGCCAGTCTTCATCATATCGACCTACGACGAGAACGGCGTCCCGAACGCCATGAACGCCGCCTGGGGAGGGATCGCGGAGGAGAACAGGATCTCCATCTGCCTCGACCAGACCCACAAGACCACCGCCAACATCGTCAAGAAGAAGGCCTTCGTCGTCAGCATGGCGACCGAGGACCGCGTAGCCGAGTGCGACTACGTCGGGATAGTCTCCGGGAACGATGTCCCCGACAAGTTCGCCAAAGCTGGATTCCATGCTGAGAAGAGCGAGAACGTGGATGCGCCCCTCATAAAAGAGCTGCCCCTGTCCGTGGAGTGCAAGCTGATCAGCTACGACGACGCCACCTGCCTCCTCATCGGAGAGATCGTGAACGTATGCGCCGACGAGAGCGTCCTGACCGACGGAAAGATAGATCCTAAGAAGTTAAAGCCAATCACCTACGACACCGTGAACAAGAAGTACTACTCGTTCGGAGAAATCGTCGGCAACGCTTTCAGCGACGGGAAGAAAATCCGCAACGCATGATTTTTTCTATATGGAAAGAATCGGGTGGACACCATGCCATACGCAGAGTTGAACGGAATTAGGATGCATTATGAAGAAGAGGGAGAGGGGACCCCGGTCGTGCTGGTGACCGGATTCTCCGGAGACACGACCTTCTTCAAGCAGCTAATCCCGGAACTCTCGCAGAAGTACAGGGTCATCGTCTTCGACAACAGGGGCGCAGGGACCACCGAGTACCCCAAGGAAGGCATAAAGGCGCAGGAGTTCGTGGACGACCTCCTCGCTCTGATGGACCACCTCCGCGTGTTCAGGGCCCATATGCTCGGATGGTCCATGGGAGGCCACATCGCGCAGGAGTTCGCGATACAGCACCCCGAGAGGCTCATAACGCTCACCCTGGTGTCCGCCTACCCCTACAGGCCTGCCAGGTCCAGCTACTTCATGAACGGCATCGTGGACTGCGCCCTCCGCGGCGGGGACCCCGAGTACATCAGCATGATGACCAACGCCTTCTGCTTCACCGAGGACTTCTTCTCCGGGCTGGAAGCGAAAGGAAAGGTGCTCAGGTCTCTGAAGGGGCTCGATCCGAAGGGCCTGAAGGACCAGATGGGCGCCCTCGACGAGTTCGACACCAGGGAGAAGCTGGCCTCCATCAAGGTGCCCACCCTCTCCGTCCATGGTCTGAGCGACATCATGGTCGAGCCCAAGCTCGGAGACTACATCTCCGACAGGATTCCCGACTGCAAGGTCCTCAGGCTGCCCAACACCGGCCATATCGTGAAGCCGTCGCTCTATCAGAAGGAGTTCATGGAGCACATGGCGGCGTACGACAACGGCCGCAACTAAAACGATCAAAGCGGGGTCCGGACGCTTTTCTGCCCGGGCCCTGCCCATCATCATTCCAGACAGCTGGGGACGTTGCTTCCTGGAAAACTAGCTCTCTCGTCGATAGCTATGGCCACCAGAATCTCGTCGAAACGCGGATATCCCGTTTCAGCGACGTATTCTTTCGTCCTGAAGCGATATGTCACATACCCTGCCCAGCGATATTGACACATCATATCCTCGTCCAGATTGAAGAAACGATCCCGGTCATTGAGATAATAGCGTTCCAAACCGTCTCTCTCCCGAAGTCTGAGCTTTGTGCGGATGACCTCGGTCTGCCCTCTGGACATGGATGCTGTGAAGACAAGAAGCGGTTGTTAGAAGTGACGCGAAGTTCCACATGCGTCGAAGTACAACGCACAGGCGAAGAGAACAGGAAGGATGCAGGCCCCGGACTTTGCGACCGGGAGCCTGCGGTTTCGTTTAAGGTTCGGTTCAGGCGTTGCGCTTCTTCATCAGGAAGTAAGCGATCAGTGCGATGAGGATTATCGCTATGATGGCGATAGCGATGTACAACATCGTGTTGTCGCCGCCGCTAGAGGGCTCGGGAGCAGCTCCTATGTTGTAGATGGGAGCCGCGCTGGCTGCGCTGGAATCGGCGGTGATGTCGTAGTAGCCGTCGTCGCCGGTTACGAGGTATGCCACAGGCTTGGTGTCGGAGATATCAGTGTACTTCGTCTCGGTTCCGTTGAGGACTGTGACGGTGTTGGCGGTGGACAGGGACGTGAGAGTGCCGTATTCGTTGAAGACGCTCTTGTACTCGGAACCCTTGAGGGTGTCGGTGACGTTCGCCATGGAGACGAAGTCGTCGAAGCTGCTGATGGCTTCGGTTCCGCGATCGTTGATGGTGTAGTGGCTGATGGAGATGTCGCGTCCAGACTGGGACAGGGGCGTCACCACAGACGCGGCGTTGATGTCGCTCTTCGTGTAAGCAGAGGACATGTTGATGGCCTGTCCGTAGGCGGCGGTTCCCGTTTCGGCGGACTCCCAGTTCTTGGTGTCGACATCCGCGGTCATGGTGAAGATCATGGAGGACTGGATATCGACATCAGGCTGGGCGATGGCTCCCTTCACGGTCAGGGCCTCGGTGTCGAGGGTGATCTTGCTGAAGGTCACTTCGTTGCCGTCGAAGGCTCCGCCGTACGCCTGGTAGCTCTTCGAGTACAGCTTGGCCTTGTCAGAGAACTGAGGTTCGAAGTCAGCGGTCATGGTGAAGGCGTTGGTAGCGGAATCGGTGGTGATCTTCGCGTCGATGGGCGTGGAGAAGTTGTTTCCGGTGCCGCCGGTGAGAGAGAACTCGTTCACGGAGACGGCATCGTTCGTGACGGATTCGAAGGTTCCGACGCTGACGTCTCCCTTTACGGTAGCACCGTTGAGGAGGTAGGTGGCCGCTCCGACCTTGTCGAAATCGACCTTGGGATTGTCACCGTTGTTGTTAGGGGGAATGACCTTGACGAACTTGAAGACCTCGAGGAGGTTCTTTCCATACTTGACGCTGAGATCCCCGTTGAAATCGTTCATCTTGACGGTGGTATCCTTCTCGGATACGGTCTTGAAGAAGAGATCTTCGACGGATATGTCGACCTTTGATCCGGTCTTGGTGTTGTTGTCGCTGGTCAGGCTGACGCCCTTGGCGGTGCAATCGACGTTGGTGTCAGCGTTCGTGTTTCCAGTGACGGATATGGAGTTTGCGATGAGCTTGAAGTTGCTGTCGAGGTCCATGTCGGAAGCGGCGAGGGAATCGAACATAGCCTGGAGGTCATCGGGGTTGTAGTTCTCGGCGATGACCTGGATGATCTTGTCTCCCCTGGTGGAGAGCTCGAGGTTCATGGTGTCGAGCTTGACGACGAGAGGCTTTTCGTATCCCTTGTCGTTCTTGACTGTGAGCTCGTCGGCGGTGGCGTAGACCTTCGCCTTGATCAAGGACAGAGAGGCGCCGGCCTTGAGGTTAGTGCACTGGAGCTGGCCTTCGCTGCTGGCGATGTCTGCCTCGATCTCGATCATCTTGTTGGTCTGACCGGACTTCAGGGAGACGACGACGCCCTTCATCTTTCCGAAGGCGCCGCTGATGTTGGCGATGTCCATGTCCATGGCGATCTCGGGGTACACCAGGCTGTTGTACAGGTAATCGACGAGGACGACGTAGATATCGTCGAGAGAAGCGCCATCGAGCTTTTCCTTCATGCTCTTGTACATGTCGGTGAGGTCGATGGAGGAGGTCATGGAAACAGCTGCGGCGCCGCTCTCGGAGTACAGGTTGACGACGTTGTTTCCTTGGGTGATGGTCAAGGTTCCTTCGGTGAAGATGGATGCCTCGCCGGACAGCTTGATTCCCTTGGAAGGGTCGAAAACCGAGGTGGCGGGGTCGTAGAATCCGGACTGGCTGGCAGCGGAATCGATGGTGACGGTCTTGTCGAATCCGAGGATGGATTCGCCAGACATGGCGCTGAAGTTGGAGAGGTAGATCTTGGAGGCCGCGATCGAAACGGCGGAGCCGTCGGTGTTGATGAGCTTGACGTTTCCATCGATGAACAGAGCATCGGTGGTCAGGACCGCAGAGTTGGAGAAGTTGAGAACCGCACCGTCCACAAGGCTGATGCAGCTGATGCTCTTGGAGCTGCTCACATCGTAGTTGCCGGAGATGACGGTGGCATCGGATGCGGGTTCTGCGTAGGTCTTCGAATAAAGCAGGGAGGCACCCAGGGTGAAGAGATCATCGACGTCCAGGGTGCTGGCCGGATCGTCCTCGGCCGCGGTTGCGGAATCGGAGACGACAGCCACAGCGGTACACATGAAGATCAGGGCGATAGCCGCCGCGATCCACTTGGAATACCTGAGGGTTTTTGTGCTATTCATGTTCTCACCGAAATAGTGACGGTGAATTATCGGTTAGATATTATTTTAAAGTGTCCTAATGATGAGAATGCATCCAATTATTGACAAAAACCTATGCTCCTTTTAATGTCCTATGACTAAATCATTATGTATTCCGATAACAAAACCACTGGGTCGGGCATATCGGAAAACGCAGGAAAAATGCAGGGGCCGAGGCCCTCGCGACCTCCGGTCCCTGGCTTTTATTTAAAAGTTTTCTTCAAGCTCCGCTTCCGCGCCTCTTCAATATGAAGTAAGCGGCCAGCGCCGCCGCCACGAGCACGATGATGGCTATCGCCACGTAGAGCATGGTGTTGTCACTGTCGGATGCGGCCTTGCCCTCGACGTTGTACACCGGGATCTCGTCGGCGACGGCCTGGCTCCTGTCATAGACCTCGTAGAACCCGGCCGCGTTCTTGGAGAGGTACGCCACAGGGGCCTCCTTCGAGACTTCCGTGTACTTCTTCTCGGTGCCTCCGATGGTGGAGGTCGCATCGCCGATGTAAAGGGCGTTAACGGACTGGCCAGGCTGGTAGTCGAAGGATACCCCTCCGATGGAGCTGGTGCTCTCAGCCTTGGCTGCGAAATCGGAGAACTCGCTGTAGCTCCCGGTTCCGCGATCCGCCATCTTGTAAGAGGTCACGACGATGGTTCCGCCGGCGGTGGCGGGTATGTCGCCCTTCCTGACGGAATCGAGGTCGATCACGGTGGTGGTGAAGCTGACATCGTCCATGTCGAGGGTCTCGCCATAAACGGACGTTCCCTGGCTGGCCCAGCTGTTGAGGACTATGTCGGAGGTGACCGAGACCTTGAGCGAAGCTGTGCTCGCAGCCTTCATCCTGTCCTTGAAGTCGGATGCCTTGCCCTCGATGACGAGGTCCTGGATGTCGGCGGTGGGCCCGTCTATGATGACCTCGGTTCCCTCGAATCCAGCGCTGGTGCCGCTGTAGGACTTGTAATAGAGCGTGGCGGACCTGCTGAAGTCCAGGTCGTAGGTTCCGGTTGCCTTGACCATCCTGGATGCTGCATCGGCGACTATGGAGGTGTCCAGCTTCAGAGAGACGTTCTTCGAATCGTCTCCGGCGATCCTGGTTATCTCCTCGCTCCTGATGTTCTTTCCATTGGACGAGGCCCGACTCTCCACTTCCAGCGCCTTGAACCAGACCTCTCCCTTGACGCTCTGGCCGTCGAGGACGTCTATTGCGAGGGCCTCGTAGTCGATCTCCTTCTGCTGGCCTCTGCTGTCAGGAACGGGAATATACCTCAGGAAGGACAGAACGTTCTTTCCGGTGGTGGAGACGTCCACATAATAGTTGTCCAAGGATACGCTGTTGCTCTCGAATCCGCTGGTGCTCCGGAAGGACAGGCTTCCCACTGTCCCCTTTATCTCGGATCCTCTGCCGGAATCGACTTCCGAATCATAGGATATCGAGTCGATGGAGTATTCCACCGTCGCAGCTGCGCCGTCGATGGTGGCATGGGCCTTCCCTGTCATGGAATCGGCCTCGAGATGGACCGTTCCGGCGACGGACATGTCCGATGATGCAACAGCGTCGAGGAATGCGCTCATGTTGCCGTATTGGGGATACCTGGAGGCCATCTCGACGAACCTGTCTCCTCTCATGGATACGTCGAACTCCATCCCCTTGTAGGTCAGATCCGTGTCGTTATACTGGTCCGCGATGTGAAGGGACCCGACTCTTCCGGAGATCTCGGCCTTCAGGACGGAGAGCTTCACCACGGACTCCGCATCCTTGATTTCTGCGGCTCCGCTGAGGGAACCGACGCTGGCCTTGACGGTGACGAGCTTGGACGAGGGACTGGAGACGATGCTCGCGCTCACGTCCTCGATGGTGGATCCGGACGATTCCATCTTGGCTATCGCCACGTCCATGTCCAGGGATGGGTAGACGAGCTTGTTATACATGAAGTCGACAAGCTTGGCGGTCATCTCGTCCGCAGGTACGCCTTTCATGCTGTTGATAAGGCTGTTGTAGAAACCGGTGAGGTCCATGGAGCCCGATACGGAGACGGCTGGCGAACTGCCGCCTGAATAGATGGTGATGGATCTCATGATGCCCTCTGCGACGATCGAGTCGCCTTCGATGTACACCTTGGCGTCGACTGATCCTTTGATGCCCCTGGAAGCGTCCAGCTTGCCTGTGGATGAGTCGTAAAAACCGGTTCCATCGGTGCTTCCGGTCACGGTGACCGTGCCGTCGGTTGTTATCTTGACGGCCCCGGTGTTGAAGCGGACCCCTCCGACGTAGAGGTTATTCACGTACAGGCTGCTGTCAGAGCCGTCCTTGTTAACGAATCTGGCCGTTCCGTCGATGAACAGGTTCTTCACTATCAGGGAAGAGGATCCGGAGAACTCGAGGACCGCCCCGTCCTTGAGGACGACGTCGTCCAGGTAGCTGAGGACCCTGTTCACCGGGTAATCCCCGTCGATGACGGTGGCATAGTGCGAAGGCTCGGCATAGAGGCTGGCCGAAGCGATGGACAGGATCTGCTCGAATCCCTGCTCGACGACCTGATCCGCCGTAGGATCTGCATCCGTTTCAGCCGAGTCGAATCCGACCACGGCCGCGGAAAGTACGAAGACCAGGGCCAGCGCGACCGCGATCTTCGACGATGAACTCTCGAATCTACCGCATGTCATGTTCTCACCTTTTGCAGTGTCGCTGGACAATCTGCGGAAATCATATTTCAACATGCCTTGATACCCAACAGATTCTTAGAAGTGAAACGATGCGCGCGAACGGGCCTTCCTGTATAACGCTTATTAATGTCGCATCCGATTACATATCCGTAATGTCGTACACCATGTACTGTCCAAGATGCGGGAAGAACGTGCTCGTCAAGGAAGTCTGGGATTCCAAATCCCTGGTGACCATGATCGCTCTGCTCGTGCTAGGAATCGTTCCAGGCATAGTGTACATTCTGACGAAGACTTTAGCGGGTGACAAGTGTCCAGACTGCGGATACACCATAAACATGATGAAGCCGCCTATCGAGAACGAGGATGGGACCATCGCAGAGAAGCCTCAGGACGTCAAGTTCTGCATATTCTGCGATGCGGTGATCGACAGAAAAGCGGAAATCTGCCCCAAGTGCGGGAACAGGGTCCGCAGACGAGCATCTTATTCGTTTTCCTTTTAATAAGTAACGATAATAAACTCGGATGTTTTCTCCACCCCCCATGACAGGTTTTTCGGACAGTAACACCGTGAGCAGACTCGAAACAGCCGTTTCCGGGAGGCTCTGAACATGAAAGGAAAGCTTTCCGTGGTCGGTTTCGGGCCCGGAGCCCTCGAGAACATGACCATCCGCGCGGAGAAGACCATACGCGAAGCCGACAAGGTCATCGGATACACCGCCTACATCGACATGATCAAGGGATACTTCCCCGAAGACACGCAGTACATCTCCACCGGAATGATGAGAGAGGTCGAGAGATGCAAGATGGCCGTGGAGGAGGCCATGAAAGGCCAGAAGGTCGCCATGGTCAGCAGCGGAGACTCCGGGATATACGGCATGGCCGGGATCGTCTACGAGGTCGCCGCCGAGATGAACGCCGATATCGACATCGACGTCGTCCCCGGAATGACCGCAGCGTCCACCGCGGCTTCCGTTCTCGGAGCTCCTCTGATGCACGACCTCGCCATCATCAGCCTGTCCGACCTCATGACCCCCATCGACCTCATCATGAAGAGGGTCGACTGCGCAGGCCAAGGGGACTTCATCGTAGCCCTCTACAACCCCAAGAGCAAGAAGAGGACAGACTATCTCGAGCAGGCGGCCGACATCCTCATGAAATACCGCTCCGCCGACACCCCAGTCGGAGTCGTAAGGAACGCCGGGAGGGAGGGCGAGCAGAAGCAGCTCACCACCCTCGGAAAGCTCAAGGACGCCGACGTCGACATGTTCTCCATCGTCATCATCGGGAACAGCAACACCTACGTCCGCGACGGCCTCATGATCACCCCCCGCGGATACCGCGAGAAAGGACGCATGGAGGGTGTGCTTTGAGCAAAGGGAAGCTGTACGGAATCGGAGTGGGCCCTGGAGACCCCGAGCTCCTCACCCTGAAGGCCAAGAGGCTCATCGAGACGAACGCGATCCTCGCCAACCCTGTCAAGAAGAAAGGGGAGACCAGCACCGCCTTCAGCATCGTCAAGCCCGTCGTGGACCTGAGCAACGTGGAGATCGTCGACCTCCTGTTCGGGATGACCGGGAACAACAGCGACTACTGGGAGTTCGGAAGGGTCGCCGGAGACGAGATCATCACCTATCTCGACCAGGGGAAGGACGTCTCTCTGATCACCCTCGGAGACGTCTCCATCTACAGCACGTTCATGTATCTCGAGGAGTACGTCCGCAACAAGGGGTACGAGACCGAGATCGTCCCCGGAATCCCAGCGTTCTGCGGAGGAGCCGCCAAGGCGCGCGTGCCCCTCACCCTCGGAGACGAATGCCTGGCGGTCGTTCCCTCCGCCAAGGACAACCCCATGGTCGGAGAGGCCCTGGACAGGTTCGACAACGTCGTCGTCATGAAGGCCGGGAAGAGCGTCGAGAAGATCCTCGGCATGATGGGGGAGCGCGGCATCGGAGCCGAGTGCATGACAATCATCAGCAACGTCGGCATGCCTGACGAGTACGTCGGTCCCGTCGACGAAGGCAGACAGTACGGGTACTTCACCACCCTGATCATCAAGAAGAGCATCGGAAAGGGCGAATGAAATGGCCCGCATGGCGCCGATATACATCGCTCCTGGCGACAGGCTCGTCACCGTCTTCGGCGGGGGCAACGTCGCCCTAAGGAAGATAAGGCACTTCGACGGCTTCCGCATACGCGTCGTGGCCAGGGAGGTGCTCCCCGAGATCGAGAGCCTCGCGGACGAGGTCATCCTGTGCGAGATAACTCCGGAGACCGTCAGGCAGCAGGCCGCCGGCTCCTTCATAGCCATGGCATCCACGGACAGCAAGCAGCTCAACGCCATGATCCGGGACACCGCCATGGAGATGGGGATCCTCGTGAACTCCGCCCACGGAGGAGGGGACGTCCTCATCCCTTCCACGATCAGGAGGAAGGACTACTCCGTGTGCGTCTCGTCCGAGGGCAAGGTACCGGCCTTCCCGCCCTATGTGGTGGACCTGATCGAGCCTGTCCTGGACGAGAGCCTCGACAGGATGATGGAGCTCATGGTCCGCATAAGGCCCGTGGTGATGGAATCGATAGCCCAGCAGAAGGACCGCGCCAAGGTCCTCTACGACATCCTCCACGACGACAGCGTCTGGGATGCCCTGCGCTCGGGCGATTCGGAATCGGCGTATGCCATAGCAGAGAAGAAGGTGAAAGAATGATAGTCAGTTTCCATGTGACCCACACCTCGGCAGGAGGCGTGGAAGGCCTGAACGGCATCATCTCGAAGCTGGAAAAGGCGGCGGACGGGATAATGAAAGGATGCGACGCGATCAACGAGTACCTCATCGTGAGGACCTGCAACCGCTTCGAGGTATACACCGCCACCGAGGACAACCCCACCGTGAAGGACGTCTTCGCCCAGCTTTCCAAGGACTGCATCCCCGAGGAGGCCGGGAACGTCTCCTTCGTCCTCGAGGACTACAGCAGCATCAAGCACCTGTTCCGCGTCATCTGCGGACTGGAGTCCCTCATAGTCGGAGAGGACCAGATCCAGCATCAGATGAGGGACAGCTACATCAACGCCCGTGCCGAGGGGCACATCGGCAGCATGCTCTCCTATCTCTTCGACCATGCGCTGGTCGTCGGGAAGCGCGTGAGGTCCGAGACCGCCCTCAACAAAGGGGCGGTATCGGTAGGATCGGCAGCCGTCGAGCTGGCCGAGCAGAGGTTCGGGACCCTGGACGGGAAGACCGTCGCCATCCTCGGAGCGGGCGACATGGCCACCGTCATCGCCAAGAACCTGGTCGGAAAGAGCCCCAAGACGGTCTTCGTCTCCAACCGCACGTTCCACAACGCCACCATCCTGGCCGAGCAGCTGAACGGGACCGCGATGACCTGGGACCGCATGCACGACGTCGTCGCGGACAGCGATCTCGTCCTCGTGGCCACATCGGCCCCCCACTGCGTCGTCCACTACGGCAACGTCCTGGAAGCGATGACGAACAGGCGCGACAGGCCCCTCCTGTTCATCGACGTCTCCGTCCCCCGCAACGTGGAGAAGGAGGTCGGCGACATACCCGGAGTCTCCCTCGAGACCATGGACTCCCTCCAGAACATAGCCATGGACAACGTGGCCAAGAGGACCGCGGAGATCCAGGAGGCCGAGCACATCATCAGGCAGGAGCTGGCCAAGATCGAAAAGGAGCGCGCGGAGTCCACCGCCAACGAGCTCATCCGCTCGCTCAGCATAAAGCTGGGACAGATCAAGGAGCGCGAGCTGGCCGAGGCCAAGACCCGCATGAAGACCGCCGACCCGGACCGGGTGCTGGAGGACTTCTCGAGAGCGCTGCTAAACAACCTTACTTCAGAATTATACATTAACATGAGAAAGGCTTCAAGGAACGGAGACTGGGACACGTGCAGAGCTGTCAGAGTCCTGTTCGGCCTGGAAGGTGAATGAAATGATGTTTCCTCAGATGCGCATGAGAAGGCTCAGAACGAGCCAGAAGATGAGAGACCTTGTCGCGGAGACCAGGCTGGACCCGGCGGAGCTCGTGCTCCCCCTGTTCTTCGACGCCAACATAACCGAGCCCAAGACAACGGACTCGATGCCCGGAGTCGTCACCTACCCCCTGTCCGGATACGACATCATCGCGAAGGAGATCGAGGACGCCGGAGTCAGCTCCGTGCTCGTCTTCGGAGTCCCCGCCAAGAAGGACGCCAAGGGATGCGACGCCTACGCCGACGACGGAGTCGTCCAGAAAGCCATCAGAGGCCTGAAGGCCGCCTCGGACCTGCTGGTCATCGCCGACCTGTGCATGTGCGAGTACACCGACCACGGACACTGCGGAATCCTCGGAGTGGACGGAGCCGTCGACAACGACAAGACCCTGGAGTACTACAAGAAGATCGCCGTCTCCCAGGCGGCGGCAGGGGCCGACATGATCGCTCCCAGCGGAATGATGGACGGCCAGATCGCCGCCATCCGCCAGGCTCTCGACGAGGCCGGCTTCGACGAGGTCCCCATCATGGCGTACAGCGCGAAGTTCTACAGCGCATACTACGGACCCTTCAGGGATGTTGCCTGCTCCGCGCCCGGAAAGGGCAACCGCGCAGGATACCAGATGCCCTGCGGGAACAGGAAGGAGGCAATGCGCGAGATCGACCTGGACGTCGCAGAGGGATGCGACATCATCATGGTGAAGCCTGCTGGACCCTACCTCGACATCATCCGCGACGCCGCCAACACCTACGACCTCCCCATAGCCGCCTACCAGGTCTCCGGAGAATACGCGATGATGAAGGCAGCCGCCAAGAACGGATGGATCGACGAGGAGAGGATCATGATGGAGTCCCTGCTCGGGATCAAGAGAGCGGGCGCGGACATCATCATCACCTACTATGCGAAAGAGGCTGCCAGGCTGCTGAGGGATAAGAGATGAGGGACCCCAGGTCCGAGGAGCTCTACTCCCGTTCCAAAGCCCTCACGCCCGGAGGAGTCTCCAGCCCAGTAAGGGCGTTCTCCCCCAACCCCCTGTTCATCGAGGGAGGATGCGGCTCGCACATCAAGGACGTCGACGGGAACGACTACGTCGACCTCTGCATGGCCTACGGCCCCCTCATCGCAGGACACGCCTGCCCCGAGGTCATCGACGCCGCCAGGGAGAGGCTCTCCAAGGGAACCGTCTACGGAGCCCCTTCCGAGCCCGAGCTGGCCCTCATAGAGACGATAGCCAAGCAGATGCCCTGCTGCGACATGGTCCGCCTGGCCTGCTCCGGGACCGAAGCGACCATGCACGCCATCAGGCTCGCCAGGGGATACACCGGAAGGAACGGCATCGTCAAGATCAACGGAGGGTTCCACGGAGCCCACGACGCCGTCCTAATAGCCGCCGGCTCGGGCTCGGCCCAGGGCCTTCCCGGCTCGGCAGGAGTCCCCGCGGACGCTGTGAAGAACACCTACGCTGTCGAATACAACGACGCGGCCATGCTGGAGAACCTCCTGGACGGCAACGAGGACATCGCCGCCATCATCATGGAGCCCGTCCTCGGAAACGTCGGAGTCGTCCCTCCTAAGAAAGGATATCTCGAAGAGGTCAGGAAGATCACCAAGGCGCACGACGTGCTCCTGATCTTCGACGAGGTCATCACCGGGTTCAGGCTCTCCGAGGGAGGCGCCCAGAAGATGCTCGGAGTCACCCCCGACCTCACCACGATGGGAAAGATCATCGGAGGAGGATTCCCCGCCGGAGCCTTCGGCGGAAGGAAGGACATCATGGAGAACGTCGCCCCCGCAGGAAAGGTGTACGCCGCCGGTACCTTCGCAGGCAACCCTGTCAGCGCCGCCGCGGGACTCGCCCTCCTGAAGTACATGCACGGCAAATACAACGCCCTGAACAAGGCCACCGCGGACCTCGTGGCCTCCATGAGGGACTCCCTTGCAGACAGCGGCGTAAAAGGATGCATCAACAGCGTCGGATCCATGTTCTCCATCGGAGTCGGAGCCGAATCAATCAGCAACGGAACCGAGGCCAACGGAGTCGACAGGGCGCTGTTCGCGAAGCTCTTCGCCCACATGCTGGACAACAAGGTCTACCTGCCCCCGTCCGCGCTCGAAGTCGAGTTCATGTCCACCGCGCACACCGCCGACGACGCCAGGATCGTCGCAGAAGCGTTCGACTCGTTCATGAGGGGGTGCAAGGCATGAAGGTGGGATCCAGAGAGAGCGCTCTGGCCATGAGGCAGACCGAGATGTTCGTCGACGCCATGCGCAAAGCAGGATACGAGGGAGACCTGGACGTCATCGGGATAAAATCCCTGGGTGACATCGATCTCACCTCTTCCCTGGACAAGATGAGCGTCGTCGGAGCCTTCGTCAGAGAGCTGGACGCCGCCATCAAGAGCAAGGCCATCGACATCTCCGTCAACTCGCTCAAGGACGTCCCCATAGACATGGAGGACGGTCTGACCATAGGAGCGGTGATGAGGAGGGACCCCGTCGAGGACGTCATGCTCCCGTATTCCATAGACACCCTTCCCCAGGGAGCCAAGGTGGGGACCTCGTCCATACGCCGCATCTCCCTCATCAAAGAGGCCAGGCCAGACGTCGAATGCGTCCCCATGAGAGGCAACATCCACACCAGGATGGAGAAGCTGGACCGCGGGGACTGCGACGCGCTGGTCCTCGCCAAGGCCGGACTGTACCGCATGGGGATAGACAGGGAGGCCCATTCGCTGGACCCCACATTCTTCATCCCCGCCCCCGCCCAGGGAGCGGTCGCGATCGAGTGCAGGTCCGATGACAAGGAAACGCTGGAGCTCCTGTCGAAGATAGACGACAAGGTCACCAGGGAATGCGTCACAATCGAGCGCTCCATCATGAGGGCGCTGAAAGCCGGATGCTCCTCCCCCGTCGGGATAAACGTGAGGAAGATGGTCTCCGGATTCGACGTGAACGCCGTCTCCTACGCGTTCACCGACAAACCAGTTAGGATCCACGAGAGGATTCCGTACGAATACAGCCAGATCGACATAGAGAACATCGCCGACAAGCTGAAAGGAGGCAACTGAGAATGACTGGAAAAGTGTATCTTGTAGGCGCAGGACCCGGGGACCCCGGCCTGCTCACTGTGAAAGCCGCGGACCTCATCAGGAAGGCCGATGTCGTCGTCTACGACGCTCTGGCCAACCACGAGATCCTCGACAGCTGCAAAGAGGGCGTCGTGCTCATAGACGCAGGAAAGAGGGGCGGGAACCACACCATGACCCAGGACCAGACCAACGCCAAGCTCGTGGAGCTGGCCGAGGCCGGGAAGGTGGTCGTCCGTCTCAAGGGAGGAGACCCGTTCATGTTCGGACGCGGAGCGGAGGAGGCCGAGGAGCTCAGGAAAGCCGGGCTCGAGGTCCACGTCGTTCCTGGAATCTCCTCTACCATCTCCGTGCCCGAGCTGTGCGGAATCCCCGTGACCCACAGGGACCACACCCCTCTGGTCACCTTCCTGACCGGCCACGAGAAGGCTGACAGGGACGAGGACCGCATCAACTGGAGGGCGCTCGTCGGAGGGCATGGGACCCTTGTCATCCTCATGGGGATGGGCAACGCGGACCACATCTCCACCGAGCTCATCGCCGGCGGAATGGACCCCCAGACCCCTGCGGCCATCATCACCAACGGATCCACCCCCCAGCAGAGGATCGAGCGCACCGTCGTCTCCAAGCTGAAGGAGACCATCGACACCAAGGGCCTCAGCGCCCCCGGGATCATGGTCATAGGCACCGTCGCCACCCTTCACGACGTGCTCGGGGACCTCAGATGACCATAAGGATGGCGTTCACCCGTCCTGCGGACAAGATCGCCGAATCGGTGGAGCTGGCCGAGTCCCTCGGGATGTCGGTCCTCGCCGCCCCTTCCCTCAGGATACTGGAGGGAACGGACGCCGCTTACAGCTCCGCCGAGGCGTCCCTCACCTCGGGAATGGTGGACTACGCCGTGTTCGGGTCGGGAACCGCGGTGGAGGCCTGCTGCGCCAGATGGGGGAACGAGAAGTTCGTCACCATCTTCAGCGGATGCTCGATCGTATCCATCGGGCCTCACACCTCCGACGTCCTCAGGGCGCACGGCCTGAAAGCCGGGATGATGCCGCAGGACGACTACAGCTCCTACGGCGTCGTCGACATGCTCTCTAAGAAGGCGAAAGGGAAGACGATCATCCTCGTCAGGTCGGATTCCGGAACGGACGTGCTCCGCGAAGGGCTCTTCAAAGCGGGAGCCTGGGTGCTGGAGTTCGCCGCCTACCGCCTCGAGGAGGCCGGGATGACCGACGAGCTGGCCCGGATACTGGACGCCATCGAATCCGGCGACCTGGACGTGATGGCCTTCACCAGCCCGATGTCCGCATCGATGTTCGTGAACAGCATGAAGGAGAGGTTCGGAGACCGTGCTGACGCCCTTCTGGACAGCGTAAAGCTCGCTGCCATAGGGAAGCCGACCGCTCTGAGGCTCACCGAGCTCGGACATCCCCCTGCCATCGTGCCGGAGAAGACCACGTTCAAGGACATGCTGGTCGCGATATCCGAATCATAAACAGTTTAGAGAGAGGAACGGACATGACCATAGCGGAACTACTCAGGATGGAATGCGAGCCTGTAGCCATTTACAGAGCCCCGAGCATACCCGAAGGCGCCCACATACCCAGCGGACACTGCAGCATCCCTCCGCTGTTCCTGATGGCTTTCAGGAACGGGAAGACCTGCGCCGCCGACAGGGAGCACGTCTTCTGCCACGGAGGCGTCAGCGGCCTGGGATTCGGCCCGATACCGAGCAGGCAGCGCAGCGCATGGTCATGCTCCGTCGTCCCCGAAGAGGTGCGCAAGGACATGCACCACGCCGGAAGCGGAGGACAGAGGGAGTACGTCGACAGCGACGCCGCCCTCGCCCAGATGTCCGAGATAAAGGACTTCCCCGACCTGAAGGACGCCATCATCTTCGAGCCCCTTTCTGTCGCTGAAGCCAAGGGAGCGCCTATCGAGGTCGTCTCGCTTCTTGCGGATCCGACCCGTCTGTCCGCTCTGATCATCCTCGCCGGATACGACAAGAAGACCCCGGGATCGGCTGTAAAAATTCTCCACGCGCACGCCTGCCAGGAAATCTACGTCATCCCCAAGGGAGAGGGGGAATCGGACGACCCCCATGCCATCCTCGGCATGACGGACCTGTACGCCAGGAAATTCGTCCGCCCGGAGGAGATGTCGTTCTCCGCCCCGTACTCCATGTGGAAGAGGATGGAGGCCAACGCCGGTTCGTCGTTCCTGACCATGGAGAAGTGGGAGAAGGCGTTGTCCGCATCGGAAAGGCGCTCCGAGAACGATGCCTGAGCGATCGTCGACGCTGCTGCCGAGAACCATATTCTGCAATATTCTGGCGTCATATGTTAACGCCCGAATCCTCGATTCTGATTAGGAACGCTTAATTAATATATGGATTAAGTATCCATTCCACATGGATAGAGGAACCGAGGAGGCCGATGGCAATTACATCCAAGTCGGAACCCGTCGCATGAGGTGCGGACACACCACAGGAACCTGTGCCGCCGCGGCGACGAAGGCATCCGCCATCGCCGTTCTATCCGGGGAGTTCCCCGAGACCGTCGAGATTCTCACCCCTAAGGGCATACTCCTCCATCTTCCCGTCGAATCGCCTTCGATGGGCGACGGCAAGGCTTCTTGCGCCGTCAGGAAGGACGGAGGGGACGACCAGGACGCCACCCATGGGACCCTGGTGTTCTCCGAGGTCACCCTGACCGACAGCGGCATCGCCATCGACGGCGGCAAAGGGGTCGGAAGGGTCACCAGGAAGGGCCTGGACCAGCCTCCAGGGAACGCCGCCATCAACAAGGTGCCCAGGAGCATGATGCGCGAATCTCTGGAGGACATAGCCCTGTCGTTCGGCTACAAGGGCGGATTCTCTGTCATAGTCTCCGTTCCGGAAGGGGAGGAGATCGCATCCAAGACGTTCAACCCCCGTCTCGGAATCGTGGACGGGATATCCATTCTCGGCACCAGCGGAATCGTCGAGCCCATGAGCGAGAGGGCCCTCATCGCATCCATCCACAAGGAGATGGACGTGCACGCGGCTGCTGGC
>JAEEGH010011232.1_pt1 | contig 20367 bp, 19 predicted proteins | sample 9134181 | NCBI WGS metagenome assembly JAEEGH01 (sample SAMN16246544, study PRJNA631951) | gut metagenome | biome: gut microbiome; feature: rumen; material: DP-attached | host: Bos | place: Iran: Karaj | collected 2018-10
GTTTATCCCGAATCCCGATGATTTCAACTTCATCACCGATTTTCACCTTACCGCGTTCAATTCTCCCGGTGACCACCGTTCCCCGGCCAGAAATGGAGAACACGTCTTCCACCGGCATTAAGAAGTCTTTATCAATATCGCGAACCGGGGTAGGGATGTAATCATCAACAGCATCCATTAATTTCATAATGGAATTTTCCCCTAATTCGGGATCGCCACCTTCAATTGCCACTAAAGCGGAACCGCTGATAATCGGAATATCTTTACCCGGGAAATTATATTTGGTGAGCAAATCACGCACTTCCATTTCCACCAGGTCGAGCAATTCCGCATCGTCGACCATATCGCGTTTATTTAAGTAAACCACAATCGCCGGCACACCCACTTGACGCGCCAAGAGGATGTGTTCACTGGTTTGCGGCATCGGGCCGTCCGCCGCTGAAACCACTAAAATTGCCCCGTCCATCTGCGCGGCACCGGTAATCATGTTTTTAACATAGTCCGCGTGTCCTGGGCAGTCAACGTGTGCATAGTGACGATGTTCTGTTTCATATTCAACGTGTGCGGTATTAATTGTTATACCACGTGCCTTTTCTTCTGGTGCGCTATCAATTTCGTTAACACCTTTCTGTGCGTCGGCACCGACGCCATAGTAATGAACGATAGCAGCAGTTAATGTCGTTTTACCGTGGTCAACGTGACCAATAGTACCGATATTAACATGCGGTTTGGTTCTTACATATTTTTCTTTTGCCATGGTTTTCTCCTTGGGCTTTGGTTAATTTAATTTGGTTCTTTTTTGATTTCCGAAATTTGATGTTACACCAAAAATTTCAAAAATCTAAACTTTTTTTATTTTGTCAGCTTTTTGATAACCTCATCTGCGACATTTTGCGGAACTTCGTCATAGTGCGACAATTCCATATACGGATTTGCACGACCCTGGGACAAAGAACGCAGTGTTTTGACATATCCGAACAAATTGGCCAGCGGTACATATGCCGAAATCAATTGGTTACCAAATTGAGTTTCGATACCGTTAATTTGTCCACGACGACTGTTCAAATCGCCGATAATGTCACCGACATATTCTTCCGGTGTATTGACCGAAAGTTTCATAATCGGTTCCAATAACTTCGGTGATGCTTTCTTCATCGCTTCGCGGAAGCAAGCACGCGCCGCTATTTCAAAGCACAACACATTAGAGTCAACTTCGTGATATTTACCATCAACCAATGTTGCCTTGAAATCCACCGTCGGATAGCCAATCAGAACACCTGTCTGTTGGGCTATCTTTAATCCTTTTTCTACACCAGGGATGTATTCTTTTGGAATCGCACCACCGACAATCTTGTTTTCGAATTCGTAACCGGCACCCGGTTCCAATGGTTCAAATTCAATCTTAACTTGGGCGTATTGACCCGAACCACCAGATTGTTTCTTGTGGGTATATTCTTCGGTTACTGGTTTACGGAATGTTTCACGATATGCGATACGTGGTTCGCCAACATTAACGTCAACCTTGAATTCACGTAACAAACGATCAACCAAAATTTCAAGGTGTAATTCACCAACACCCGCCAAAATTGTTTGACCAGATTCTTCGTCCACAGATACGCGGAAAGATGGATCCTCTTTGGCCAACGCCTGCAGACCCAATGACATCTTTTCAATATCTGCCTTGGTCTTTGGTTCAACGGCGATAGAAATAACCGGTTCTGGAACATGGATGTTTTCCAAAATAATTGGGTTATTTTCATCACACAGTGTATCACCAGTAATTGTTTCCTTCATACCAACCAATGTGATAATGTCACCAGCCGACGCTTCTTTGATTTCTTCGCGTTGATTTGAATGCATCAACAACATACGGCCAACACGTTCACGTTTATCACGGTTAGAATTATAGATGTATGAACCTGCCGTCAATTTACCAGAATAAATACGGATGAACATCAGGTTTCCAACGAATGGATCGTTCGCGACCTTAAACGCCAAGGCGCTAAATGGTTCTTTTGGATCCGGATGACGTTCAATAACGGTTTCTTTATCCATTGCTGTTCCCTTAATTGCCGGAACATCCAATGGCGATGGCAAGTAATCAACAATTGCATCCAACAATGGTTGAACACCCTTGTTTTTAAATGCAGTTCCGCAAAGGACCGGCACAAAGTTCTGTGCGATAACACCTTTACGTAATAATTTCTTGATAGTATCGTGATCTGGGATTGTGCCTTCCATATATGCTTCCATAACGGCATCATCCAATGTCACAACTTCTTCAATCAATTTGTTGTGCAGTTCTTCTGCTTTCGCTTTCAATTCTTCTGGGATTTCTACTGTAACTGGGTGTGAACCTGTTTCGTCTTCCCAAATCAAACCCTTCATTTCCAAAACGTCCACAACGCCCTTGAAATCTGCTTCGGCACCGATTGGGAAATTCAAAACCAATGGATTTGCACCCAAACGTTCACGAATCATATCAACGCAACGGAAGAAGTTTCCACCAACGCGGTCCATTTTGTTAATAAAGCAAATACGTGGAACATTGTAACGGTCTGCCTGACGCCATACTGTTTCGGTCTGTGGTTGAACACCAGACACAGATTCAAAAACCGCAACCGCACCGTCCAAAACACGCAAAGAACGTTCCACTTCCATGGTAAAGTCCACGTGTCCCGGTGTGTCAATCAAGTTAATACGATGATCGCGCCAGAAGCATGTTGTTGCCGCGGATGTAATTGTAATACCACGTTCCTGTTCTTGTTCCATCCAGTCCATAGTGGCGGCACCATCGTGCACTTCGCCGATTTTATATGTTTTACCGGTATAGAACAAAATACGTTCTGATGTTGTTGTTTTACCGGCATCAATGTGCGCCATAATGCCGATGTTACGATACATATGTAATGGGGCGGTTTTTCCAACAGACATTTTATCTTTCCTTTATCTTTCTTTAGATTACCAACGGAAATGTGCAAACGCTTTATTTGCTTCTGCCATTTTGTGTGTATCAATTTTCTTTTTGAACGCGGCACCTGTACCATTAAGTGCATCACGCAATTCTGCGAACAAACGTTCTTCCATAGAACGTTCACCACGTTTACGCGCCGCATTTATAATCCAACGCAAAGACAATGTTTGCTGACGATCCGCACGAACTTCAACTGGGACCTGATATGTCGCACCACCAACGCGGCGACCCTTAACTTCTACTGACGGTTTTACCGCATCAACTGCTTCTAAAAAGCAGGCCAATTCATTACCATCTTTGGCGATTTTTTTCAAACGTTCCAATGCACCATAAACAATTCCTTCGGCAACTTCTTTTTTACCGTCGTGCATAACAACATTAATACATTTTGCAACAACCAGATTATTATATTTGGAATCTGGCAAAATTTCACGCTTTGTTGCGGCTTTACGTCTTGACATATCTTATATTCCTTTTTGTTCTTCACCCGCGGATGCGGATTACTCACATGGGCGCGCCCACATGTTTTAATTATTTTGCTTTCTTTGCACCATACAAAGAACGACCTTGCTTTCTGCTTTCCACACCCTTGGTATCCAAGACACCACGGATGATGTGATATTTAACACCGGGCAAGTCCTTTACACGACCGCCACGAATCATAACTACACTGTGTTCCTGAAGGTTGTGACCTTCGCCTGGAATGTATGCGGTAACTTCGCGACCGTTTGCAAGTTTAACACGGGCAACTTTACGTTGCGCAGAATTAGGCTTTTTAGGTGTGGTTGTGTAAACACGAGTGCACACACCACGTTTTTGCGGATTTTCCATCATATCCGGTGCCGTAGATTTTACGACGACCTTTTTACGTGGTTTCCGAATCAGTTGGTTCACTGTTGGCATTCAAAATCTCTTTGTTTTCTTTGTGTCCTTTTTTTACACCAAACCCCGTATCAGACTTATTTTAACGGCGATCCCGCAATTATAAATCTGCCAGATTTACGGCGCTTTTCTGTGTTTTTCACTTTCCTTATTTACATGGAAAGCGCAATTACTATAATGCCAAAGGGGTCAGTTGTCAAGGAAAATTCCACAAATTTTAGTGTTTAGTGGCGGGTTGTTAGTGGTTAGCATTCCACGTTTACACTTTCCACCAACACTAACCACTAATAACTAAAAACTAACCACTAAAAAAACACCGCCCAATCGGGCGATGTTTTCAATATTTTGGTCCAAACAATTAGAATTGGATACCGAATTTCAGGCCATAGCCGAAACCGTCTGTCCATTCCCATTCGTCTGCGGCATCGCCACCATGGTGATCCATACCTGCGCTAACATATGCACCAACGAATTTTGTTGCATCAAAGTTATAGTTTACACCCAGGTAACCTTCCCATGTGCCAGCATTCTTAAAGCCGTCATCTGTGTGGCCAGTATATTCTGCACCAGCGGTCAAGTTCCAGTTACGATCAACTACATATTGACCATCAACACCGACCTTCCATACGTGCAGACCTTCATCACCCCAGTTGAATGATTCTGAATTGCCATATACGAACATTACGTGACCAGCAACTGTCCATTGTGCGGTTGCATAACCACCACGAACACCGGCCATCCATGCATAACCTGTATCTTCTTCTGCCAAGAATGGACGATGATCACCCCATACTGGGCTAACGCCATATGCACCCATCAAATCCAATTTCCATGCACCACGATCCAATACACGATATTTTGCATCAAATGTCATTTCACCCCAGCCCATGACATCAAATTCTTCGTCTTCCGCAACTGCTGTTTTAACGCTGATAGCCAATTTGTCGTTTACACCATAACCAAATTCTTCGCCCAATGTGAACATGTTTGTGTTCTCGGAATGAGAAGACAAATCTGTTACGCTATAAAAATTCCCCTTTGTCGGCATATATAATGGGTTACCATCAATAACGTTTGCCGCATTTGCGCCCGCCGCAGCGAACACAGCCAATAAAGAAGTTAAAGCAATTTTTTTCATGACTAATCCTTTTCCTTTTGTTTATTGAACTAGATTTATGTTTCTAGTTATAGGAATTGTACCCCATAAAAATATAAATTTGCAAGGAAAAAATTCTAACAAATAATAACAAAAAGTATTTTACATACCTTATTTATGTACAGCAAAAAAATCCCGACCAACTGGTCGGGACAATTTTATTTCATATAACCATTAGAAGTTATATAAGAAACCAATTTGGAAATCGTTTGTGTTCATAACATTATCAGAATCAGCAATCGCACCAAATCTCCAACTATCATCTACACCCAAATCTTTGTTTTCAAAATCATACCCTGCATACACACCCAAGAAATTCAAGTTCGCATACAGTGTAAACGATTCTGTAAGATTATATGTAATCATAGGTGTGATGCTAACACCAAGCGATGTTAATGTTTCACCATCAATTGCATCATTATCAGAAGCCACTGTTCCAAATTCCAGACCTGCGGTACCTTTCAATAACAATTTAAGTCCGCCCAATTGTGCAACCTTGTAACGTGCAAACATACCTGCGCCATATTGATACAAACCATCGTCACCAGCATAATGATGGTCATAACCAAATTCCGCCATAACACCCAAATCCCAATTAGAATTTAATTTCCAACCAAATTCTGGCGCCATGGTGAATTGAGAATCGTGTGTATCATCTGTTATAAGCCCTAAACTGCCACCAACAAAATAATTCGTTGCCGCGTTTGCACCAGAAATAGCAAACACAGCCAATAAAGACGTCAAAGCAATTTTTTTCATGATATATCCTTTCCTTGTGTTGTGTTAAAACTAGAATTTTTCTCTAGCTAATAAAAATTCTACCTTCCCAAGATAGTTTTTCAATAAAAGAATTCTAACAAAAAATAACAAGTGGATTTAATTATTATCAAAAACTTGTGGATTATTTTGTTTTTTTATATCACGCCAATCCGCATGATTTTTTTGATGCGTTTCATAATCCGTTGAAAATTTATGACCGCCATGTCCATCGGCAACGAAAAATAAATACTTTGTGTCCGCCGGTTCCAACACCGCACGAATCGCATGCGCGCCAACATTCGCAATTGGCGATGGTGGCAGACCATTATTCATATATGTATTATATGGGCTGTCTATTTTTAAATGCCCACGCAACAATGGGCTACCCTTCATATCACCATAACCATTGGTCAGTGCATAAATAACCGTTGGGTCGGCCTGCAACCTCATCCCTTTGCGCAACCGGTTTAGATAAACACTGGCCACTATTTTCATCTCGGACGTTTTCGGTGTTTCACGTTGCACAATGGATGCCAGTGTAATAACATCATCCCATCCACGCAATGGTGCCGGCGGATTACGACGCGTGTGAATCCAATCATTTTTTATGCTCTGCATTTTTTTATATGCCAAATCTAAAACCGCCAATCGCGCAGTTCCACGTGCAACATAATATGTGTCCGGAAATATATCGCCATCGGCCAAATCACACACCGCACCCCAATCGCGTCCATCGCCACATTCAACATCACCTGTTAAATTTGGGGCCGCCCGCAATAAATCTTTGATTTGTAAAATAGTTGTCCCTTCGGGAATAACAATTTTTGTTGTTGCGATTTTACCATTGGCAAACATCCCTGCGATTCGCCAAACCGATGCACCCGCCGGAATTTCGTATTCACCACTTTGGACACCACCACCGCGCATACGAATCGCAAATTTAAATGCCATGTCTGAAACGACCAATTTTTGTTTGTCCAAACGTGCCGCAACACCCGACACACTGTCGCCAGAATTAACAACAAAATTAACCGGCGCCGAAACAGGCGAATAAATGCGCATAGCAAAATATATGATGGCAAAAAGCCCAACTGCAATCAAAACAAGATATTTTTGAAAAAGTTTTTTTGAACGTCTGCGCATAACAGAAACATTATTGCAAATAAATTTTAATTTGCAAATTTTGATTTACATTTCGCGCCCCTGCGGCATATAAGCCATTTGTTGTTCTCTGAATTTTTTTTGTAATATTGCATAAATACCATTCTGTTTTAATTTTTCTATCCACTTGGCATATCTATCAGACATAGATCGACAGAATTTTTGATACGCCTTGGCCAAATTCTGATCATAGTGTGATATATTCTCAATGTTAAAGTATTCATACTCATTTTCTAGAATCTTCTCGTACACTTTGTAAAAATCCAACACCACATTATTTTCCAAAGCTCGTTTTATCTCTGTTCCCTGTATTTCCCCACAACCATCAGCCACCGTCCCTTTTGTGTTATTTATAGCATCAAAGATTCTATTGACATCCATACCACACGACTCCAATTTATCAAGAATGTTATTTGTTTCCATTCCGAATGCTTCTAATATTGCCGGAACAGTACCCGTGTGCCCCAAATAATGGAGTCCCTTTTGTTTAGCAATTTTTGAGACAGTATCTCCAGCCTCTGTTTTATCTTTTAAATAAGTAAATTTATTTTTTTCCATTGCCATTTGTACAACACTATTACGCAAGAAATGGGTCAAGATTGTCATTCTGTCTTCTTCCATTAACCCACGGATAAATGCCCGTTTATCTTTTGCATTTTCATATGCTTTTTTCAATCTCTCATCCGCCGACAACATGGTTTGTAAATCAAACTCTGTACCAGACACATCTCCGTCCATCAATTTCTCATAAAGCTCACGTTCGTGCGGGTTCACCATTGATAAAATGGTTTGAATCTCTTCTTCGGTGAAATAGTCCGCCTTGTACGTGGCACCATGTTCATCAATCGTATACAATGGACCACCCGGTTCATACGATGGCCGCACAATATATGTGCTTTCTGGTAATTCTAAACCCCTATCTGGATCGGGTATGTAAAAAGAATCTATTACAGACAATTCGTCTGGTTCACCATTTTTTGCAACCATATCCTTATACGGTATCAGTATTACATATGGGGAAGCATCCCAATTTCCCAGTCCCATGGAAACGGCTTGAACAACATGATTTAATGTAAGATGAAGTATGGCACTCGGCTGGTTAAACCCCGTCCCCTGCATCTGTGTTTGCATGACATACTTTCCATCTGGGGTTTGCGTAGGTAGAACATCGGTTGCACGAACAAAGCACCAATTATCTGTATTTTCCATAAAATCAGCATTTGTCTGATTGTCAATCTTTTCCCGCAGAATTTTAATTGCATTTTGAAAATCTTCTATTGAACCCGCCATTTTTTTACCCTCTTCTAATATCTATGACCGCCCTGCCCGTATATTTGTTGCGGGGCCTGTTGATTTGGTGTCTGTCGTTTGATTCCCTTTGCTGTGCGTTGCCGCGAAGCCTTTGAATAAAGGCTGTTGTCATCTGATTCAAACCCATATAACCAGCAACTGCCCACACCGTAAATATCAGACGCTTCTACATACGCGAATCCGCCACCATCGGCAACCGTTTGATTTAGTAAATCTTTGAACGCACGTCTATCTTTGAATGGCACCTTAAAGAAATCCATAATTCTTGGAACGGTCGGTGCTTTTTTTGAATCCAGCATCGGATTTGACGGGTCATAAATATATACCTGGTTACCAAAGCGCACAAGCATATAAGCATGCGCATCACCACCTTTTTCTATGTCTGGATTTTGTTTAAAAAACGCATTTCCACAACAAATCTTGGATTCTATACCGCAATGTTGCAAATACAGTTGTGCCAACAGACAGCATTCCACACATGCCGCAATTTTCTTATTAAATGCATCAGACAACCACATTGGATTATCTTTGCCACGGTGGCTGTTTTTAAATATTTCTTCCCTGTGTGGACGGTCTTTGGCATGATCCGGCCAAAACATATGAATATAACTTTGCAGATTAAATATTGTGATAAAATCATCAACATTAATTTTTATTTTATTTTCATCTAAAAATCTTTGTAATACTTCCTTGTTAAACAACGCCCTGCGCGCATCTATTTTATCAAAGTTTAAATTGCTAACATCCAATTTATAGTATGCGTATTCTTCCGAAAAAACTTCGTTCGGTTCCAGATCATAACATATAAATTTCTTGGTGGGGTCCGCCCACTTGAAAATATTTTTCTTTTTCATGGTACCACAAAGCCAGGTTTACATATCTCGCGGATGATTAGGCGCGTTCACTACGTTTTTAGTTGGTTCTGAATACAGCACCCCAAGATTCGCAACATTATCATCATATTCTTTTTCAAGTATTGATGCCTCGGCTGCATAGACCATATCAATCAATTGCCGACACGCAGATTTTAATTCTGGCAACGTTCCTTGTTTGAATTGCGCCGAATACTTTCTAATAACCTTTACTACAAAAGCAATTATCACTAATCTTGTATATGCTTTTTGCCCTTCGTATACCGCCTCATATGAACCTTCTTCCACCGCCGTTTGTAATTTATTCTTTAATGCTTCAATCATAACCTGCGCTATATCTGGGGTGTTATATCCCATACTCCAAATCCATTCATAGTCACTATAGATATTATCAGTTTCATCATATTCTGCTAAATCCGCCTTGACCTTGGCATCGGCTCTTATAAGATTCTTTACAACTGTTGGCGATATTTTAGGATGTGGTCCAGGGGTCCGTCCTCTTTGACTTTCACTGTCGAGTGCCCAAATAAAATTGAGAAAATCTTCAGGATTCTCTTCGTAACATGCTTCCAGCAAATCGGTAAGTTGCTTTTCATTCGGATTCCGCATAAACAATTTTCGAACTTCTTCTTCGGAGATAAAACCACCGCTTTCCACACTTTCCATGAATATTTCTGATATGATTTTAATTTCTTCGTCTGTTACCACTGGGGATGTTTCTCTTATAACTTTCAATCGCGCTTGCAACAGCTGTACTCTGTCCATAAAAATCTCCTTTCTTTCAACCTAATATTTTATCACAATTGTTAGTAATCACAAAACAAAAACCGCCGAAGGAATTGCCGGCGGTTTAAATTTATGGTCTACGTCACAGGATTGTTCGTTTCACTTACCACACGTAAGGGTTACACCGCACTTTGTTTGTGTAGCCCAACTATCGTGTCGAACCACGGTTCTCATCCTTAACACCGAACAGGATAAATTAAAACCGCCGAAGGAATTGCCGGCGGTTTAAATTTATGGTCGGAGTAACAGGATTCGAACCTACGACCTCTACGTCCCGAACGTAGCGCTCTACCAGGCTGAGCTATACTCCGATCACACACAACAAACAAACGTTCCGAGGAACACGCCGATTATAGAACACCAATATTCATTTGCAACTTTTTTTTAACTTTTTTTATTTTTTGCTTTATTTCTGCTTGTTTTTCACGCAGAATGCGTCATTATTTGCTGACGAGAATAAAAGACAAGAAAAGGTTCAAAATATGTTCGCAACCAGATTTTTACAGAAAGATAATTTTACGGACTATGCAGATTACATTGCAAACGCACGGCCAATTGTTCCAGAACATTTTAACTTTGCCTACGATGTTATTGATGTAATTGCACGTGAAACACCAGACAAATTGGCAATTATCTGGGTTGGCGATTCGGGTGAAAAAATAAATTTCACTTTTTCTGACTTGTCGCGTATGTCAAATGCGGCGGCGAATTTCCTGACTTCGCGGGGTTTAAAGAAAGGCGATACTGTTTTACTGTTCTTGCGTCGTCGTTGGGAATATTGGATTTTAATGATGGCCATGCACAAGGTTGGTGTGATTCCAATTCCATCAACAAATCAATTAAAGGCCGAAGATATCAAATATCGCATAGATGCGGCCAAGACCCATGCGATTATCGCATTTGATGACGGTCATATTATAAATGAAATTAAAACTGCGATTGGCGATTCGGATGTAACACTTATTTCAAATGATGAAGTTGCAGAATCATTAAAAACCATGCCAGAAACATTGGAACGCGTTCCAAATGAAAACACCGATACCATGGTGATTTATTTCACATCTGGCACAACAGACATGCCCAAAATGGTTGCACACAATTACATCTATCCGTTGGGACATATAAATACCGCACTGTTTTGGCAACGCTTGCACGATGGCGATATTCATTTTACATTGTCCGAATCTGGTTGGGCAAAATGCTCGTGGGGGAAAATGTACGGACAATGGCTGGCGGGGGCAACCGTATTTGTATTTGATGTTGCAGGAATATTCACTGCACACGATTTATGGCGTGTAATTTCAGAAAATCATGTTACATCTTTCTGCGCACCACCAACGGTGTACAAAATGTTAATTCACGCAGATGTATCAAAATATGATATTTCTTCATTGGTCAAAGCGGATGTTGCCGGCGAGGCATTAAATCCAGAGGTTTATGAACGTTTTCTGAACATGACCGGAATAAAGTTACACGAAGGGTTCGGCCAAACCGAAACAACCGTTCAGTTATTCACAAACGAATGGATAGAACCCAAACCGGGCAGCATGGGCATGCCTGCGGCGGGATGGGACGTGAAATTATTGGACGAAGGTGGCCGCCCTGTTGAAGATGGCAAGGTCGGCGAAATTTGTTTATCATTGGAAAATGGACGGCCGGTTGGACTGTTCCAAAAATATCATAACGATGAAAAATTAACTGAACAGGTTTTCCGTGATGGATACTATCACACTGGCGACGTGGCATATCGCGATGCAGATGGATATTATTGGTTTGTCGGTCGCAACGATGATTTAATCAAATCATCTGGATACCGCGTCAGTCCATTTGAAGTAGAAAGTGTCCTGATGGAACATCCAGCGGTTCGTGAAGTTGCGGTTACTGGCGTTCCCGATCCAACACGCGGTCAGGCGGTCAAGGCAACAATCGTTTTGAATAAATATTTCCAAGGCAACGATATTTTAATTCGCCAATTACAAGACCATGTGCGTAATCGCACCGCGACATATAAATATCCGCGTATCATAGAATTTGTGGACAGTTTACCAATGACCATATCGGGCAAGATTCGTCGCGCCCTGATTCGTACATTGGACAGTGCAAAGAAATCTATTATTGAACCGGTTAAAAATACAATTGGTTTGGGTAAAGACGAAGAAAGCAAATAATACCTTGATTTATTTTGCATAGTACGCGGTGGCATCTGGCACCACACATTTGGTTGCGGCGGCATGTGAAAATCCACCAATAATGTTCTCTCCCTTGGTGAGTATACACAATATATCATCTTGATTATTAAAATATCCACCCCCAGAATTACCACCCCACGTTTGACATAAATCGTCATCGCGCCCAAGGTATTTACACTTTGAAACCTTTAATGCATAATCAGAAAAAGTATCATATACATAACCAGAATCTTTAATATATTCTGTTATTATAAAATCGTTCCAATGATCATGTCCCATATCCACCCCACCGTCTGGTAACATGCCAGTTTTATCATAATCAGTTTTATAACTAAACTCATCTCGCTTTTCTGGAACATCAAATTTATTTTCGGTTAGATAATCAATATAGCGTTGTCTAAATCCTTCTATTTCGGCATCGCTCATAATTTTAAGGAATCCATATCCAACAACAGATACACTTACACCCGAATATAAACCACTAGCAAATGATGAATAAACAGAATCAAAATCATTTTGCATATATTCCACAGAATATACAAGTGGCAATTCATATACCGCCCAATCCCCATCGTCATTTGTGCCATCCAATATGTTGTAATTGCCGGCCTTGGCAAAATTGACTTCTATTTTTTGACCATCTTGCAACATAATCTTTAACGTTTTGTCTGGTTGGCCATCACGATTTCTGTCGGTGCAATGTTTGGCCGTTAAAATAATTGGATTTTGATTTTGGGTATTGTAACTGAAAAACGGCGAATAGCGGGTTCCTTGGGTTACAATAGTCCCCGTACAATAAATTCCACCGCCATCAATCAATGCCACTACCGAATTAAATGGTTTTTGGGCTTTCTGTTCATCGGTAACATAACACCGACGATCAACCGTATATTCATCGGGGTTTGTACAATGGTCCGCCGCCACCGCAACCATCGGCAACCATACCAAAAATGATAGCAATGCAAGTTTAATTTTGGTTATCATTGCAATATATTTTCGCACTGTTCCGCCGTTGTCATCAGATATTTGGTTAATTTAATCAGCGATATGTTTAAACCTGTTTCCACCAAACCCGTTGCCACATTGGCACCCGCCATAACATTTGCCGTTCTGTTCAACCTTTTTTCTTTTTGTTTATCTTCTTCGGATAACGCCAGTTTATTATTCACATTCATATATTTATCAGAATTTGCCGCCGCACTGGTCGCGGTTCCAACACCACCAATTACAACCCCCGCAATAGATGTCCCCATCACACCCTTCATGCGTTTTTCAATTTTTTCAACATCGCGAGTGTTTATCGGACTGCACCACGTTTTAATATCATACAACTTCTTTTCCATTGGATTTATATCATTATCCGTAAATTTACCCGAAAAATTTTTAACAGATTCTATCATGGTATTACAGGCCTCTATATGCTGAATCAAATCAGATTGATCCGCGTTTATGCCCGATATAATCGCCGAGGCCAAATTGGTTCCAATTGTTCCCGCCATAAGCCCCGTACGCCAATTTCCCAATTTTTTGGAACGTTCCAATTTTTTCTGTAATTCGGCAATTTGCGCCATTGGCCCCATAACATTATTAAAGAAATTTTCCAAACTCATGGCCTTGACACCTTCGGGGGTGCAACCACCCGCATCACAAATTTGTTTGACCAACTGTTCAATTTCTTTGTCTTCACGCGATTTTGCAATACCCGCGGCCAACGCCCCACCCGACGCCACCGTTCCGGTCGCAGTAACCGCGGTGTTTACTTTTGAAATTTTGGAAACCTGTGATATTTCATCCGATATTCCCGAACATGTTAATCTTGTCGCATTAACCAATTCCGCCGCACTATTTGACGCGTCATCAGCATACGCAATTGGCATGGCAAACAACGCAAACAAAATACCCATTAAAAATTTCATTTCTTTTCCCCCAAAAACAAAATATTACACATCAACATTTTATCAAAAAACGCTCCTTTTTCCTAACAAAAAAAACGCGGTGAAACCACCGCGTTTTTACTTATAACTAACACTAACCACTAATTCACTTTCTTTAAAACCAATGACGCATTTGTTCCACCGAATCCAAATGAATTGGACAGTGCAACATCAACCTTGCGTTTTTTCGCAACGTTCGGAACCAAATCAAAATCCCCAACCTCGTCCACTGGGTCATTCAGGTTAATTGTTGCCGGCACAATGCCATCACGAATCGCCAACGCACAGAATATTGCCTCTACCGCGCCGGCGGCCCCCAGCAAATGTCCTGTCATAGATTTTGTTGATGACATACATGCACCCGTTCCACCGAACATAGTTTTAACCGCAATCAATTCACCCATATCACCAAGGCCCGTTGACGTTCCATGCGCGTTAATATAATCAACATCTGCCGGTTTTAAACCTGCATCTTTCAACGCCGCGGCCATCGCACGTGCACCACCTTCGCCATTTTCCGCTGGGGCTGTTATGTGATGTGCATCACCCGACAGGCCGTATCCGGCGACCTCGGCATAAATTTTTGCGCCACGCGCAACCGCATGTTCATATTCTTCCAAAACCAATACGCCTGCACCTTCGGCCATAACGAAACCATCACGCCCCTTGTCCCATGGACGCGATGCCGTTTCTGGATCATCGTTGCGTGTGCTTAATGCCTTCATCGCAGAAAATCCTGCAATACCGATTTTACCGACCGCACCTTCGCAACCACCACAAATCATAATATCTGCATCACCATGCTGAATCAAACGCACACCTTCGCCAATACTGTGTGCCCCAGTTGCGCACGCCGTAACCGTTGCAATATTTGGTCCTTTGAATCCATATCTAATTGAAATATGCCCTGCCGCCATATTGATAATACATTTTGGAATAAAGAACGGACTAATATGACGCGGTCCATTTACAGACAATTCAATGCAATTTTCATAGATAGTATTTAATCCACCGATACCACTGCCGACAGAAACCCCTACCCTTTCTTTGTCCCCAGTATATTCGGCCAGTCCCGCATCGCGAACCGCTTCGTCTGCGGCGACAACACCGTACAAAATACATTTATCCATTTTGCGTTGGTCACGTGGTTCAACCACACTGTCTGGATTAAACATACCTGGTTCATCCCCACGCACTGGCACACCCGCAATCTGACATGCCAAATCTGACACATCGATATCTTCTATTTTACGAATTCCCGATTTTCCCGCCAAAATATTTTTCCATGCGTGTTCAACACCGCACCCAACTGGCGATACGATACCCATACCGGTTATTACAACTCTTTTCATAATAAAAATCCCTTTGTAATGTTAATCTGATGCCTCATGATAATATTTTTTTACATAAAAATACAGTAAAAAAACCGCCACGCCCGATACAATAACGCGTGACGGTAATAATAACCACTTTTACCAAAAATTATTTAGCTGCTGGTTTTTGGGCTGCTGGTTTTTGATGTGCATCAATGTACTTTACTGCATCACCAACCGTAGCCAATTTTGCGGCTTCTTCATCCGGAATTGTAATATCAAATTCTTGTTCAACGGCCATAACAAATTCGACGACATCCAAAGAATCCGCACCCAAATCATTAACAAAAGCGGCCTTTTCTGTAACTTTGGATTCATCTACACCCAATTTTTCTACGACCAATTTTTTCACTTTTTCAAAAGTTGACATTTTACATCCTTTATTTATGTTAAACTTTTTGTCATCTTTCATGACGTGTATGTCCCAAAAGGTACCATTTTATGACGCGCATGTCAAGAAATTATAACAAATAATAACAAAACCGAATTATTCAATTATAAATAATTCTTCAAGTAAGTTATTCATATTTGTGCGTAAATCTTCACGATCCCCCGCCCACACAAGATGGCGCATCATGAATTTATACACATCGTCCATGGTCAGATTTGGTATACCCGCATCTTTGATAACGCGCGACCACGCAAGGCGCGGATCCGTCAAATGTCCATGACCACGCCCTGGGAAAACCCAATATCCATCCTGGGGCATATCTTGTAATAACACAACTGCCATATCAGACAAAGGTTTTTCATTCCACATATCACGATTGAAATCAAGGTCAGACCACTGCATAGAAAATACTTGGTTCTTGGTTGCAAACCCATACACCAACATCAAAAATGCATCACGCATAACACTGTCTGGATACTTTTTTACCGCGTCCACCAACCGTCGCAAACCGTGTTTATTAAGCGGGCGCACCCGACGATTCTGTTCGGGCTTTGGCAATTGCAAGACCGGATTTTCTTTGACATAACCGGTCGTAATTGCATACCGAAATATACTTTGCAACAATTCGTGCATACGTTCCGCCATGGCGGCACCATCAATTCCATTTATTGTTTCACGAATATCATCAGACGTAATTTCCGAAACATTTTTATCAAACAAATTTTTCAAATGTCTGTCAATGGAACGAACCAATTTATCGTATGAACCAACCGAACGATGAACACAATTCTTTAGATATATTTTTATAAAATCACTGAACAGAATTTTTTTGCGTTTGATTTGAACTTTTTTTGATGCCACTTCTAACGCCGACACAACTGCACTACGCGCTTCTTCAATATCAACATCTGGATATTTTCCGATAATCACGCGACGGTCTCGGCCATTGATACGCTTGCGCACAAAGAAAGTTTTGACACCGCGACTTGTTATATACATGCGCAGACGCGGTTCTGAAACATCTTGGACCACATCAAACCCGCGTGTGGGCACCGCCAAATTATCCAAAATATATGGATTGAAAAAGAATTGGTGTGTCATGACAATTCTCTCCTGTGGTTGTATGCGCAACGCGCAAAATTTTTATTCTTTGACCTTTACACAAAACATTGCCGTTTCTGCCTGATAGTGCGCAACGCGCGCCTCTTCAAATTTTTTCTTCGCAGCAATGTATTCGTTATTAAGGCTGTAAATTGGACATGTTTTTCCCGCACAAACACAATCGTGTTTAAAACGCCCACAATTTTCGTTTATTTCAGGATAGCCATTAAAACACCCCGCATCACCGAATTTTTGAATTTCATTAACCGCGCCTAACAAATCTGCGTACGCCTTGGCTTTACACAATGCAGATATGTAATACTTTAGCATCACTCTTGCGTCGTGCGCTTTCTTTTTTAAATTTCCCATCGTCAAATCCTTTATTTACTGCGTTGCCACAGCTTGCGCCGCGCCTTATCAAATGTCGCTTCTGTCTCTCTGTATTTTGCCAATGCTGTTTCGTATGCTTGCTTGGCTTTTCCGGCATCATATTCACTAATGCTACTGGGCGACGCAAGATCATACGCAAGATTATACGCAACATACAGATGCAACACTTCTTGGCTTTGCTGCTTCTTTAATTTTTTTAATCTTCTATATTCTTTGATGTCGGCTACTTTTTCCTTCATATGCAAGACATCTAAAATTGCTTGTCTGCGTTCTTCTTTTGCACATTTCAGTTGTGCATTTATATCAACATATTGTTTGTTCCATTCAATATGCGGACATGTAATATTTGGGCAATGTTCATCCTTGTGCAGAATCATACAATGCATCTGCATTGCGTAATCTGTGGGCATACTATGTGCGCCATAGAATTCTTCGTGCATAATTTGTCTTTTGCTTTTTGCGGGTTCCAGACATTGAAAATCTGCCTCGTGCGATTTTAAAACGCGACGCAATTCTTTAACTTTGGCTTTTGATTGTTTTACAACTTGTAGTTTTTCTTGAAATCTGCTCATTATTTTTTCCCTTGTTCATACATCACATTTTTCCATGGGGATAAAAATCCCCACAGAATAAAATATCTTATTTTGAAAAACCCAACGCCCTTTTCAACAGCAAGCGTTTTTCTGCACGTGCCTTGTAAAATCTTTCTTCGGCATTAACAAAGTTTTGCAACAACGGACGTCTTGTGCAGTATTGGTTTGTGCATGTTCTGCCTTTCAAGAATCCGCAATCTTCTTTGTACCCAGTATCTTCGACATATGAGGTTTCTGGGGCATCTACAATAACCTTGTCAAAATGGTTAAAGCATGCTTTTGCCAATTTTGGTTCATCTTGTTTTAAATGATATTCTTTTTCTTTTGCAGTGATTGCTTTTTTCGCATCCTTCATATTGCGGCGCGCCTTGCGTACCACCGGTATCATGGCGATAAAAAGTTCAAAATTAGTTGGTTCTTGAGGTTTATATTTTGAAAATACTGGCATAGTTCTTCCTTTTTGTTATTACACCTTCAGTGCGTTAATAAATGCAGATTGCGGTATTTCAACATTACCGAATGTCCGCATACGCTTTTTTCCCTCTTTCTGCTTCTCCAAAAGTTTTCTTTTACGCGTGATATCGCCGCCATAGCATTTTGCGGTAACATCCTTGCGATATGCCGCGATAGTTTCACGCGCGATAATTTTTCCACCGATTGCGGCCTGCAACGGAATTTTAAATTGGTGCCGCGGAATCAGGTCTTTTAACTTTTCAACGATTGTGCGTCCACGTTTTTCTGCGCTTGACCGGTGGCACATAAACGACAACGGTTCAACATTTTCTTCGTTGACCAAAATAGAAACCTTAACCAAATCAGACGGTTCGTACCCCTGGACCACATAGTCAAACGACGCATACCCCGATGATATAGATTTTACGCGGTCATAGAAATCAAACACGATTTCGGCAAGCGGTAATCTGTATGTTAAAACCGCCCTGTTCCCGACATACGATATATTTTCCTGAATTCCGCGACGTTCCGAACACAGTGACATAATTCCGCCCATAAATTTATCGGGCATCATAATTGTTGCGCGCACCCACGGTTCTTCAATAGATTCAATTTTTGTAATATCTGGCATATCGGCGGGGTTTTCCAAATCTATTACTTCGCCATTGCGCAGATGAATTTTATACAGCACGCTTGGCACCGTATTTATCAGGTTCAAATTAAATTCGCGGAACAAACGTTCGCTGATAATTTCCATATGCAACAGCCCCAAAAATCCACAGCGTAATCCAAAACCCAACGCCGAAGATTTTTCGGTTGTGAACACGAACGACGCATCATTCAACGCCAATTTTTCCGCACTTTCGCGCAGTGCCGGATAATCATCGGCGACCATTGGAAAGAACGAAGAAAACACGACCGGCACCGATGGTTTGAACCCCGGCAATGCATCAACGGTTGCGCGGCTATCTGCGATAGTATCACCAACCTTGCAATCGTGAATTGTTTTCATCCCCGTAATAATAAACCCGATTTCGCCCGTAGATAATTCATCCACATTAACCATTTTCGGTGTAAAGTACCCGATTTTTTCAACGGTGTATTCCGCACCAGTCGCGATAAAGTGAATCTTTTGACCACGACGCAATGTTCCATCAACCACGCGCACCAACACCACAACCCCAAGGTATGAATCATACCACGAATCAACCAACAACGCGCGTGTTGGCGCATTTTCATCACCCGACGGTGCGGGCAATTTATGCACAATTTCTTCCAACAGTTCCGGCACCCCAGCCCCCGTTTTACCCGACACCGCGATTGCATCTGCGGCATCCAAACCGATAACATCGGAAATTTGGGCGCGCGTGCCGTCAACATCACTGGACGGTAAATCAATCTTGTTTAGTACCGGCAACATTTCCAAATCATTATCCAACGCCAGATACGCATTTGCCAATGTCTGCGCCTGAACCCCTTGGGTTGCATCAACCAGAACCAGCGCGCCTTCGCACGCGGCCAACGACCGCGACACTTCGTATGAAAAATCCACATGTCCCGGCGTATCCATTAAATTCAGTTGATAAACTTGGCCGTCTTTGGCGCGGTAATTCAGACGCACCGTTTGTGCCTTAATCGTGATTCCGCGTTCGCGTTCAATATCCATAGAATCCAGAACCTGCGCCTTCATTTCGCGCGATTCAAGGCCACCCGTATATTCAATTAAACGATCTGATAACGTTGATTTACCATGATCAATATGTGCGACAATAGAAAAGTTTCTAATATTCTTTTGGTCCATCGTTTCACCAGTTGTTAGTGATTAGTGTTAGTGGTTAGTTTAGCATTATCGTTCAATTTGCTTATTAACCCAGATAACATTTTTAACACTTCACTTATACCTTCCTTTAATTTTGTTGCATTTGGTTCTTTGATAAACCGCAAAGCGCATGCCAAATCAACCTGACAACTTAACTCTGCTGCACTGCCTTTTGCGATATAGGCAAAGTGCAAATATTCCTTGGTGGTACCGCGCCCACAAC
>JAEEGH010011239.1_pt1 | contig 20353 bp, 18 predicted proteins | sample 9134181 | NCBI WGS metagenome assembly JAEEGH01 (sample SAMN16246544, study PRJNA631951) | gut metagenome | biome: gut microbiome; feature: rumen; material: DP-attached | host: Bos | place: Iran: Karaj | collected 2018-10
CGCGATCCAGTCGATATCGTCCGGCGACGCGGCGTTGTCCGTTTTATGGGCATACGCGCCCTTCGCGTTCCATTTGCTGTCGTCGCCGCCGTCGGTCGGCGCCTTCATGTTCAGGTAGACGGAAACCATGTCCCCCGGCGACAGCAGCTGCATTGTGTTGGGATTGGTTCCCCGCTGCGCGTCCACGGCGATGGCCGCCACCTTCGTGCCCTCCGGCACGGTCCACACGCCGTTCACGATGGCCCCGTCGGGTACCCGCTTCCAGAGGTCCTGGTTGAACAGGTTGTAGTCGCTGTTCCATCCGTCGAAGGATTGCAGGATTCCGTGCGTGTCCGTCGTGTCGATCGAGCCCTGCGCGCCGAACTGCAGCCCGGTCTGCGCGGTGTAATACAGCTGCGGCCCGAAGCCCTTGGCGTACAGTTCCGTCATGTCCACGGACACGAGCGTTCCCTGCCACTGGCCTTTTTCGTTCCAGGTCCCGGACCAGCTTTTTTTCGCGGCCAGGCCGGGCTCCGCAATGTCGGTGGGGGCAAACTCCTCGACCGCGTCGTAGAACATGATGCCGCCGATATAGCTGTCGTGCTTTGCGGCCACGGTCATGCGGTAGGTATAGTTTCCGCCCTCGGTCGCGGTCACCTGGGTCTCGCCCTCGGTGCCCGTTGCCCAGACGCCCGTGTTCCCCGCGCGGACGTCCTTCCGGAATTCCACCTGCTCCATGATGTCGATGCCGCCGAGGCCGATATCGCCGAACAGGTAGACGAAACGCGCTTCATCCGTGTCCGGATCCAGGTCCGTCATGACCTCTCTGATCGCCGCGGGAACGCGGCCCAACCAGGTGCCTGAAGCGCCCGGCCACGCATCCGGATAACCGATGGACTGGTAATAGGTGCTCTCCGCGGGAAGGTTGCCCAGCGTGCCGGGATTGCCGGACTCAAAGGCTGCATAGTAATTCACATATTTGCCGCCTGTCAGATCCGCGTAGTCCTCCCAGGGGATGTACGCGTCCAGGGACAGGAAGATCCGATCCGTAAACCTCCCGTTTGTCCCGGAGTTGCTGCCGGAAACGTTCGGCTTCAGCGAGCCGCGGACCACCAGCAGGGTCCGCCCGCTGTTCCTGAAGTTGTCGTAGACCACTTTTTCGACGATCCGATCGCCGCCCCGCAGGGACACGCTCCCGAGGTCCGGGGTCATGTTTTCCGGCAGCAGGAAGTACCATGTGCCGGAGGTCTCCGGGATCACCGCGCCCGCGCTGACCGCCGCGTCGTATTCGGCTTTCGTCGTCAGGTTGCTCTCCTCGTCGACGTACATGTAGAAATTCGCCTTGATACGGCGGTTCACCGGATCGTTCTCGGGTTCGTCCGGCACCAGGCCCGCGTATCCGGTTACCTTGAAGCCGGCGACAGCCAACGTCGCGCTGCTGCTGTCGCTCGTCTCCTGGAAGCTGCCGGCGGCCGCCGCCTGCAGCCAGGCCTCCTGGGACGGCTGGACCTCCTCCGGCCGGGTCGCGCTGTAATAGTAGGTGGTTTTCAGTTCGGCGTCGTTGTCCACCACAACGTTTGTATAGCTCTGCAGGACCGTCTCCACGATGTCCTTCAGATGATCGCTCGGGAGCAGCTTCACCGTCGGCCATACGGCCACCTTGCAGGCCGCCTGGTTGGTCGCGAAGCGGGTCTTGTAGCCGGTGACGCCGTCCGGGAAGGTAACCTTTTTCGTCCCGCTCTTCAGCGACACCGTCTCGAGCAGTGTCCATTGGCCGCTTGCGTCCTTGACCCAGACCTCCACGTCCGGCTTCGGCAGGCTGCTGTCCGGCTTATAGCCGAAGGTCGACCCCGGAAGCATGTACTGGGACTGGGAGGGCTGCAGGTAGCCGTAGGTGAACATTTCCGGCGTGCCGACGGTGATCCCGGTGAAGCAGTAGTCGCCGGGCTGCAGGGCGCCGCTGACATTCTGGACGGTCAGCGTGTCGTCAGTGGTCTCCATCAGGTAGTTCCAGTTCAGATAATGGGCAGGATTGTATTCCCAGCCCTCCGGGAGGTCCGGGACCTCGCCGGTCGGGCCCGCGGTATACGCATAACCGTACCCGGTGGTCAGCACCTCGTATTCAATGGTCACGGGCTGATTGTTCCTAAGCGCACCGATGGCCGTCGAGTAGGTATGGTTTTTCTTGTGGTAGCTGTTGGTACTGCCGTCCGGCACATCCTTTGCCGGAATGGAGTGCGTATGGCTCGGATGGGAATTCGTATACTTGTACACGCCGAAGCTTCCCGCCGGAAACTCCCAGTCCGAATGCGTATAGTTCACCGTAGCGTCCACGCTTTTCGTCGTGATCTCCTGCGGGTCGGTTTCCCTCGCCGGGTCGGATTCGGTCATCTTCCATGTCGCGGCAGCGCTGATCGTATAGGCCTTGTCTGCCTGCATCTGTGCGGTCGGGTAAGCTACCCAGATCTCCTGCGCACGGTTTCCGGGCCGGGTGCCCCGGTCGTCCCAGTCGTAGGTCGTGACCGTCCGGCTGTAGTGCTGTCCGGCCTGCGCGCCGGAATCCTGCGTGGTGACCGTACCGCCGCCGGCGGTCCTGCCCAGGATGATTCCCGGGATCGTCGTCCCGTTTCCGGCAGCCTCCCCCGCCCACAGGTCCATGTCCAGCCGGAAATACTGCGACGCGTCGTAGTAGGGCTGGGTTTTCCAGCATACGAAGACATAGCCGTTCGCCGTTTCTGCGCCGCCCGGCAGATTGTCCAGAATATTCGGAGAAATATTTTCCGATGTGTTGTAGACGGTACCGGTCAGGGACGCGCCGGGCGTCGTGCCGTAGGTAGTCAGCGCGGCCTTGGTGTCGATCACGGCCGTCAGTTCCTGCGTGCCCATCGTGTCCTTCGTGCCGTCCTTGGCGGTGACCTCCACCGTCACCTTCAGGGGATCGCTCGGCAGCATGTCCACGAGCCTGTTCGGCTGCAGGCCGGTGATCGTGCACTGGAACATGAGGGAGGCCGCCGCGTCGATCGCCACGTCGTTGACGATCACGTACCGGCCGTCGCCCGTGTCCTCCCAGTGCCAGGAACTACCATCCGTCGGCGTGGACGGAACAGGGAAGGTCATGTTCCCATATCCTTCGGTCTGAACGCTTCCGTCCGGGCGCGAACTCCGCTGATGGAAGATCTGCTTCGGCGCCGTGATCCGGATTGATCCCGGTTCATGTGCCTCCGCGCCGGTCAGCACAATATCCATCTGGTACTGGACGGAGAACGTGTCGCCTTCATCATAGTCTTTTTTAATCAACAACCGCTCCGGAATCCCGTCGCTGTCGGTTGTCACCCACTTGAGCTTCGCGTCCCGAATCTGGATAGCCCCTCCGGCATGTGCCACGCGGGGCATAAAAATATTATCGAACATCAGGAACACTAACATTACGGCGAGGGCCATAGCCAATACACGTCTCATTCTGGTCATACAAAAGTATCCCCCTTGAAAAATCTATTTCCGACGCAGAAAAAATGCTGCGGCAACCGGCCGCAGCATAAAAACCGCATAGTTTACCACCCATAAGTATAGCATTCGCGGATGGGTGCATCAACAGGAAAATATGTAGTATTTTCGCAATTTAAGTAATCCCCGGGACGGACTCGGCGAAAACAACTCCCAATTGGTTCGGTTTTCTTCCCGAAAGGATGATTCTTGCCGCACACTTTCACTTTTCTAACTCCGAAAGCCACAGTGCCGCCGACGCGTCGCTCGGCATGCGCCAGTCACCCCGCGGCGACAGCGTCACCGAACCGACCTTCGGGCCGTCCGGCAGACAGCTTCTCTTGAACTGCTGCGTGAAGAAACGCCGGAAGAAATTCTTCGCTGCCGCGCGGATTTCTTCGTCCGAAAGCTCCGGATATGCCCTTGCGGCAAATGCGACCGTTTTAAGCGGTTCAAACCCGTACCGTAACGTGTAGAAGAGGAAGAAATCGTTGAGGTCGTATTTTCCGATCTTCTCCTCAGTCTTCTGCGCGATCTGTCCGTTTGCACTCGGCGTCAGTTCCGGAGAGATCGGCGTGTCACAGACATCGAGGATCGCCGTGCGAAGCCCGTCATCGCCGCACATGCCCGCATACGTGCGGCATATGAACTGCACGAGCGTCTTCGGCACGGAGCAGTTCACCGCGTACATCGACATGTGGTCGCCGTTATAGGTGCACCAGCCGAGCGCAAGCTCCGAAAGGTCTCCGGTTCCGACGACAAGCCCCTGCTTCATGTTCGCGGCATCCATCAGTATGTAGGTGCGCATGCGCGCCTGGGCATTCTCGTAGGTGACATCGCCCTCGCCCTGATAGGATTGCTCGTGCCCGAGCTCTTTAAGGTGAAGCTTCACGCCCTCCCCGATAGGGACCTCGTACTGTTCGTCGGCAAGGAGCTCCATCAACCGCGTTGCATTGTTCAGGGTTCTGCCCGTAGTGTTCCCCTCACTCGGCATTGTGTATGCGATGATGCGAATCTCCGGCACCAGTTTCTTCGCCTCGGCACACACCAGGAGAGCCAGCGTGGAATCCAGTCCGCCTGAAATCCCGATTACCAGGTTCCGGATTCCAGTGGCATGGACCCGTGTCGCAAGGCCGTTCGCCTGGATCTGTAAAATTCGCCTGCACCGCGCGTTCCGTTCGCTGTCATCGGCCGGTACGAAGGGATTTCGCGGCACCGGATAGGAATACCGGTGCAAAATGTCCGCCAGTTCTTCCTCACCGACCTCATCGCCGCCGACCGCGCGGATCCGGACCGGAACACGGCGGTAAGCGGACGTTACACCTGTAAATGCGCAGGTGCTCTCCGCATTCTCAAATGTGTTCTGCCGTCTTCGGTCGTGCAGTATCACCCCGAGATCGACGATTGCCTTCTCCACATGAGGGTACGACGGGAAGATGCTCTCGGCGAAGACCGTGCCGTTTTGCGTGATGACCGAATGTCCGGAAAATACGAGGTCCGTGCTGCTCTCCCGGGTTCCCGCGGACGCGTAGACATATGCGCAATAGCAGGAACCGCTCTGCTGTTTCACCAGTTCCCTGCGGTACTCCTGCTTACCGATCAGCTCGTCGGAAGCGGATAGGTTGGCGATGATGGTTGCACCGGCGAGCGCGGCATGTGTACTCGGCTTGTCCGGAACCCACAGGTCCTCGCAGATCTCGACGCCGAGTACAGCTCCCGTAACGGGATCTCCGGCAAGAATGTCAGTGCCGAACGGAACTTCCCTGTTTCCGATGTGCACCGTCTCTCCGGTAAGTCCTCTTCCCGAGGCGAACCACCGGGCCTCATAGAACTCCGCATAGGTCGGCATGTAGGTCTTCGGCACCAACGCGCAGACACTTCCGCTCGAGATCACTGCACCGCAGTTGTATAGATTGTTCCGAAACCGGATCGGAACCCCGACGACTGCGGTCACACCCGTCCGCTCCGTCGCCTCGGCAATCGTAAGGAGCGCCTGCTCTGCCTTTTCAAGAAGAAGGTCGCTTAAGAACAGGTCCGCACACGTGTAACCCGTCACCGCGAGCTCCGGAAACACGATGACACCGCTGTCCGCCTGCGCCCTGATCATCGCCGTGATCTGCTCCGTGTTGTACCGCACGTCACCGACTCTTATTTGCGGAACCGCAGCAACTACCTGAATTAATCCGTTTTTCATACTGTCACCTCCAATCACCTTCGCGAACTTCGCTCGCTCAGTGTATGTGCGCTCAATAAAGAAGGCAAAGGAGTCCTATCGCTAAGACTCCTTTGCCTCGGTGTCAGTATATCACTTTTTGTTTGGGTTGTTCAACTGTTTTTTCGAGGTTTCAACCCTTCAACCGCCTCATGCGCTGCGGTCCGAGCCGCAGCGACGGATCGGATCACTCTTTGGTACCTTCCAGGATTTCTTTCTGTTTCTTCTTGCTGAAGCTTCTGAGAACAACATCGTACGCATGGTCAAGCATGTCCCGAACGACATCGTCGGGCACGCTTCCGCTCACCTTCACCGAGTTCCAATGCACCTTGTTCATGTAGTACCCGGGGATGATGTCCTCGTACTCCCTGCGCAGGAACTCACCCTCCAGCGGCTCCAGCTTGAGCGTGATGTAGTAGGGATTGTTGTCATCGTCGCGGCATACGGCGGCAAACATTTTCCCACCGATATGGTAACGGATCCAGTTCCACTCCTCCTGAATATCCTTCGTCACGCCGCTCTTCTCCGTCAGATAGCTGTCGATCCAATCGTATTTCATCACTCATTCCTCTCGTCGGTTGTTCTTGTATTTTCCGAGATCGTCTACAGTTCAAACCGGTACACTTTCACCTGGCGCTTGCCCTCCGCGTACATCTCGTTGTCCTCGGGGATATCGATGGTTTCCAGATACGTGCCGCCGGCCAGTTCGCAGGTGCGCGCAGACGCGTCGTTCGTCGGAACGCAGGTGATGATCACATAGCCGAGGTCGTGCTTGCGCGCCTGCCGAAATAACAGCTCGCATGCCTTCGCCGCATAGTGATGCCCGCGGTACGGCTCGTCAACTGTGTAGCCGATGTTGCCGCCGACGTAGAGCTTGTCGTTGTGTCCGATGCGCAGATCACAGATACCGATCCTCGTGCCATCCGGCAGGCAGATCTCAAAATGATACGCCGGCACCCACTGCTTCTCCGGCTGCGCCTCGCAAGTGCGCACTAACCGTAAGAAGATTTCGTCCGACCGAAGGTCGCTCACGTCGTAAAATGAAGACTGCTCCGGGAGTTGGCGGACGGTATCCCGGTACATATTGAACCGTGTGCCGACGGAGTAAACAAATTCCTGCGTTTCAATCAACTTCAGGATATCCTCCTCCGTAGCCCAGCGCGCGTCTACGACCTCATCGGGCTGCAGAACAAGATCCCGGATGTCAACATCTCTGCGCAGCAGATACAGATCCTGAAAATAATTCTTCCGCTGGTATGTCGCAAAAAGCGTAAACTCATGTGCCTTCGCCGAAATACCGGTCTCTTCGCCGATCTCACGCACTGCCGACTGCAGCGTGGTCTCGCCCGCAAGCGTTCCGCCGCCCACGAACTCCCACTGATTGCCGGCCTTCTTGTTCGGATGGCGCTTCTGGATCAGAAACTCGCCCTTCGGGTTTCGAATCCACACCTCAACGCACACGTAGTACTCGCCCTCGCCGAATGCCTCTCCGCGCACATGCGTGCGCCCGAGCGGCTTTCTCTCGCTGTCAAACAGATCCCAAAGTTCCATTGTCGTATCTCCCTCCGTTTTCCGAATATAGGTTGCCGATCATTCCTTCAAAGTCCTGCGCAACAGAGGTGCCTCCTGCATCCACAGGATCTACAGCTCGTGGTAGTACGGGCAGATGTTCTCATAGCGCCCGTCCTTCATGCGGAAGCCGCCCGGAATCGTCCCGAGTTGCACGAACCCGAGCCGCTCGTACAAATGCCTTGCATGCACATTGCTCTCGACAACTGCGTTAAATTGCAGCACGCGGAACCCGAGCTCTCTGCCCATCCACAGGCAGTCCTTCACCAGCATTTCCCCGATATGTCGCCCGCGTGCATCCGAAGACACTGCGTAACTTGCGTTGCAAATGTGCCCGCACCGGCCGACGTTGTTCGGATGAAGGATGTAAAGCCCGTAAACTTTGCCGTCCTCCTCCGCGACGGCGCTGTAGCTCTGCGATGCGAAGAACGCTTCACCGCTCTTAGCGTCAAGCCTTTCCTCCTGTGGGAAAGCAACACCCTCGTCGACAACCTCGTTCCAAATCCGGATCATGTCCGGAAGATCCTGTTTTATGAATTTGCGTATTTGCATTTTCCTATGCCTTTCCGTTCCCTGCTTACTCCACGAGAATCGCCTGCACCGCGCTTTCATCCAACTTGGAAAATGGAACCACTTCCTTCGGAGGCATGCCGTGCTCGTTAATGATCTTCTCCATCCAAAGAAGGTTGTACCATCTGCCGAATTTGCTGCCGCAGGCGTGGTGGCGCGCAACCGTTTTGTATCCAATCGCCTCATGAAAATGCTCGCTGCTCCTCGTAAGATACGGGTCACCGTCCTCCATCGGGTCTGCAGCACCTGCGTAGAGATTCGTAATGTTCTGCAACTTAAGAATCGCTTCGAACTTCTCGTACAAAAGCTTCCCGATGCCCTTTCTGCGGCAGTCCCGGTCGATGTAGACCGAGGTGCCGGCCGCCCAGTCGTAGGCCGCCCGCTGCGCAAAACGTGACGCATAGATGTAGCCGACAATCCGGCCGTCCTCCTCCGCCACGAGGTACGGGTAGGTCACAAGCGTGTTCCGGATCCGCTCCGTAAACTCCGCAAGCGAAGGTACCTCATACTCGAACGAGATTGCCGTATTCTCCACATAATACGCGTAGATTTCAAGAAGCCGCGAGGCGTCCTCCGCCTTCGCAACACGCACTTTAATCACGTTGTTATCTCCTTACCGTCTTGTTTCTCCCGGCTTCAGCCGTAACCCTGTATGTCAGGGGCGGCTATTCCCCGTCCAGGTAATTCACTTCCGACTCCAGCTTGAAAGACTTCTGCAGTTCTCCCGCCAGCACGCGTACATTGCCTGAATCCGGGTAGACGACCACGTCCGAAGCAGAATAGGTGTCCACATCCAGATAGACAAGCGGCGCATCTGAGGTATTCGTCAGCATATGTCCGCCGTTCTCGTTCGGGGGAATGACAATCACGTCCCCCTCCTTCACCGTAACGTCCCCGTGGGAAGTTTTAAGCGTCGCGCTCCCCGAGATGATGTAGAACACTTCCTCTTTGCCGTAGTGCCGGTGAAACGGATAATTGCATTTCCCTGGCTGCAGCGTATAGAAATTAACGGTCAGCTGTCCTTCCCCGCTTCTGTACGGCGAGAACACCTCATTTTTCAAAAACTCAAATGACCGCTTATGCGCTCCGTCAGGGTCATAACGCTGATTCAGGTTCTTCTTCTCGTAACCGTCATCGTTCACATTTTTAATGATTAAGTCTCTCATTTTTCCTCCGTCCCACCGGTAATTCCGATGCGGGCTTCCGCTTCCGCAATCGTCTTTTCGTAGTCGTCTTCTATCATCGTGATGTGCTCGCCTGCCTTACGGAAGCCTTCAATCACTGCCCGGTTTCCTTCCTTGAGCCACTCCGCCGTACACCACGAATCATCACCTCTGTTCTCGACATCCGAGCCGTGCGCGGCAATATCCGCAAAATGCGAATCGATATAGGAATCCGACATGGCGAGGCATATGAACCGGATTTCCGAAGCATATTCCTCAGTAAAATCCTTCCGCCAGTCAAACGGAATGTAGCAGCCTTCCACAATCATGTTCTGCACGTTCTCAATTGCCGTCTTGATCATCTCACGGACGATAGGCCAAAGGTATTCCGTCAGCTCGTCGTCATCCTCGGGCGTCAGATTTGTATTTCCGCTTCGGATCAGACCCATCTTCAGATGGTCAATCGAAAGATAAGGAAAATGCCATTTCTCAAGTAACTTCTGCGACAATACCGTCTTTCCGGTGTGGGAAGCCCCCGTGATAATTATAATCATACGTTTCTAACCTCTCCGGAGCCTGCCGTTACCCGACAGGCTCATATAATCCATTATACAGATAACAGGGGCTCTGTCAATTTATGCCTTGTCATAAACGATGGTTTCTTCGGTATACTTCCGGTCCATGTCGTGCCGAACCTTCCGGTTCTTCACCGTATCGAAAACAATGGAGAAATCGTAATCCTCCGGGTAGAGTTCCTCCGCCTTGACATGCAGCTTTACACGCTTATGATTGATCCAGATCTTCCGGTCCGCAATCTGCACGCGCAGGACCCCTTTTTCGTTCACGGGCTCGCAGACAATCCCTATCTTCTGATCGGGATACACCATGACGCTGTCCCCGATTTTATAAAGCGTTCCGAGCTTTGTGTTGACTGCCGTCTTCTTCGCTTTCGAGACCTTACCGGAAGCCTGCTTTTTAAGCTCCGGGTTGTTGCGGAACATGTAGTCCTTCACCTTCTCGCGCCCGTAAGCCGCCTCAACCGCGGTTTCCAGCATATGCGCGGGCATGCCGAGCCGGTCTGCGATATAGAACGCGCAACTCTCCCCGGCCTCCCCGATTACCATCCGGTAAGTCGGCATAAGGGTTTCCCTGTCAAATGTCATCCTTGCATTTATGATACCCTCCTGTCCGGCAGCAAAATCCTTAACCTCCGGATAATGTGTGGTTACGAGGAAATTCGCGCCGCTTTTCAACAGCTCCGTAAGAATGGCAATTGCGATGCCCATGCCCTCCGCGGGGTCCGTTCCCGAGCCGAGCTCATCCATGATGATAAAGCTGTCCTTATCGGCAAGGCTCAGAATCGTAAGCACGTTTTTGATATGCGCCGAAAACGTCGACAGATTCTCCGACAGATTCTGCCCGTCTCCGATATCCGAAAGGTAGTTGCTGTTCATGCAGATATCCGCTTCCTTACAGGCAACGTGCAACCCGCACTGCGCCATATAGCTGTTGATCATGACGGTTTTAATGGCGACGGTCTTCCCGCCGGTGTTGGGTCCGGTAATCACAATGCCCCTCGCCTTCCGGCCCATTTCAAAATCAAGCGGGACATTGATCGTCCGGTCCATTACGGGATGTCTCGCTGCCTTCAGCACAATCCGTCTCTCAAGGTTGATGGCAGGCTCAACGCAGTCAAGATCCACGCTCAGTTTCCCTTTGGAAAATACGAAGTCGAGCTTCTCCATCATCCTCACATTTTCCTCCATAGCAGGCACCGCGTCCGCACAAAGCGCCGACAGCGTATAGAGGATTCGGTATACCTCATTCTCCTCATCTACCCGCAAAAGCTGAAGCTCTTCGAATATCCTGGCCACACCGGCGGGCTCCACGAAGACCGTGTTTCCGGTCGCGGATTTGTCGATTACGCTTCCGGGGATTTTGAAACGGTATTCCTTCTTCACCGGAACGCAGACCCTTCCGTTTCGGAATGTATAAAAGGTGTCGGCCATGCAGTCCCGCTCGGAACGGATTACCTGCTCCGCCTTCTGCTTCATCGCTTCTTCGAGACTGATGATTTTCGTTCTTATGTCAAAAAGCGCCTTCGAAGCCCGGTCGTCCACCGCCTCGTTTCTAATCTGCCGGCTGATTTCTTCCCGGAGATCGGTAAGATCGTCGAGGTTTTCATCGTAATACGCCAGGGGATTCCCTAACTGCTTTCCTCTTGCCAGGTAGAGCCGCAGCCGCTCTACTACAATCAAAACCTTCTCGACTCTCTCAAGCTGATAGGGCGTAAGGCAGTCTCCACGTTGCGCAACCTGAAGGATTTCCTTAATCTCGGTCACGTCCTGTAAAGGCGGGGCTCCGAGCTTCTCAATCATCTGCTTTGCATCGGTCGTCTCTTTCAACTCGTGCCTGAGTTCCGTTTCTTCTAAGATGATTGTTTTTTCTGTGATTTTAGTTTTTGCATAGTCCGTCACGGCAAGCGCCGACCATGCTTCTTTTATCTTGTCAAATTCAATCTGTTGTTCTGTATTCATTTCTTTCTCCTGATGACCATTCCGATAAAGGATAAGTACTCTCCGAGTCCGCGGTCGAAGTACTTTTGATCCTTTATTCCGTATTTATGTCCTGAGTTAAACCAGTCCTGCCATGCTTCCGAAAAGCAGTCCAGGTTACATGCCGTCACGACTTCATAATCGTCATTTCCCTGAAACAGTTCTAACCACCATCCGAGGGAATGGAACGTATCCAGATCGTCCCGATTGCCTTCAAACCAGTCTAACAATTCCTCTTCCTGCTTTTCGTTCAATTCTTTCTTAAGACCCGGCACGGCAACAAGCAGAACACCGTCCTTCTTCATATAGGGCAGTATCTTTTCTTCAAAAACGCCTTTCTTTGCACCGAAATAATGATAGGCATCAATGCTCACAACAGCATCAAAGTATTCGTGCGCATAAGGGAGACTGTTCGCATCAGCGTAGATCGGGATGATGCGGTCCGCAACGCCCCATTGCTCGAAGCGTTTTGCATTTTCCGTGGCTGAAATCCAAAGGTCGGTGGCAAATACAATTACCTTCGCTTCCTTCGCAAGGAAAAGGCTCGTAATCCCTTTTCCGCAACCAAGGTCCATCACGCGACCGCCTTCCGGCAGCGGATATTTCGTAAGCAGCTCATCTAACAGCCTTATGCTGTTCGGACCCATTAAGTATTCTTTTGTGAAAAGCTCTCTGTACTTCTCGCAACTATTAGCATGTGTCTTCGTATTCATGTAATTACTATTCCTTTCCAAAACAAAAACCATGATATCCAAGCGCTCAGATATCATGGTCAATCATCATTTATGTAGCCTCCGTGCCCGTCAAATGGCATATGGATATTCCGGCACGGAAAATGTACCCTCGGGATAAACTTCCCGACAGGCAACAAGGTATTGATCAGATATTAAGCGCAAAGATATAAGCCGACTGCCTTACGGCTGTCAGCGAAAACCAACTGCATTCTTCGATTGTACCCATGCAACGCATTGCACGGAATCCATGCAATGGTTGTTATCTAACCACGCTTAACATAAAATACCTCGTTTTCTTAAGATTTGCTTTCATTCTATATCAGAACCCGGGATTTGTCAAAAGAAATCCGCGGTTTCGATGTCTTTATCAGTCTTTCAAAATGTGCTCCACGCTTGTCGGCAGATACATGAGCGGAAGGTCGCTTTCGGTAAAGGCTCTGACTGTGATTGCTCCGTACGATTTCTCATTTGCCATAGCAGCGCTACCTGATATAGTCTCGATGATTCAGCTCAATTCCTTCACAAGACAGAGTGTCAATTCATCATCATTTTTGCAAGCTTCATCTTTGGGCAGAACACGCTCCTCGTAATATACTCCTGCGCCGTCGGGGACGTAGCCCCGGAGCGCATAGAACCGCTGTGCGGGGCCGTATTCCGCGTTCAGGCAGACATCCAGATAGATTTTCGTATTTACACGTCGCGCCAAAGCCTCCGCCGAGTCCATAAGCCCGGTGGCAATTCGTTTGCGCCGGTATGGCTCAAACACCACCAGATCACATATCCCGGGCAGTCCCTGATTTTTTAAGGCGCCCCACCTGCACTCATAAAACAAAAACACGTATCCTGCGGCTTTGCCGTCGCAGAGTGCCAATAAAGCGGCACACTCTCCGTTATCCTGAAAATCCAGCTGCCTGTTCAGGTAAATGACAAATGAGTCCGTTTCATCATTATCTGCCTGACAAATGGCAGGGATATCCTCTCGCGTCATCTGACGAATTTCTATTTCATTCATAGCGTGCTCCGCCTGCTCACATAATTCGGTCCCTGATATAATTCGCCACCGCATGCTCGTCCATCGATTTCTTCCTGATCCTACAATTTCACCGCTTTCGTCGCAATCGAGCCGCTCATATAGTTGTCAAGCACGGTACCGCCGCGGTCCTCGTAGAAACCGACGATTGCAAAGCCGGCGTCAATCTGGCCGCCGATCTGGTCCGTGAGCGTGTGCCCCCAGATGTAGCCCTCGGTCTCCGCAATGCGCTTAATCCCCGGATCGTCCAGATGATCAACGTCCGCGTACGGAAGTTTGTACTTTACACTGAGCTCGCCCTGCTCGAGTTTTACCGGGTCAAAGACACTCTCGACGCCGTTGCCGAAGCCGGCGATCAGAATGCCGCCTTTCTTCAAAATGCGGGCGCATTCCTTCCACACCGGAAGCACATTGTCGATGTAACTGTTCGACCACGGATGTACCACAAGGTCAAAACTTTCGTCGGAAAATGCGGAAAGATTCTGCATATTCCCCTGCACCGTGTGGATTGTAAGTCCATCCCGGTTTGCGACCCGAATGTCCTTATCCAGCTGTGTTCTACTGTTGTCGAATACTGTCACGTTTGCGCCCGTTGCGGCGAGGATCGGGCCCTGCTGGCCGCCTCCGCTCGCGAGGCACAAAACATTTTTCCCGGCCAACTCCTGCGGAAACCAGTCGCGCGGGACCGGCTTCGTCGGCGTCAGCAAAATGCTCCATTCGCCCTGTCTCGCAAGCGCCACTTCCTCGCTCGAAACCGGGACGGACCACCGGTCCGCATTTGCAGACCGGTCATCCCATATTTTACTGTTTTCTTTTACGTAATCCATCTTTTTAACCTCACGGATAGGACCCTCAAACTTAATCAGCGTTTCACATAATGACCTAATACATGGACGCCCTTATAGCCGAGTTTCCGATAGAACTCGTTACCGCCGCCGGTAATCACCTCGGCGCCGAGCGGCTTAAGAATCTTCTCGAGATGCGAAAGCGCAGCCGCCGCGAGTCCCTTGTGCTGATGCTCCGGCACTGTGCAAAGAGGCTCCAGATAAGCGAGCTTATTCTCCGGCACCCACCACATTCCCGCGAAGCAGACATAATTGTCGTCGTCATCCGCAATAACCGTGGTGAAATCGTAGGTTGCGTGCGGCGCAGGCGCGAGCGTAGCGCCGAGCACGTTCTGATAAAGCTCGTGCGGGCTTCGGCCGCCGTTCTTCATAGGGGTTTCCCAGTTCGTAAACTCCCCGAGTTCCCATTTGTTGAAGCTGTCCCACAGGCATCGGGCGACCTTCAGAGGATCGTTGTCCTTCGGGTTTGTAAAATGATACCCCTTAGGAAGCGGATAATCAAGCGTTCCGGTCCGAAAATCGAAATACAGGTCCGAATCTTCATACGCGAGCTGATATCCGCGCTTTTTCGCGGCCTCTATGAGTGCCGTCTGCCGGCTTCCAAACACCAGCTCCGTGGGCTCTTCAAACTTCGGAAAAGCCGACTCCGCATACTCGATCATTTCGCCCGCAAGCCAATCGTAACCGGGCCGCAGCACGAAATAAAGTTCATCCGCCGTTGACTCATAGAAGACAAATCCAACCGGCACATCGCCGTCCATCCAAAACCGGTCAAGCCGGTCATAGTCGCGGTCGTGCCATGGTGACGTTATCGCGTACTCAAAGAACGGTGCCGCAGGTCCGTTGCTCTCTTCGTGATCATAAACCTCCGTCATCAGCTTCCACACCAGATTGATGTCCGTCAATATCTGGAATTGTTTTGTTGTAATCATACTGCCTCCGTTCTCCGATCGCGTTACCAGCGTCCGTCACGGTCATCCATGAAGTACACAAGGTTGATGCGGACTTCATGTCTTGCAATGTCACGGTTCGTGTAGCAGTTGATGTCAAAGCCGAGTAGTTGGAATCCCTGACTGCGATAGAACGCGATGGCTCTCACGTTGCAGGACTGGGTCTCCAGGATGATTGCTCTGCGCCCCTGGGCCTTCGCGATCTCCTTTGCCTTGTTCATGAGCGCGGTGCCGACGCCCTGCCGGTGCAGGGAGTCATCCACCCACAGTTCCGTCACCATCAGACGGTTGCTCCACTCCTCGGGGCATACCTCAATGCAGGCGAGCATCTTCCGCTCACCGTTCTCCTCGGTGTACATGCCGTAGGCCTCGGCCTTCTCCCAGTGGTCCTGATACAGGCCGTCCGGAAAATCATACTCCTCCGGCGAATGTGTCACCGGAGTGTCAAACTTCTTCTTAACAAGCTTCGCCTCGAAAGCGTCCGGGCGCTCCGAGATCTCCACATCGAAATACTCCTCCGTGGTGTATCTCATCATGATCGGAGTGCCTTTCCATTCCGCCTTCGGAAGCGGTACTATTGTATGTTCTTTTTTCATTCTTCTACCTCAAATGCTTCTTCGATGGGGACTACATCCGCAAACGAATCCCAGATGTCCTCGTTGTAGTAGCGAACTGTGGTCTCACCGTCCATGTAGTCGTTGTCAAATGTGGAGTTGCAGCCCTCGGGCACGATCACGCCGTAGTCGCGGTCAAATGCAGACTTGATGGACGCATCGATGCAGTAGTTGGTTTGAAGGCCGGCGATGATCACCGTCTCCTCGCCCTTGTCCTCGAGGTATTTGCACAATTCCTTGTTACTGAAGCAGCTGTTCACTTTCTTCACGAACACTTTCTCGCCGGGCAGGGGCGCGAGTTCCTCATAGAACTCGAAATCCCAGTCGCCCTCGCTCATGCCGCTTCCCGCGCCTGCGTCGTGCCGCACATAGATGACCTCCACGCCGCGCGCTCTCGCCTCCGTAAGAAGTTTCTTCATATTTGCCACAAAACCTTCATAGTTGTAAAGATCTTCAACGAGCAAACCTCTCTGAAGATCGATCGCTAACAATACCATAGTTTGGTTCCTCCTGCTCACTGAAATATAGTCTTCACGATCTGCTCCGCGCACTCCGCGGGGGAGTTCACGCTCGTATCCACGCGCATCGCGTATTTGATGTCTTTACTCATCAGCTCCGCCTGCTCGTCCGATTGGCTCTCGAAGCGGTCTCCGCGCTCGATATTGCGCTTACGGCAAATGTCAAGCGGACAATATACTTCCACAATGCTTAACGGACTGTCCTTCATGATTTCCATAAGCTTCTCGTAGTGCGGCTTAATCTCGTCACGCTCGACAAGGATGCCGTCGATCAGCACATTCTTCCCGAGGTCGGAGTAAAGCTTTGCGGTGTGATACATCAGGATGATCACTTCCGAAAGATACTTCCAGTAGTTCTCCTCCAGATACTGCTCGCCGACCATCTCCTGAAACAGATCGTTGGCCACAACATAGAAAAATACATCCCTGCGCTCCTGAAGCGCCTCGACGATCGAAGTCTTCCCCGAACTGGTTACCCCGTTGAGGAATATAATTTTACCCTTATCCATTGGTTTCTCCTAATCTTTTTGTCAATTCAATTCTCTGATTGTGTTTGCCTGCTATAGCATCTTCTTGAGCATATCGTCGGTGACCGGCCCGATCTCACCCTTGTCAAACAGGTGCATTTCGCCGACCTTCCAAATGTCATCGCCCTTCACAAAGATGGCACTCATGTCCTCCATTGCGACGATCGGATGGGTCATGGACATCTCCTTCAAAAGAGGAGCGAACCATTCACCGTCCTCATAATGGGCCTTGATTGTAATGTCCGTGAAGCCGAGGGCCTCATAGAACTTCGGATCATCCCAGACATACGCAACCAGGCGTCCGAGGTTCATGGAACCTGCGCTCACGCCGAGGATCACCGCCTTGCTCTCACAAAGCTCCGTATCGAGCCCGAGATCGCGGATCAACTGAAGCTGCCACGTCGGCTCGCCTCCCATAAGCCAGATGCAGTCTGCCTCGCGAACGAGTTTCACTGCCTCCGCCGCTCCGGTACGCCGGTCGATCACGTGCTTCTCGGCAAATGCCAAGCCAATCTCCGCAAACATCTCGTGCATGCCGTCGCGGTCGTCATCATTTTGCGCGTAATTCTCAGGATCCGCGCTGATAAACACAATGCTGTCCCTCTTCGGAAGATTCTCCCGAAGAACGGCCTCGTGCGCATCGTTAAAATGATGCTCCGGGAAGCCGCTGAACAGCACTATAAGATTTGCATTCATTTGGATTCTCCGTATACCGATGGTTCGGACATCGCCAAACCGATGAGTTTTCGGATGTGAATCTGTACCGCATCCAGGCAGTGCACAGGACAGCTTTCGGAGTTCAGCAGAAGCGGCAGTTCCGTACAGCCGAGAATGACGCCTTCGATGCCGTCCTGCTCCTTCATTCTGTCCATGATCGTCTGAAACTCCCTGAGTGTTTCCTCCTTCACAATTCCGTTCTCAAGCTCTTCAAAGATCCTTCTTGCCACCAGTTCTCTTTCCTGTTCGTTCGGAACGAAAACCTGTATGCCTGCCGCCTTCAGATTCTGCTTCATGTACTCCTGCTCCATCGTGAACGCGGTTCCGAGAAGGCCCACTTTCCGCAGCCCCAGAGATACCGCTTCGTCACATACGGCTTTCGGAATACTGACGAGCGGAGCCGTCACCTTTTCCTTCAGTTCTTCCGACACAACATGCATGGTGACCGCTGTCAGTGAAACCACTTCCGCACCGCCCGCGATCAAAGCGTTCGCTTTCTCCGCAAGGTAATCCGCCAGCAGGTCATACTGCTTCTTCACGACGTAATCCCAGGCTCTGCGAAAGTTCACGCTCTCGATGGCTATATCCGGCATACTCCGACCGTTCGTAAGGCGATCGATCTCCGTATTCAGAGCCTTATAATACATCGCCGTAGATTCCGGCCCGGTTCCTCCGACAAGTCCGATCTTCTTCATTGTTACACCTTCTTTTTTTGTTTTTCTGCGGGTTATCCGCATTGCCCATAAGGGCCATCTGCCCGTCCTCCGAAATCCGCATCACGTGCTCGTTACACGCGGGAGTCTTGCTCTCCTACTCGTTCTGCGGTTGCATATTATTTCCGATCAGACTTAACAAATAGTTACCCTTCTTCGTCCATACCGAGACGCGTGCGCATCAAATGGTAAGTCTGCTGTATGGCAAGGCTCTTATCCTTCACAAACTCTCCGGCCATACGCATGTATTCCTCTGCCTCGGCGTCTCGTCCGAGAAGCTTGCGCACCTCGGCGCTGTAATAGTATTTGCCGACATATTCCCGGCCGAATTCGGACGTATTCGCCATCAACCGGTCTGAAATCGCCAATGCTTTGTCATACTCTTTGTGCAAAATATGATACTCGTAATCGATTACGTCAAGCATCGAAGCGAACGGGTCGGTATTCACACTGTCGAAAAGCTCATGCGCCTCTTTATAAATGCCGCGAGCTTCTTCATCATCGAGAAGACCGCATACCGTTTCCATTCTGACATTCAGATAAAGCAGCATAGACATTCCGCGGTCAATGACCCGGATGCTCCGGCTGCGGACATCCTTCGGATCTAACAAATCCAAAAGTTCCAGTGCCTTTTGATAATCTTTGATCTGGTTCCGATAATCCGCCGTGAAAACGACAAAGTCTTTCAGATACACATAATTTACCTTCTTGCCGGCCTTGACCTCATCGATGACCTGATCCGCGATGCCGAGCGACTTCTCGGTGTAACCGTTCGTAAACAGTTCCTTCCGGAACTCCTCATGAAGATTGCTCTCCGGCTTGTTTCGTTCACGAAACAGACCAAACCGCAGAAGCAGGTACGTGAGCGGAAGCGCCAGCACGAGAACCGCAATGAGCGCCGAGCCGAACTCCACACCGATGATCGGTTTCAGCAGCCAATAGACTGCCATGCACACGATTACCACCAATGCATACAGGATTCCGTAGGTAAATACAAATACATTCCTCATAGCCGTTCCTCCGAATCTGTTTCTATTCGTTAATCCCCTGACTTTCGGTTTGCAGTACACAGGAATACCTTGTTACCGCACCGTTCGGATAATGCTTCATCATGGCCCCAACCGTGAATCCGCATCCGCGGTAGAACCCGACGCCCTCTTCGTCCGTCTCCGCGTAAAGCTTCGTAATCCGGCCGGACTCCATCGCTTGTTTTACAAGCTTCCTGCCGATGCCGAAGTGACGGCATCCCGAATCTACCGCAATTCCCGTGATTTCGGCGCTTGCGTCCTTAACTTCGAGCACAAGCATTCCCGCTGCATAGTGTTCCGTCCGGTACACGTAGATTTCAACCTCCTGCGACTGCAGCAGGGATGTCATCATTTCATTGTATTTTCCGTAGGTCGGCTCATACATACAGGGCGCGTAAAGGTTGTAAGCTTCCTCCGAAAGGAGCCACACGCGGTCCGTACACGGCACGACTTCCTTACGGTGCAGGATTGACACACGTGTGATGCCGTTGGCCTCGTCCGGAAACTCACGCAGGAATGCCATTCCGATTGCCTCTGCGGTCTTATAGGAAGCCTCATTCGTATATTTGCAGTAGGAATAAATCGCCGGAAAGGATGTATTTCGAAACGTCCAGTCTCGAACCGCTTCCGCTGCTTCCTTCGCGTATCCTTTCCGCTGCAGGTCCGCCCGGATGTGATATCCGATTTCAGGGAGCAGTTCGCCGTCAATGTTTTGAAGCGTCAACCCGCAGTCACCGATTACTTCACCGTTCTCCTTCAGGCATACCGCCCAAAGTCCGAAGCCGTACTGCTGATAGCGCGCCTGATTTCTCGCAATCCACCCGCGTACGCGCTCCTCGTCAAATGTGTACGGATAATGCCGCATATTATCACGGTCGGAAAATACCGCGTACAACGCCTCATAATCCTCCATCGTCATCTCCCGAAGAACGAGGCGGCCGGTCTCAAGTCGGAACGGCGCAACACGCTCCTCAAGATCCGAATGCTCCGAAAGCGCTTTCTTTGTATCGATCCGGTAGTCTACTGTGGCGCAAAGATCTTCATCAACATATTCCCGGATCCGGACGCCTCCGAGGGCTTCCATCGTCTTCCAGGATGCCGGATTGTCAAGGTCGGCGTCCATGTGCACGGTCTCAATCCCATATT
>JAEEGH010011245.1_pt1 | contig 20349 bp, 16 predicted proteins | sample 9134181 | NCBI WGS metagenome assembly JAEEGH01 (sample SAMN16246544, study PRJNA631951) | gut metagenome | biome: gut microbiome; feature: rumen; material: DP-attached | host: Bos | place: Iran: Karaj | collected 2018-10
AATTGTATCAGAAGGTAAAGGCTCAGGGGCTTTTGATAAGACATTTTAATACACCGGGAATTGAAGATTTTGTGAGAATCACAATTGGAACACCGGAGCAGATGGCTGAGTTGAAAAAGGCTGTCGAGGGGATTTTAAGGGGCTAGCCCCTTAGGAGAAGGGGTAGCGAACAACGAAGTGTGAGCGAGGGGTATCGTGCACACGGCTCGATACGAGCCGTGTTTCAAGCAAGGCCTTCCCCTTCATAGGAGATATTATGAAACTGTTAGTTATAAGTGACTTACACGCACACAACGATGTGCTGGATAAAATGGACGAGATTTTCAAGCAGGCAGATGCCGTAGTTTTTGGCGGTGACTTTGCAGAATGTTTTAAGCCTGAAACTGGTAAAGAAGCTCTTGAGCGCCTGTGTAAAAAACACGACTCAATTTTTGCCGTTCTTGGAAACTGCGATAACGAAGATTTTCTTGAAGATCTGGAAGATGCCGACATCAGCGTAGAAAAGGCTCTGGTATTCCACGAAGGCCTTGCTTTTGCAGGAAGCGGCGGCGGAACCTTCTTTACAGGTAAAACAGAATTTGAAAGAACTGAGGATGAGTGCCTGGCCGATTTTGATATTGTAAAAAACAGTGTAGAGCAGAGCGGAGACTCAAGCTTGTGGAAAAGCCTGATTCTTGTAAGCCACAATCCACCTGTTGGAGAAAAGATTGACTCTTTTGACGGTGAGCATCATGCTGGCAGCCAGAAGTTTACAGACTTCATTAAAGAGAACAAGCCTCTTGCTGTAGTTTGCGGACATATTCACGAAGGTACCAATATTGAAAAAATCGGTGACACTGTTGTGATTAATCCGGGAAGCCTTGGCGAGGCACAGACTTATGCCTGGCTCGAAGTTGAAAAAGACGGCGACGGCTGGAAGGTTGTAAAGGCTGAGCTGCAGAAGCTCTAGATCCTGAAACAAGTTCAGGATGACACAGGAGGCGATGGTGCGAAAGAAGAGTAAAAAGGCGATATTTGTTTTATCCTCATTTTTGATGATGGCAGGTGGCTTTGCTCAGTCTTCTTTTTCGCACATCAGTCTTGTTACATTCAGAAATAATCTGACTTATACGATTGGCGAGGACACTCAGACTTATACGGCTGAACGTGTTCTCGAACCTTTTTCTATAAATAAATTTGAAACTACTTATACGCTCTGGCATTCGGTTCGCGTAAAGGCTGAAAAAATCGGCTACAATTTTGCGAATCCGGGGCAGGGCGGTTCTAATGGTAAACGCGGTGCTGCTCCAACTGATGATAATTATGCTCAGCCGGTAACTATGATTAACTGGTATGATGCGGTTGTTTGGTGCAATGCTTTGAGTGAGCTTCGTGGCCGTACTCCTTGTTACACTTATAACGGCGAAGTAATTCGTGATTCTGCCGACACTGCTGCCTGTGATTTGTGTGAATGTAACTGGGAGTGTGATGGTTACAGACTGCCAAGTGAGGCAGAATGGGAGTATGCGGCTAGAAAAACTCGGCTTGGTTTTCAGCGCGGAGATTTAGTAAGTGGTCAGGTTTCTGACGATTCTGAAGAAGGGCTTTTATATGCCTGGACCAGTGAAAATGCAGTAAGCTCACATAATGTTGGAACTGCCGGTCTTCCGTTTGAACCTGGAGAACAGACTTACCCTGCAAGCGGCAATGCTAATGCTGCCGGCCTTTTTGATATGAGTGGTAATGTTATTGAGTTCTGCTGGGACTGGTTCGAAGATTATACTTCAGAAAACATTCACGGGCCTAAGGTTGGCTTTGAACGAGTAAGCCGTGGCGGAAGCTGGAGCGAGTACACAATGTTCCTCTACGCCGGCGACCGCTATAGTTACGACCCTAACGAGTGCTATAACTATATGGGCTTTAGAATCTGCTGCTCAGCGCGCTAATCTCTTTTCCTGTTTTTTTAATTTTTTTGTTTCCGCTTTTACAGTTTTTCTCTGGCTTCTGTTCATTTTTTTAGCTTTGCGGATTGCGCTCATTGTGTCGCGGTTAAAGTTGAGCATCCAGCTGCAGAGGAATACCGAAACAAGACAGATTACTGTTGCGATGATTACTGGAATGTAGCCCGGCAGATCATCGAATGGCAGCTTAAAGTTCATTCCAAAGAAGCTGGTTACAAAGGTTGGTGCCATCATTACAAGGTTGATAATGGCAAGTTTTTTCATAACCACGTTCAGGTTGTTGGAAATTACCGAAGAGTAAGTATCCATTACGCCAAAAAGAATGTTAGAGTAGGTGTCGGCCATTTCAATAGCCTGTCGGTTGTCGATACTTACGCCTTCTACAAAGTCCAGGTCGTCTTCATCAAAGTTAATGAGCTTTGTGTAAGACATTTTCTGTAAAAGCATGGAATTACTTTTAAGAGAAGTTGTAAAGTAAACCAGAGATTTTTCAAGACCCAGCATGAGCATAAGTTCCTTGTTTTCAATCTCCATGTTCAACTCGTTCTGAATGCTTACGGAACGTCGGTTAATCTCTTTAAGGTAGCGCAAAAAGTTTGCGTTGGCGCGGTTAATAATCTGTACTATAAAAGAAGGAAAATCTGTTAATCGCACATTGCGGACTCTGTTGGCTCCAAAGTCCTTTAGCACTTCGCTGTCTGTCCAGCAGATAGTGATAATTGTTTTTCCCTGGATGATGATACCGATTGGCACGGTAAAATAAGGAGTATCTGCTGATGGTGAATAAACAGGCACTCGAACGATGGTGAGGATGTAGCCATCACCTTCTTCTATACGAGAAAGTTCATCCGGGTCAAGAATATCCAGAATGTGGTCCTGTTCAATTTTGTAAGTTTCCTGCAGTTCTGTAGTTTCATCACGAGTAACACTGCGAGCATCTACCCAAAGTGGAAGTGATGTATCTACGTCTTCTTTCTTTGTTTTTGAAAACTGTCCGTCAATCTGCTGCCAGTATGTAATCATTTTTAGCTCCCATGATATAAGAGCCTTTTGGAGTCATCAGTAGAAAAATGCGTGATTAGAATAGAAAAGAATCCAAGAGGCTGTTTTTTGTGTTTAATTTACGTATGGGATAACTCGACCCGCCGTCCATATCGAAAGCCTCCTGTTATTAAGATTATAATAATTTTATCGCATCGGCTAACTTTAGTAAAGGATTTCAGATTGAAAAAATATTCACACACTAGTCAAAATATGCTATTCTTACACAATCTAAACAAAACGAGGAAAGAAAATGAAACTTTGGGAAACAGGCGCAATTTATGAAAATGGAAAGCTGTCAGCTGCAAATGCTGCTAGTCCAGACGGCGCAAAAAAGACAATTGCTTATTCAATCTTGCAGAAGCACAACACTTCGGGGGACGCTGCAAAACTTAAAATCAAGTTTGACAAAATTACATCTCACGACATTACTTACGTTGGAATTATTCAGACAGCTCGTGCTTCAGGATTGGAAAAGTTCCCAATTCCTTATGTACTTACAAACTGCCACAACTCACTTTGTGCTGTTGGTGGTACAATCAATGATGATGACCACATGTTCGGTTTGACATGTGCTCAGAAATACGGTGGAGTTTACGTTCCTCCTCACCAGGCTGTTATTCACCAGTATGCCCGCGAAATGCTTGCTGAATGTGGTGCAATGATTCTTGGTTCAGACAGCCACACACGTTACGGTGCCCTTGGTACAATGGCAATTGGTGAGGGTGGTGGAGAGCTCGCAAAGCAGCTCCTCGGAAAAACTTATGATGTAAACTATCCTGGCGTTGTTGCAATTTATCTTACAGGCGCTCCTGTTCCTGGTGTAGGTCCTCAGGACGTTGCTCTTGCAATCATTAAAGAAGTATTTGCAAGCGGCTTTGTGAAGAACAAGGTAATGGAATTCATTGGACCAGGTGTTGCAAATCTTTCTGCTGATTTCCGTATCGGCGTTGATGTAATGACTACAGAAACAACCTGTCTTTCTTCTATCTGGGAAACTGATGGTAAAGTAGAAGAGTGGTATGCAATTCACGGCCGTGTTGGTGCTTATAAGGAACTTAAGCCAGGGGCTGGTGCTTATTACGACGCTGCAATCGAAATTGATTTGAGCGAAATCCGCCCTATGATTGCTATGCCATTCCACCCATCTTGTGCTTATACAATCGAAGAAGTTAATAAGAATCTTGATGATGTTCTTACTGATGCAGAAAAGCGCGCAAAAGTAAGCTTCGGTGATAAGGTAGATTTCAATCTTCATAACAAGATTATTGACGGCAAGCTTTATGTTGATCAGGGTATAATCGCTGGTTGTGCTGGTGGTGGATTCGAAAACATCTGTGCTGCAGCTGATATTCTTAAAGGCAAGGACAGCGGAAACGGCAAGTTCGTATTGAGCGTATATCCAGCTTCTATGCCAGTTTACATGGAGCTTATGAAGAACGGTGCCTTCGGTGCTTTGATTGATGCCGGAGCTGTTGTTAAGACTGCCTTCTGTGGTCCATGTTTTGGTGCTGGTGATACTCCTGCTAACGGTGCATTCTCTATCCGTCACTCTACAAGAAACTTCCCTAACCGTGAAGGTTCTAAGATTCAGAACGGACAGCTTTCTTCTGTTGCTCTTATGGATGCACGCTCTATCGCAGCTACAGCAGCTAATAAGGGCTTCCTTACAGCTGCTACAGAATTCGACACAGAGTTCAGCGGAAAGAAATATTTCTTTGATAAAGCAATTTACGAAAAACGCGTATACGATTCTAAGGGTGTTGCTCATCCTGAAGTTGAGATTCAGTTTGGTCCAAATATTAAGGACTGGCCAAGCATGAAGCCACTTTCCGATGACCTTCTCATCAAGATTGTTTCTGAGATTCATGATCCTGTAACAACAACTGATGAACTTATTCCATCTGGAGAAACTTCATCATTCCGTTCAAATCCACTTGGACTTGCTGAGTTTACTTTGAGCCGCCGTGACCCTGCATACGTTGGTCGTGCTAAGGCTGTTCGTGATGGAGCAGAGGACGTTAAGGCTGAAGTAAAGACTGCTGCTGCCGCTCTTGATAAGTTCTCTGCTGGTTTTGGTGCACGCGCTGAGTCAGCAGGTCTTGGTTCATCAATCTTCGCTGTAAAGCCAGGTGACGGTTCTGCACGTGAACAGGCTGCAAGCTGCCAGAAGGTACTTGGCGGCTGGGCAAACATTGCAAACGAATATGCTACAAAGCGTTACCGCTCAAACCTCATCAACTGGGGTATGCTTCCATTCTTGTATAAGGATGGCGACAAGAATCTTCCATTTGCAAACGGCGACTATGTATTTATTCCGGATGTAAAGAAGATGGTAAGCGAAAAACTTCCAGGCTGTAAGGCATATGCAGTTAAAGCCGACGGTAAAGTAAACGAGTTCGAGCTTTCAACCGGCGACCTTACAGATGATGAAAGAAAAATCATCCTTGCTGGATGCTTGATTAATTTCTACAAGAATTAATTAACCGTTATAAAAGACGAAATAAATCGTCATTGCGAGCCGAAGGCGAAGCAATCCCTAAAATAGATTGCCACGTCGCTGCGCTCCTCGCAATGACGTATATAGGAGACAGTATATGGTAGACTACACAGAAGGTTCAGGAAAACAGTATCACACAGGCGTTGGTCCTCAGGACATTGGTAAATACGTTATCATGCCTGGCGATCCGAAGCGCTGCGAAAAAATTGCTGCACACTTTGATAACCCTAAGCTTGTTGCAGACGTTCGTGAATACACAACCTATACAGGTACCCTCGAAGGTGTTCCTGTAAGCGTTACCTCAACAGGTATCGGCGGACCTTCTGCTGCAATAGCCATAGACGAGCTTGCTAAATGCGGTGCCCACACCTTTATCCGCGTGGGTACTTGCGGCGGTATGCAGGAAGACGTAATGGGCGGCGACATTGTAATTGCTACAGGCGCTGTTCGTATGGAAGGCACCAGCCGCGAGTTCGCTCCAATCGAATATCCTGCAGTTGCAAACCTGGACTGTGTAAATGCACTTGTTCAGGCTGCAACAGAACTTAAAGCACCTCATCACACTGGTGTCGTTCAGTGTAAAGACTCTTTCTTCGGTCAGCACGAACCGGAAGCTATGCCTGTAAGCTATGAGCTCGAAAACAAATGGCAGGCATGGCTCCGCATGGGCTGTCTCGCAAGCGAAATGGAAAGTGCGGCTTTGTTTATTGCCGGCCAGTTCCTTCGTGTCCGCGTAGGTTCATGCTTCCTCGTAGTTGCAAACCAGGAACGTGCTAAAAAAGGACTTCCAAATAAACAGGCTCATGACACAGAACTTGCAATTACAGTCGGAGTTGAAGCTCTCCGCCGTCTCATAATTCAGGACAAGAATAAATAACCATAGTTATTTATTGTTTGCAGCTGAATATTTTATAGTAACATTTTTTTGCGTAGTCTCGTAAATCATGATATAATAGTAATCTATGAAGAGACGAGTCGCAGTTCTGGCTTGTGGCTGGAGTACATATTTTCTCAAAGATTTTATTCTTGGAATGCAGAGAGCTGTAAAGGATAAAAACATTGATATCTATGTATTCAACATGTATAACTACGATGAATATTCCGGCTTCCCGAACTGGACTGGTGCGTCTATTTTTAATCTTATTCATTATGAAGATTTTGACGGCATTGTCGTACTTGCAGATTTAATTGGTAATGTCAGAGTTCTCGAACGTGAACGCCTCAGAATCTTAAAATCAGGAAAACCTGCTGTATGTATCAATAAAAAGATGGAAGGCATTTGTTGTCTTCGAATTGATAATTACTCGGGAATGTATGATGCAATTCAGCACATTATAACAATGCATAATGTACGGGATATTGCATTTATAGCCGGTAAAGAAACTTCTATTGATATCAGTGAACGCTATAGGGCTTATACTCAGGTTCTTAAAGATAATAATATTGAATTCGATCAGAATAAGATTTTTTCCATTCAATTTACAGATTATCATTGTTCATATCGTTTCTTTTCAGATTATGTAAAATCCGGACGAAAGCTTCCTGAAGCAGTTGCCTGTGCAAATGACTTAATTGCACTTGGACTTCTTAAGGTCTGTGTTGAAAATAAAATCAATGTACCTGAACAGATTAAGATTATCGGCTTTGATGATATTACAGAAACCCAATGTACTCAGCCTTCTATTACAACTGTTCACAACAATGCAGAACTTCTTGGAGCAGAAGTAATCAACAGACTTGAGTTTGGAGTAAATCCTTCTCAGCTTTTGAAGATGAGAAGTACTCCTGTTCTGCGTCAGTCTTGTGGCTGTGCTTATATGAACACAAAACAGCAGAGCCGTTTTACTCTCAGCATTCTTGATGATGCAAATAAAAAAGAAGAGTTTGATACTCAGATAGAAGTAATAGGCGAGATTTTTGCTGAATCGGCAGATGTATTTACACTGCTTACCAACGTAGAAAACTTCTTTACAAAATCACACAGTTTTGAAGGCTCAGATTTCTGTATCTTCATGAAATCAGACTGGACTTCTGTTCTTATTAACTCTATGGAAAATCTTCCTCAAAATTTAAATTATGGAACTCAGGTTCAGGCTATCTGTTCTGTTCAGGATAATAAAAAATATCTTCGCGAGATGATAAATACCCGTGAACTTATCCCGGCAAAAATGAAGAGTGAAGAGAGTACAACATTTTTGTTTTTACCGGTTTTTCATCATTCTTATGTTCACGGATATTTTGTTACGAAGAATAATCTTTCTATGATTGATAACCGTTATGGTTATATCTGGTCCAGAACTTTGGGAACAAGTATTGAGCAATTTCGTAAAAAGAATATGTACAGACAGATGAGTCAGCAGTATCTTAAGCTTTCTACTAAAGATGCTCTTTCTGGTGCCCTTAACCGTCAGGGACTTGAAAAACTCGCAAAACCATATTATGCACAGAACAAAAAGAATGGTCTAACAACTGTTCTTTTCTTTGTTGATATAAATAAAATGAAGCATATTAACGACCAGTTCGGTCATCTGCATGGAGATCTGGCTGTAAAAACTGTTGCAGCAGCGGCCATGGAAACAGTTCCAAAGAACTGGCTTACAATTCGTTATGGAGGTGATGAATTCCTTATTGTAGGGAACAGCAAAAACTATAATGGCGAAGATTATTGTTCTATGATAAAAAAACGTTTAGAATCTAAGACTGCGGTAATGCATTTGCCATATAATCTTTCTGCAAGTGTTGGAACTTATTCAGTACCGGCTCAGTCGGAACTAACTCTGGAGCAGGCTGTAGAAAATGTAGATAACATAATGTACGAACAAAAGCAAGCCTTCCATAAGGAAGACGATCAAAATAAAGAGGAAGCACATGAGTAAATCAAAGGTAAAATCATCTATTAGATTAAGTCTTGTATTGTGGCTGGGAATTGGTATGATTCTTATTTCCATCGTTATGACTTTTATGATAGGTCGTACTGTTCTAAGGAGCAATAAAGAGCAGATTACCAAGAATATCGTCACTCTTACGGAATCTAGAGGGGTAACTTTAGAGCGCAAAATGACAGAAATTGTTTATTCTGCAGAAGCTCTGGCCGGATTCTTAGGTGGTACCTGGGCTATTCCTGAAAAGCAAAGGCATTCTGCTGCTGAACAGGCAATACGTGCAATGGTAAAATCTTCCACAATTGATTCTGCGTGGGCATACTGGTTGCCAAATATGTTTGACCACAAAGACATTTTACGTAAGGATTATGAAGACAATCCATCTGGACAGTTTAAGATTCATTATATTCGTGACAGAAATGGTCGTATCAAAAATGATATTGTTTCTGAATTTAGCGAAGCTCAGATTGAACAGGCTACAAATAGAGGAAGCACCTTTATTAGTGAGCCTGTACATACAACACTTGATGGGGAATCTGTTTTGACTACAAAGGTTTTTGCTCAGATTCAAAACTCGCTTGGACAGCGAAGCGGTATTGCTGGTATTGATATTGTGCTTTCTGGTCTGGAAAACTTAATGGATGGCTCTTCTATTTTCCGTGGGACAAACTGTCAGTTCTTTACATCTTCTGGTGCCGTTCTTGCTTCTTCAGATCATTCGATTGTAGGACAAAAGTCTTTGTTCTTCCTTGATAATAATTTAAAATCATATTTTGACCCAATCTATATAAAGCCTGATGGAAGCCGTGCACAACCTGGAGATGACATTTCGGATTGTAGTATTGATTATTCTCCAATTAGTTTCAATACGGATATTAACCATCAGACTATGTTTGTTACAATAGTTAAAACTCAGGTAGACCGTACTGGTGATTCCTGGTTTTTTGTTTCTCTGACACCTGTATCTGAAATTGATAGCAGCGCATGGACTACTATCTGGATTATTATTACAGCTTTTGCGCTTCAGATTGTTCTTGTAATTATTATTGTATTTGGTGTCGTAACAGGTATTACAAAACCTCTTAAGACTACTGTAGATGCCCTTCAAAATATTAGTGAAGGTGATGGAGATATGACCGTTCGTCTTCACGCACATCAAAATAATGAAATTGGTGCAATGTGCGATAGCTTTAATAAAACAATGGATAAACTTTCTGTTTCTATTAAAGATGTAAAAGCTTCAAGTGAAGAGATGGATCAAATTGGTACAGAACTTAATGATTCTATGAGTCAGACTTCACAGGCTGTAATTGATATTACCTCAAGTATCCAGTCAATTCAGGACCAGATGCAGGATCATGCTGCTGGAGTTGAGGAAGCTCTTTCTGTAGTAGAACAGATTGTAAAGAACATTAAGAAACTGAATGAAAATATTGATACTCAGGCGGCAAGTGTTTCAGAATCTTCTGCCTCTATAGAAGAGATGACGGCAAATATTAACAACGTTACAAACATTCTTGAAAACAACCGTTCTTCAATGAATATGCTGGAACAGGCTTCTGAACTTGGTCAATCTCTTATTAATAACATGGCTGAGCTTTCTTCTAAGATTCAGGATCGTTCAAAGAATCTTCAGGAAGCATCTTCTGTAATCAGAAATATTGCGAGTCAGACAAACCTTCTTGCAATGAATGCTGCTATTGAGGCTGCACATGCAGGAGACAGTGGACAGGGATTCTCTGTAGTTGCCGGTGAAATTCGTAAACTTGCTGAGGAATCTGCTTCGCAGGGATCTAGAATCCAGAATGAACTGAAAGATGTTCAGGATCTTATCAAGACTGTTACTGAATCTACAAATCAGGTACAGAATCAATTCAATAGCATCTTTTCTCTTACAAAAACTGTAAGTGAGCAGGAATTGATTATTGATGAAGCTATGAGACAGCAGAACGAAGGTGGAGCTCAGATTCTTAATCTTATTAGAACTATTAATGATATTACAAATAACGTTAAGAACGACTCTGACGAAATGATGGAAGGTAGTAAACAGGTTTCCTTTGAAATGGATCGTATTGCCCGCATGACAACTTCTGTAAATAATAATGTAAAGAATATGACCGACAAAACAGATGCAATCGGCAGCTATTCACAGAAAGCTCATGAATGCGTAGAAAAGAATGTTGAAAGTATTGCAAAACTTCGTGATGCAATGAATAAGTTCAAGGTAGAATAGGTCTGGAGGTGATTCTTATGAAAAAGATAATTACATTTCTTACAATATTAATGCTTAGTTGTGCTGGAATTTTTGCACAGGAGGTGGATGGTAATATTCCAGATGGTGCGTCTTTTGTTTTTGATGGCTTCGAAAGGGGTAATTACTGGATTTGGGCTGGTTTTGACTGGCATCAGTATGGTGATTTCTGTTATGCATCCGGAGCTAATATTTCAAAAGAATGGGCTTCTGAAGGTTCTCATTCTCTTGAAATGACAATTGATGAAATGCCTCCAGATGCTAAAAAAGCTGGTATCTGGTTCTATGATGGAACAAATGATCTGTCTGGTTCGAAGTATATGGTTATGGATTTTTATAATCCTGAAGATATTACCTACTATATAGATATTGCAATACAGGCAACTAGTGGATGGAACTGGTGTGATTTAGGTTCTTTTGCATTACCAAAAGGAGAACATTATGTTGTTCTGAGTATGGAAAAATTTACAGAACGACTTTATGATGTAAAAAGAGTTTTAATCTACAATAATACTGCTGGAGCCTATCCAAAAGATGCACACTTTTTTGTTGATAATATCCGCTTAATAAAGTAGACTTTTTTCATTATGAAAATTGACTCTACTCAGCTTAAGTTCATTTTGGAAAATACGCCTGCCTCACAAAATATTATGCTTGTGGGGCGGCACGGAATTGGTAAATCTCGCATTTTAGAAGACTTTTTTGCGGCTCGCCGTGAAAAAGTCGTTACTTTATTTTTGGGACAGATGAGTGATCCCGGCGATTTAATTGGACTTCCTCATCTTGATGAGGTAACCGGTCGTACAGAGTTTATGCTGCCATACTGGTTTCCGACAGACGGACAGCCGGTTGTTCTTTTTCTGGATGAATTAAACAGAGCCCGCCCTGAAGTCTTGCAGACTGTCATGGATTTAACTTTAAACCGTAAGCTTGCTGGTAAGAGTTTACCGGATGGTAGTAGAATTATCAGTGCAGTAAATGGTGGCAGTGAATATCAGTTGACGGATCTGGATCCGGCTTTAGTAAGTCGTTTTAATATTTATGAGTTTGCTCCGAGTGTAGAAGACTGGATTAACTGGGCACGTGAAGTAAAGCTCGATTCAAGAGTAATTTCCTTTATTGATGAAAATCCGGAGTTCCTTGATGGTGATGAAGCTTTTTCTGAAGACAATTTGGAGCGTACTCCAGATCGCCGCAGCTGGGAAAGAACTTCAAAAATTATTGAGGAATTTAATGAACTTGGAGAACTCCAGTTGTCTCTTGTTTCCGGTATTATAGGAGACAGAGCAGCGGCAAGTTTTTTCAATTTTGTAAATTCAAAAAAAATCCCTTCTGCTGCAAAAATCCTTGAAGGAGATTTTGAAGAAAATAAGAAGTTACTGAATGAATTGACTTTTACGGATTTTACCCAATTGAATGAAGCAGTTTTCCGATGGCTTGAAAAGGCTTGTGATAAAACTAATGATGAAGTTGCAAAAAATCTGACAGCATATTTTGACTGGTTATCCCTGAATGATAAAAAAGAACTGCAGGCTCATTTTGCAAGTCTTGTTTCTGCAGATAGATATCCGGAAACCTTAAATTATATTTTAGAGAAAACACCTTCTCTTTATCACAAGCTTCTGGATTTAAGTTCTGAATTATAGATTATTGCGGATACATATAAAATGACTTGTGAAAAGCGTCTGAACTCGATAATTAAACAATGGTTTATTTCTGAGCCTCTATTATTCTCTGTAGTTACAACACATCATTTTGTTCTGAATGATTCTTTGTGTGTACCTATGAGGTCAGGACATTTTTGCATTGAGTTTTCAGAACTTCTTACCAAAGACCTTAATGATGCTGAGCTTTCAGATTTTCTGAAAATTGAAGCTTACAGAATCCTGTTAAAGCATCCTTATGCAAGGCAGCCGTACAAGTCAAATCCTACAGCAATGCAGCTTGCAAGTGACGTGATAATTTCAAAATATTTTACACCTCAAAGCGGAATTGAAACTGCTGGTGTCATTTATTTGAAAAGCCAGGCATGGAGATTTTCTACATTGGATTTTCCGCTTGGTAAACGCTGGGCAGATACGGAACAATTAAGGTTTTTCCAGAGAAACCTTCAGATAGACCGTACAACAGGACTGTTGAAAACCGTAGATGATCTTACTTTTGAGCAATGGTATAAGCGCCTTTTGTTTTTAATTCGTGAAAGTTCTGCTGGGGGTGGAGAAGCGAGCGGAGAAGGTGCACTTAGTGATTATGATCTTTCTGCAATTACACAAAGTGCAGAGTTATGGCAGGAAGATGAAAACGCACAGAATCAGATAAATGATAAAATCAAAAAAGCAGAAATTGAAGAAGGCTGGGGCGAGACTGGCGGAAATTTGCAGAGAGAACTTCAAACAGATGTTGATTTTTCTTTTGATTACCGTCGTGCTCTGACAAAGTTTCGTGCAAATATTGTAAGTGCAAACCGCCGTCTTACCCGTATGAAGCCGAGCCGGCGTTATGGTTTTTCTGCTATGGGAAGTCGTTATGAGCGTAAAGCTGATATTTTAATAGCCGTAGATGTGAGTGGGTCAATTACAGATGAAAGTTTTGCACGTTTTTATCATGCAATCAAAAATTTCTTTTTTTTGAGGATTATAGAAAATATTGATTTAATATTTTTTGATGTGAATCTAAAAAATACTACGCCAGTAAAGTTTTCTAAAAATCTAAAACTGGCAGAAATTACAGGTCGAGGTGGAACAAATTTTCAGCCACCTGTTGATTATTTTATGGAAAATAAAAGCCGATATTCCGGTATGATAATTTTTACAGACGGAGAAGGAGAATTTCCGAAAATTGGAGGAGCCGCCGGTAGCCGAGGATTGGGTAATGCTTCTATCCTTTGGATTTTTGATTCACGGCTTGCCTATGAAAAATCCCGCTGGTGGGTTGAAAGCCTGCCTGGAAACTTTGCAACCTTTTTACCATAATTAATGGAGGAAAAATGTCTTCACAAAAATATTCAGATTCAGAAGCAGATTTCTGGAAGGAACATTTCGTACATCTTCAGCATAAAAATATGGTCCGCACAAATGCACAACCGCTTCGTATGGCAGACTGCCGTACTGAATTTGAAGCATTCTCTGTGTCACATCCAGAAGCAAAAATTTCCTGCGAATATTTTCCGTCGTATTGTACTTTCGAAGTTACATTAACTTCAACAATAAAACTCCGTCTTTTCATCCAGAACAACATAAAAGCAAGCATCATGCAAAAATGCGGCCCAGAGTATATAAAAATCTGCGACGCAAAGTTCCCTTACAATCCATTGCCTGAAATCTCAGAGTTTCTGTCAAAACTCCCAGACTACCTGACCGAACTCCAGCAATCAATAGAAAATAAATCCCGTTCAGAAAGACGACAGAAAATAGCATTGGAATTCATTAAGGCATACGCATCGATTCATTTGAAAGTTCCTCACGAAGTTATAATAAACAACGATGAGACATATACCCTGAGGCTGCCAGCAAATAACATAAATATACAAGTCACAGAAGATAATTTTATGCAGAAAATTTCAGAGTTTTAAAATAAAACACGTGATTTTTAGCGCGAAGGAGTGAGACATAGGTCAAAAAGACTTTTTTGGGGGATGCCGCGGGAGCGGCATTATTATGGTTTCCATACCCCCAAAAACGTCTAGCGCATTATTGCGCGTTTTTGACCTATGAATCACGACTGGAAGCTAAGAATACGGTATTTTCTTTTTAATCTCTTGCATATTTTTGCATAAAATTGTATATTTTCTGTATATTTATGCAAAAATAGCCACGGAAAATGTGGCACAGGAGATATTTATGGCAAAAGATAAGGTTGTTCTTGCTTATTCAGGTGGACTTGATACTACTGTAATCATTCCATGGCTTAAGGAAAACTATGATTACGATGTAATCGCTGTTTGTATTGACGTAGGACAGGGTGACGATTGGGAAGCAATCAAATCTCGCGCACTCAAAACAGGTGCAAGCGCATGTTACGTTGTAGATGCTCGTCAGGAATATATTGAAGAATACATCTGGCCAGCACTCAAGGCAAATGCAGTTTATGAGGATGAATATCTTCTTGGAACTTCAACAGCCCGCCCGCTTATTGGAAAGATTCTTGTTGAGTATGCACGTCAGGAAAAAGCTGTAGCAATTTGTCACGGTGCAACTGGTAAAGGAAATGACCAGGTTCGCTTTGAGCTTGCTATCAAGGCTTTTGCTCCAGACCTCAAGGTAATTGCTGCATGGCGTGATGACAAGTGGAACATGGACAGCCGCGAAGCTGAAATTAAATATCTCGAAGACCGCGGGCTCGAAGTTCCTATGAAGAAGGATCAGTCTTACTCACGCGATGAGAACATCTGGCACTTGAGTCACGAAGGTCTTGAACTCGAGAAGACAGAAAACGAGCCAAATTACAAGCACATGCTTAAGAATACATGCGTTCCAGAGGAAGCTCCGGAAGAAGGCGAGTATGTAACAATCGACTTCGAAAAGGGTATTCCAGTTGGTCTTAACGGTAAAAAGATGAACGCCCTCGACCTTTTGAACGAGCTCAACGTAATTGGTGGACGCAATGGTGTTGGTCTTGTTGACATCTGTGAAAACCGCTGTGTTGGTATGAAGAGCCGTGGTGTTTACGAAACACCGGGTGGAGCAATCCTTTACTTCGCTCACAGAATGATGGATCACATCTGTCTTGACCGCGAAACTTACCATTACAAACAGCAGGTATCTCTCCGCATGGGTGAGCTTATTTATGACGGAAAGTGGTTCACAACTTTGATGGATGCATGTATGGCATTTGTTGATAAAACAGAAGAAACTGTAACTGGTTGGGCAAAAGTTAAACTTATTAAGGGTGCTATCCGTGGAGCTGGTTCTGGATCTAAGTACAGCCTCTACAATGAAGAGATTGCTTCATTTACAACTGGTGAACTTTATAACCATAAAGATGCTCAGGGCTTTATAACTTTGTTTGGACTTCCACTGAAGGTTCGTGCTATGATGGAACAGAAGGTTGGTGAAGGACAGGCAATTGCAGAAAGCAAGAACCTTAAGAAGCGTCCAACAGAATAATAAGGAGGTATAAATATGAAGAAATTAATTATTTCTCTTTTAGTTTTAGGATCTCTTTGTGTAAATGTTTTTGCACAGGATGTTGAAAATGTAAATGTTTCAACTGGTGAAGATTTTAAGCATAATGAAGTATATCTGTCTGCAGGTACATCTTCATTAATCGGTGCATTCTCTGGATTATTTGTGGCTTTAGGTCAGGGATTTGCAGATGCTGTGGCTAAAAATGAGGAAGAAAATGGTTCATCAACTATTTCTGTTAAACCTACATTTGGTGTGACAGCAGGATATAATTATTTCTTTAATAAATATTTTGGTCTTGGTGGAATGATGACTTATGAGAGATTTATAAGTGTGAACATGATGTCCGTACAGGCAAAACTTATTGGACAGTATGGATGGACTCATTTTAAGATTTATCAGTCTGCCAGTGCAGGTCTATTGGTTATACCGGAAGTTGGAGCAACAAATTTTATATTTGATTTTACATATCTTGGTATGAAGTTTGATTTTGACCATTTCAATATTTTTATTGAAGGTTCAGTTCCTTCAACCAGTTTGATAAAACTTGGAGCTGCATTTAAGTTCTAAAAAGTTGATTATTATTTCTTCTTTAAGATAATAATCGTTATATCATCTTTACTAGGCTCGTCGCCTATGAAGGTGAGGATATCGCTGACAATGCAGTTTACCTGCGTTGTCAGCGGTCTATCTGCATTTCTGAAAATCGATTTTAAAAGTCTGTCCTTACCAAAATCTTCACCCTGTGCATTAGTAGCTTCTGTTGCTCCATCAGTAAAGAAAATCAGTTCATCACCACGTGACATTTCAACTGTGTGAGATATAAAGTTTGTTGGAATATCTGGAAGTCCAATTGCTCCAAAGGCAGTATTATCATCTTCTACATAATTAGCAGAATCATCTTTTGCGCTGTAATAAATTGGCATAGAGTGTCCTGCATTTATAAATTCAACCTTATCACCATTAAATCGGGTAAGAATACCTGTAAGATAGTTTTCGATATTACCTTTCTCTTTTATATAACGTATATTGATACGGTCAATGATTGATTTCAGTTTATCAGTTTTTCCATTGTAAAATTCCTGGAAGATAATGTTTTTTACGAGCATTGTTACAAGCCCAGATGCAATACCGTGTCCAGATACATCAAAGATTCCTATTCCATCAAGATTGTTTTCAGTACTGTATATATCAAGAAAGTCTCCGGAAACACCTGCCATTGGTTTATTGTAATAAGAAATTGCCCACTCATCGTAGATTGTTTCATTATGTTTAAAGAAACTCTGCTGCACAACCTGAGCAAGTCTTAATTCGTTTTCAATATTTTCCTTATATTCATGTTCACTTCTATGATGAAGGAAGTTATCTTTTTCAGTTCCCCATCTTTTGAAAGAAAGAAAGTAAAGGATAAGAATAAAGATAACTGAATCCATTACAATAAACATATTGTAGTTATTGATTATATGTGGCATTAAGACAAATGAGCCTGCAGTAGCAGCTGTACAGAAAATTACTGGTGAGATATCAAAAAAGACCGGGAAATTTACTGTAACGCAGGCAAAAACAATCATCGCATTGAAGAGATTATTCTCAAAATATAAGATGTACATTGGAAATGCCATTAAATAAACGAAAAGAAAATAAGTCGGTATCATTTTTACAGTAGAACGTGTAAAGTTCAATTTTCTAAGTTTTGTTGAAGAAAGGATACATATAATTCCAAAAACAATATATGTTAGAAAATATATAAAGCGTGGCAGATAAGTAAGGTATTCGCCCTTATGAAGTATCAGAATACAGATTATTCCAATAACTCCCATGATAATAAGCATTGTCTGGGCTTTCCACATTGTGATAAGATTCTTATCAGCCATTACAAGCTTACACTCTTCTGGAGCTCTGTATTTGTCTTCGAGTTTTCGGATTAATCTGCTGAATAAAGTCGGAGAACGATCCTTCATAATACACCGGTTATCTTTCTATTTTACAATGAAATTTCTGATTTATCAACTTTCTTAAACTTTCTTAAACTTTCCTGATTATTACAATTGTAATATCATCAGATTGCGATGCGTTTTCTGTGAACATACCCATATCAGAAAGCATTAAATGAATCTGATTTTCAAAAGGCTTTTGAACTGCGTTTTTTACGGAGGTAAGTAAACGTGTGTTCCCATATTCATCATGTTCTGAATTCATTGCTTCCTTAACACCATCAGTAAAAAGAATAATTTCATCACCAAACTCCATTTCAAACTTGGCTTCCTGAAAGAAAGGCTCAATCGAATTCAGTCCGACAACACTGCTGGAATACTTTCGTTCTGAATCAAAAAATAAGCATTCATTATTTGCTTTTCTGTACAGAATAGGAGAGGGGTGTCCGGCATTAACTATTTCAATCTGATTTTCATTTATACGCAGAAGAATACCTGTTAGATAGTTTTCGATGTTACTCTTTTCATTTTTAATTCGTTTATCAATTATTTCCATTACTTCCGAGAGTGGTTTATTATAATTCTGATGAAATTCCTGTTGAAAAATATTTCGGACAAGCATTGTTACAAGTCCGGAAGAAATCCCGTGCCCTGAAACATCAAAAATACCAACTCCCTTAAGAAGAGTACCCTGTGTATAAAAATCATACATATCTCCTGAAACACCAGCCATTGCTTTACTGTAATAAGAGATATCATAATTTATTAAGTCTGGCATTTTTCTTTTTGAAAAACTTTCCTGAACAAAAGCTGCAAGTTCAATTTCCTTTTCGATTGTTTCAATATGTGAATTACGTACTTTTTCAAGAGTAAATTCCTTGATTAGAGAATTCCACTTAAAAAGGCTGAGAATACTCATTATGACTGTTGTAAGACACGTGTTTAGTATCATAGTAACTGAGCCAACAGAATAAAGAGCAAAACAGATTACTATTGTAAAAGTAGACAATAATATGATAAAGAAAAGCGGTTCAACTGCAAGCATTACAATTGCAATGATACAGACATTTACATAAACCGTATAAGAACTCAATGGTGTAGTTGAGTAGAAAAGCAGTGAGACACTAAGCAGCAGAAGGAAAAAAATTGCAAGATATGTAGGCTGATTACGACGCCAGATAGGCCATTCCGGGTGATGTGTTGATTGTATGGCTACAAGCAGAACAAGAATACTGCTTAAAATATATCCGGTATAATAAATGAAATCAAAAATATGCTCTTTCGGATTTGAGTGATAGCGTATTGTCGTGACAATACACATTATTATACCAAAAGTGAATAAAATTTGTTCCAGCTGAGCCAGTCTGTGAAGATTTTTTGCTATGATTCCTTTCTTAAGATCTTTAGGCATAAGAAATCTTTCCCGAAAGGATTTGTGTATGTTTTTCTTCGTCTTCAAAGTGTTATCCTCAATATAATATTTTGGACAACATTATTAATTACTTCTATTATATTATGACTATTTGAATAAAGCAAACAAAAGCTATATTGAAAAATCCGTGCTAAAGTGTTATTTTATTCTATATATTTATTTTATTTCTCAGGAGCATTTTATGACATACACTGCAGAAGTGGAGCATATGTGTCCTTTGGCAAAAGGCGCATATCATGGTCCTGCACCAATCCCTGAAGAGGGCGAGTGGGTACAGGTAAAGAAAATTGAAGATATTTCCGGATTCACACACGGTATCGGTTGGTGTGCACCACAGCAGGGTGCCTGCAAACTTTCTTTGAACGTAAAGAACGGAATCATCGAAGAAGCATTGGTTGAGACTATCGGTTGTTCTGGTATGACTCACTCAGCTGCTATGGCTTCTGAAATCCTCATTGGTAAAACAGTTCTCGAAGCTTTGAATACTGACCTTGTTTGTGATGCTATCAACACAGCAATGCGCGAACTCTTTATGCAGATCGTTTACGGTCGTTCACAGTCAGCTTACTCTAAGGACGGACTTAAAGTTGGTGCTTCTCTTGAAGACCTCGGAAAGAACCTCCGCTCTCAGGTAGGTACAATGTTCGCTACTCGCAAGACAGGTCCTCGCTACCTCGAAATGACAGAAGGATACGTTGAAACTTGTGCTATCGACAAGGACAACCAGATTATTGGTTACAACTGTATCAACTTTGGTAAACTTATGGACGCTCTCAAGGCTGGAAAACCAGCTGAAGAAGCTATCGCTGGTGCACGCACACACTATGGTCGTGTAACTGCAGATCAGGGTATGGTAAAACTTATCGACCCACGTAAAGAATAGTCACAGGAGGAAATTGAATTATGGCATTATTTGAAGATTTTGAAGGCCGCATTCCTCAGGTGAATAAGGCTCTTAAAGAATATGGCTTTGCAGAAGGCGAAGCTGGATTGAACGAAGCTCGCAAGCTTTGTCAGGACCGCGGATTTGATCCATATGAAATCTGTCAGTCTACACAGCAGATTTGTTTCGAGGATGCTAAATGGGCATATGTACTCGGATCTGCAATCGCAATCAAAGAAGCAGAAAAGACTGGTGACAAGACTGGTTCTACAGCTGCTGCTAACATCGGTAAGGGACTTCAGGCATTCTGTTTGCCAGGTTCTGTATCTGATGACCGTAAAGTTGGTCTTGGACACGGAAACC
>JAEEGH010011247.1_pt1 | contig 20347 bp, 11 predicted proteins | sample 9134181 | NCBI WGS metagenome assembly JAEEGH01 (sample SAMN16246544, study PRJNA631951) | gut metagenome | biome: gut microbiome; feature: rumen; material: DP-attached | host: Bos | place: Iran: Karaj | collected 2018-10
AACTCATTCCTCCAGCTAAATACACAGTCACTTATTTCAACCGCAACGAATTGTTTTCGCGAGGTGTCTTCACGGCACAGACAAACGCCCGGAACTGCATGGGGCATCAAAGGACACGCCCGGGGGAAAAGCACCTCCCATTATCCAATGGAAAAGCAGGGGGCCTTCCCGCATACGGGAACCCATTCCAGTGGCTTGAGCAATATGTCATTATAAACTACAGGGATAGACATGGGCTGACATTGTTTCATATACAACACCCGAGACGCACACGGATCATTCTCGTCGACAAACCGATGGTTGGTGGTATCAAAAAATCGCGGTGCTCCGTTTTGATTGAGGACCAGCAACTCGTGATAAATGAAGGTGTCGTCCACAATCCAGTGGGAAAAATCCACGCCTGCCGAAGCCCATTTCTTCTTCCAGAACACTTTTTGGCTTTCATGCGCCAACCCGTATTGCTGGATGCGAGCGCATTCGATGCCCCGGCGCCGGAGCAAGGTTTCCACCAAATCTGCAAAAACGCCGCAATCCAGCGTGTCCATCCTTCGCAAATCACACCAGAAAAATGGATAGAAATGGGGCCCCCAGGCATAGCACTCATACAGCCAAGAAAGACGCATCTGGCTGTTTTCCAGCCGAACATATACGTCATCCATGGAGAAAAGCCATTCCTGCGCCCCCCGGCAACAAGGGGCGTCATGAAAGGCAATATGTGTTTCGGCTTGCATCATTTCCATGTAAGTGTCTCCCTCTCCTTGAGGATCATGCTTTCCGGGGTTGGGCTCCCGGCGAACAATGGCATTGCGAGCATTCTCCACAACTGCCGGAAATCGCAATTATTTCTGGCATCCAGAACAACACCCCGCGCCAAAGGGGAACGCCATGCTTGCGTCATATGCGCCTACCGATTTGATGGCCATGAAATCCCCCATTTCCATCTGGCGCGGCAATGCGACGTCGCCACGAAGGATGTCCGATTCCATGCAGATACGCCCCAGAACCCGATCGTCTCCGTCAGCCAAACGCAGCCAACGCCGGGTCTTTCTGTCATGCCAGAGCATTTCATGCGGGAAGGAACCCGCATCAGGGACTTCGTTGATGGCCGTGTCGAGTATCACATCCCTCTTTTCGCCCCTCTCCCGGAATCCGACGATTTTCGTCAACAGCAACATCGAATCTTCCACTAAAAGCTTCCCCGGCTCAAAACAGACGCTTCTCAGTGCGGGCAGCCTGCGGCGCACGAGTCCTACGGCTTCCCCCATGGTTTCGGTATATGCCGCCAGCTCGCGGGTGCGCCACCCCCCCCCGAAATCGAAGGTTTTGAAATCCACGCCGGCGGCACGAGAGATGCGCTGGGCAAAAATCGCCACCGATTCGATTTCTCGAAGCCAATCCCCCATCCCGATGGTGGATTCTGCAAAATGGAAATGGATGCTCAGCTCGTGTTTCTTTGCGATTTCCGGCAACGCATCGCATAGGCGGGCGAAAATATCTGGATTGCGGACATCGATGCCGAATCTCGATTCATGGAAAAGAGGGCTGATGCGGATTCCGATTTGGCAACCCTGCCACCCCCTTTTCCCTGTTTGAGCCATCGTTTCCCTCAAATCGCAGAGGGAATCGCATTGGATCGCCGCCGGCGCGGGGAGCTTGTCTTCGTTCCTGTTCCCCACCCATTTCCCAGGACCGTTCAGAATGCATTGCTCGCGGGAGAAGCCAGACCGCAACGCATACAGATATTCGTCAAGGGAGATGGTTTCCATGCCCCATTCCAGGCGAAGCAGTGCTTTCAGCACCGCTGGTGCGGGATTTGTTTTTAGTGAATAGGTCAGCTTCACAACAAGACCAGATTCCCTTTTCAGCGTCTCGCACATCGCCTTCAGGGACGTTGCCCGTTCCTCGAATTTGGCGGAGACAAACAACCTTCTGGACGGAATAGGCGAATACTCCTCCTTCATCGCCTTATTGAGTACCGCCAAGCACATTTCATCGGATTCCACCTCTGCTTCCCGGAGCTTTGGCAGAGCCAGTCTGCTCTTTTTGGAAAGCGCCGGAGAGCCGGAGGGATGCCCTTTCAACGCAATTTGGGGATGAACCCTGGCGCGAACGAACACATTCCGTTCCACCCTGTCGGAGGGCAACTCCTTTACGATTCGCACAAATCCAGCTCTTGGAGGCCTTTCCCTGAGTGGTTCCGCCGAAAGCGCTGCGGCCACCAGACGCCCCGGCAAGTTGGAGCCGCACACCGTTGCCCCGTAAATCCACGCGGGGAAGCGGGGATTGAAATCAATGAGAACTCGCTTCTTCTCGATGTCGTCCCAAATGGTCTCGATCTCCCCGCCGCCCGTCCAATGCAGACCTTGAAGGACCGAGGAAAGTCTGGAAAGAAATTCCGGATTCACCTGGTCCATTTGCGCGCACCACGTTTTCCCCTGGGAAGTCACCTCCGTTTTTCGCATGGCTACCGCTCCAAGCAGTTTTCCCTGATAGGCGGCAAAGGAAATGCATTCCTCCCGCCCATAACAAAATTGCTGGAGAATGGGCGTATCCCCCCAAGTGTCCTCGATGCAACGAAGACAGGAAACCAACTCCCGATAATTGCTCGCGACCCTAGCCTCATGGTGGCGGCCTTTCACGAGCACTGGCCAGCCCATGGCCTCGCTTTTTTGCACCGAGGCCACGATGTCGTGATGCACGACCGTTTCGGGAATGCTCAATCCCAAGCGCGCCGCCAGCGTTTCGGCCGGCTTTGTTGTCAGTTGGAGGGCCTCCTCGTCGGGTAGCAGAAAGGATGTGCGGTCCAAAGCGCGAAGTTCCCTGGCAATGGCGAAAATCTCCATGTCCAGCCCTGAAACATAAAGCGCGTTATGGGCATGCACTGCGTCGGCGATTCCCGCCATGGAGGTCCGAACGTCGACCTCTTCCCATCTGGGCAGGAGAATCCTCTCGTCGACAATGGGATCGTAGAGTCCCGTGCAACGGGAAGAGTAATCCAAGGCAATGATCTTCAGTTGTGGGAAGGCCTCTTTAACGGAGTAGGCGATGCCCAGTCCAGACGATGGATTCGAATCGCTGTGCCAACCGGAAATAAGAATTGCGTCCTTCATGGGGATACCCCTCGCATGATTCGTCAGATGGGTCTCAATTCGTTTTAAGGATACATCATCCGGTTGCTCGTGTCAAAAAATATACCAGATCCGTCATTTTATTGCCGTGACCGTGACGCGCCCCGGGAAATAGCGGCTGATGTGGGATATTTTCCGGTGGCTTGCTTCCAAAGCACACTCCGTGATCCCCGGCAAGAAGCCCGAAAACAAGACCCGTAGAAAACGCAAGCCAGCGAATCAAGAACATGGTCGCTTTGCATCCTCCTGACACGAGGACATTGAAAGCCTGGGACACAGCCATCGCCCTTGCCCCGAAGAGCGTCACATCCCGCGCAGCCCGGAGATGACTAGCCTTGTGCGCCCATGCCATTTCGCCTCCGCTCCAACGCCACGCAAAGAAGGCTCTCCATGGCTTTGCGAATTGGAGGACAAGCCTTAAACAGGGGCCGGTGGTGGGAACGATCTGCTTGTCGAGGTCGCCCCATAGCCGGTGAAATCGGAGGCGAAGGTGTTGGTGCCGAGGGCGACGGTGGTAGTGTCGGTGGCGGTCATGGGGACGTTGGTGAAGGCGGGACCGACATAGGTGGCGACGAGGGTATTGATGCCGGGGGCACCGGGCACAGCGGCAACGTCGAAGGAGGAGTCAGGATAGACAGTGCCATGGGTGTTGTTGACGGAGATTGAGCCAGCGGGGTAGTTGACGGAGCCGGCGACGGTGAGGGTAGCGCCGGTCCAGGAGCCGGTGACGATTTGGTTGAGGTTGTTGAAGGAATTGGTGACATCGAGGCCGAGTTCGGCGCGGTCGACGGGATTTTCCGCGGCGTCGTAGTGGTATCGGGCGGCGTCGGAGGGGTGGCGCTCTTCGAGGAGGTTCAGGGCGTCGTAGACGTTGGTGCGGGTGCCGAGGATGTCGGTGACGGTGAGCTGGCGGCCAAGGCGGTCGTAGGTGAAGGCGACGTCGGGGGTGGCATCGGAGTAGTCGATGGCGACGAGCTGGCGAAGGGCGCGGGCTGAGGCTGCGGTAGACCACAAGAACCAGACGACACCGGTATGCGGAAAACCTTCGTTGGAATTATAGGCTATCATCTTTTTTCGTTTTGTCATCATCAAATGTCCTGTCCCCTTGTTCCAATTGAGGCGTTATGTTTTCTTTCATTTCTTGGCAAGCCTTCTCTAGGTCATATCTGTATGGGTGATCGGGATAATCTTGCAGGGTGCTCTGAAAACTCATGATATATCTACTCCATATATCCCTATGTATCTTTATGCTTTCATCCGAGTTGTTCTGCTTCCTCATCTGCTTCCATTTAGCAAAATATTTCTCCGCATCTTGCTCAAGCTCTTTTCTGGTTTCTTCTTCTATCTCCACATCCTGACTAATCAATATGGCCGTTGATGCATACCATAGATAATCATATTGATCGGGAGGCAACGCATGCTCCATCGTCAAGACAAATCCCTCATCTGGGCGTCCCGAGACACAGCCGACCATTAACAATAAAACCAGGCCGATATTGTATTTGTTGCTCATGGCAAGGGTGGATATGTAACATTTGGATAGCCTGGATCTGTTGGACATTTTTTTAATTCCTCGAGAAGATCTTTCGCCCTCCCTCCTTTTTTATACGCATCCTCACATGGGAACCCCTTTAGATAACCTTTTGCTCTTACTAGAGTCAAACAACTTTTTGGGGAGTCACATTCTTTGCTATGCCTAAATGCTCGCATCTCTTTACATATTTCCTCCGCACACAAGCACACATAACGTTCTTTTGAAAATAGCGGCAGACTATCACAGCCAAATCCTACAGCAACATCGCAAAAGTCAAAAAAATGCGTCAGCTCATGGGCGATTGTGGTGTGTAATCTTTGCGTGTCAGCAGCAAGATTACAACAAAGCGTAATCTCACCAATTTTGTTTTCACCAGAATCGCCTGCAAAAACATGTGTTCCCAATGCCCCAGGAGAACAACTACAACTAAAATTCCAATGTAACAAACATTTTCCCTTCCCCCCGGCTCCTGATGCGGCATCCGAAATCATTTTACCCCATTTGGGATTGGCTTTAAGAAAAGCATTTTTTCCCTTCTCACAGTCCGCACGAGATATTGCCATGCCAATATAATCATGCATTCCTAGTGGCGAGTTCATGAGAAAACTCAAAATATTTACTCCGCCCTCTTCCTCAATCGGATCTCTGGAGAGCCACCTGCCGAGTTGGGGCGAATAGAATCTGAAGCCGTAATAGTAGAACCCGGTCTCCCCATCGCAATATTTTGAACTGAATCTAACAGGATTGAAGTCTTCCTGAGTATCGGATTGGGCGATGGTGTTGCCGTAAGGGTCGTACGCGCAGTGGGAAACCACATTGCCATCGACATCCACCAGATCGGTGAGGTTGCCATTGGCGTCATAAGCAGGAGTCAGGAAATCGGCGTCAGGAGACGAAATGGCGAGGAGGCCGCCAACACCGCCAGCGGCTTGGAGGGAGACGGTGAGATCGAGACCCCAGACATACTGGTTGGTTGAAACCGTGCCATCAAGCTCTACGCGTTCCCGGATTAGGTTCCATCCGTCGTAACCGAACGTCCGCATGGTCCAAGTGGACATTGGCATTGTGTGACGTTGTTCGGTCTTCTTGATGCGGCGGCCGATATAGTCGTATTCGTACTCATAGATTCGGCTGTCCGTGATTAACACGCGAGGAGAAGCCTTCACCAGCCGGTTCTCTGCATCCCAAGTAAACTGCCAACGGCCGAGTGAGGTCATGTTTCCGTCAGCATCGTATTCGGGGGACCTGTTCTCGGCAAAAGCGTTCGTATACTGATTCAACTCATTTGCCGCATAAAAGCTTGTCATGCCGTTTTCGGAGGAGGAGGTGCGGTTGCCGATGGGGTCGTAGGCGTAGGAGTAAGTGTTGGTGCCCATGACCGCATTGATCAATTCGAATCGCGTGTTGTAGGCGAATACGTTGGTCGTCAGGCCCGAATCCACCCGTTGTGTCCGCCTCCCAACAGCATCGTAATCGTAGGCGAAGGTGGAGATGACGTTGGTGGACCAGGCGTTGGAGACGAGGGTTTTGACATCGCGGAGGGGTTCGTATTCGTAGGCGACGGCGAGTCCGAGGTCGTTGGTGTAGCCGGAGAGGAGGGTGGAGTTGGACACATAGGAATAGTCAAACGTGGGGCCGTTGGAGACGGCGACGGTGGAGAAGCGGCCGGAGGAGTCGTAGCCGTAGCCGACGGCGTAGTCGGGGCCGAGGCTGATGCCGGCGGGGCGGCCGAAGGGGTCGTAGGCGCGGACGAGGGCGGTGCCGTCGGGGTGGCGCTCTTCGAGGAGGTTCAGGGCGTCGTAGACGTTGGTGCGGGTGCCGAGGACGTCGGTGACGGTCAATTGGCGGCCCTGGCGGTCGTAGGTGAAGGCGACATCGGGGGTGACGTCGGAGTAGTCGATGGAAACGAGCTGGCCGAGAGCATCGTAGGAATAATCGGTTTCGACGCCGCGGGCCCAGACGCGTTTGGCGAGGCGTCCAGCATGGTCGTATTCGTAGCGGGGGCCGAGGCCGTCGGCGTAGACCTTGTTGGTGAGGAGGCCGGTGGCGGGATCGTAGTTCCAGCGGGTGACGTCGGGGGCGGCGGTTTCGTCGCGCCAGGTCTGCATGGCCACCATGCGACCGAAGGCGTCGTATTCGTAGCCGACGGGATAGGTGGCACCCCAGGTGTTGGTGACGCGGCCTTGGAGGTCGTAGGCGGTGTGGACGACGTTGGTCAGGGCGTCCGTCACGCTGGTCCGCCGCCCGGTTTCGGGGTCGTAGCCGAAGGTGGTTCGGTTTCCGGCGAGGTCTTCCTGCCAGGCGGGTCGTCCGGCGGCGTCGTAGGCGAGGAGGACGCCGGAGGCGTGGGCGTCGTCGCCGGTGCGGGTGAGGGTGCGGCGGCCAAGGACGTCGTAGGCGTTGGTGACGAGGACGCCGGTTGCGGACTGGGAGGTCTGGAGGAGGCCGGCGACATAGGTGTCGGCGGCGGTGACGGAGGAGCGGGGGGAGGAGGAAGTTTCGACGCGGGTCTGGACGGAACGGGCGCGCCAGGTGCGGGAGGTGGCGGCGACGCCGTGGGCGTCGATGTCGACGGTTTCGGCGGCGAGGACGCCGAGGGCGTTGGTGGCGCCGAGGCCGGTGATGCGGATGCGGCGGACGGAGTTGGTGAAGGGCGTTGCCGAGTTTTCGTAGGGATAGGCGAGGGTTTCGCGGACCTGCCAGAGGTCGGTGCCGTCGGATTCGAAGCGTTCGAGGGCGTCGGTGACGCGGTCGGCGGAGGCGAGGCCGATGGCGCCATCGCCGTCGGCGTCGAGAGCGGAACGGAAGGGCCGGGAGAGGGCGTCGTGGGCGTGGAGGGTGCGCAGGAGGTTGGTTCCGGCGAGGGTTTCGACGGCGATGTGGCGGCCCGCGGCATCGTAGAGGCGGGTCTCGGTGCGGGTGCCGCCGCCGAAGGCGGGGGCGGAGGAGCGGAAGGGGCGGCCAAGGAAGTCGGTTTCGTCGAGGCGCCAGGCGGGGGAATCGGCGGCGGCGGTGCGGGTGCGGGTCCAGCGGACGCCGTTGGTGGCGATGCCGTATTCGTAAAAGACGGGGATCTGGGCGGTGCCGGTGACGGCGGCGGGGTGGCCGTCTAGGTGGCGTGTCTCGACGCGGGTGGCGCCGCCGGGGAGGGTGGTGGTGACGGTGCGTCCGCCGTCGGCGTAGGCGCGGGCGGTCGTCAAGCCGGCTTCGTCGGTGGAGGAGAGGAGGCGTCCGGCAAAGTCGTAGGCGGAGGAGGTGGCGAGGGAGAGGCCGTCCGCGGAGGTGGTTTCGGCGATGGCGCGGTCCGCGGCGTCATAGACGGTGGCGTGGGTGACGCCGTTTTCGACGCGGGCGACAACGCGCCGGAGGGCGTCGCGGACGTAGACGGTTTCGAGGCCGTCGGCGTCGGTGCGGGAGACGAGTCCGCAGCAGTCCCAGACCTGCTGCACGGTGTCGCCGTTGGAGGCGGCGCGGAGGGTTTCGCGGCCCCATTCGTCGCGCTCGAAAACCGTCCAGGCGGTGGGGAGGTAGTTGGTGCCGTCGAAAATCTCGGTCCAGGCGGCGGCGACGCGGTCGAAGGGGTCGCGGATTTCCGTCTCGCGGGTGGTGAGCCAGACGAGGCCGTCGGGAGCGGTGGCGGTGCCGTGGGTGGCCCGGACGCGGCGCCAGGCGCCGGAACCGGGGACGAAAACGCCGGGGGCGGGCGCGGGGTCGTAGGCACCCCAGTCGTAAGTCCAGGTCGTGAGCCGGCCGTCGGGCAGGAGCTCGCGCCAAAGCTCGCGCGACGAGGCGGCGCCGGCGGCGCGAGGGTAATAGTCGCGGACGGTCCGCAGGTTGTCCGGGGCGCCGTAGGGGGCGTCCGGCGCGGCGGCGCGTTCCTCGACGACCGTGCGGCCGCCCAGCGCGTTCGCCGGATAGGCGTAGTAGGCCAGGGAGACGGGGATGCCCGCGACGACCTCCTCGACGCGGCGCGGCTTGTGCGTGTCCTCGGGCAGATTGGCGTCGTCGGCGGAAACGGGGGCATAGGAGGTGCGGACCTCGCGAAGGTCCGTCTCGCTGGAGAGCCACGGCGAAATCTCGTTGGTGACGCGCCCCGCCGCGTCGTACTGCCAGCGCGTCCAGCCGCCGTCGGGACGGAACTCCGCGCTCCGAAGGGCGTGGCCGGGGACGGCGGGGTCCGTCTGCCAGGCGTAGGTCGTGCGGAGGGCCGCGCCGTCGGGGTCGGCGACCTTCTCGATCAGTGCCTCGCCGAAGGCGAACGTCTGCCAGGTCAGCCGCTCCGCCGAGGCGGCTGCGCCGCCAGGAGCCGACAGCGTCCGCATCTCCGTCCGAAGCGCCCCGTTCCGCGCCGAAACGCGCGTCTCTTCGCGGAGTCCGCACTCGGTCAGCGCCCACGCCCCCGTCGCCTCGTTCCGGGAATAGGTCCAGTGGTTTGTCTGGCCCCCGACCGCCTTGGAGATGTCCAACGCAACGCCGCCCGCGTCATCCGGCGCCGTCGCGAACCGCCATTCCGCGACGGTTCCGCCCCCGGCCGACGCCGCCCGCTCGAAAAGCACCCCGAATCCGCCCGCCGCGGCGGGGCACACCGTCGCCACGCACTGCGGGGCCTCCACCCGGTCGATGGCCCCGTCCACGCGCCTGACCCGCACCTCGCCGCTCGCCGTCGACAGCCGCAGCGCCGATGCCGACAGCCCCGCCTCCGGCAGTTCGTCCGCCTCCAGCCACAGCTCGCCCGCCGAGTAGCCGCCCGCCGTCCGCCCCAGCCCCAGCGCGAGCCGCACGCTCCCCAGTTCGGGCGTCCCCGACCCCGGTTCGCCGTCGCACGACGCACAGCCGCACCCCACCGCCACCGTCAGAAGCGCGGAACTCCCGTTCGGGGCTTCCGCCCGGATGGTCACCCAGCCCCGCCCGCTGTCCCCGTCGACCTGCAGCACGCCGTCCGCGAAATCCACCCGCACCGGCTCGTCGTCCCGCGCGGACACTATGTCTTCCAGCCCCCAGACGATCTCCACCCCCGCCGGCGGCTTCGGGACCACCACGTAGGTCGCCGACTCGCCAGGCGCCACCGACCGCGCACCATCCACCGCCAGCAGCGAAAACAGCACCTCGTTCGTCGCCGCCCCGTTTGTAACCGTGTAGGGCGAGATCGCCCAGAACCGCGCCGAGATGTCCGGTCCCTCGTACGGCGGATTCGTCACCGCGCCGTTGCTCGCGTCGCTCACCCGGACCACATACGTCCGGGTCCCGCCGCCCGGCGCCGGAGCGATCGTGATGTGCCCGTTGCAGACATCCACCTCCGTCTCCGTCAGCCGCATCGTCGTCTGCCACGTCCCGTCCACCTCCACCGAGAACGCCTCCCGCACCGGCCCGCCTTCGCTGATCTTCCCCTCCACCCCCACGCCGCCAGACGCCGTCACCCTGAACGCCACCGTCCCGTCCGCCCCGATGCTGTCCCCCATCGCCCAGCCTTCGAACGGCGGCACCACCACCACCGTCACGCCGTCGCCCAGCTGCGTCTCCGCGAAGGGCCTGCCCGTCGCGGGGTCGATCTCCGCCCCGTCCGCCACGCCGTCGCCGTCCGAGTCCGGCGAGGCCGGATTTAGGCCGTGAGCCTGTTCGAAGTCATCTTCCAGCCCGTCCCCGTCCGTGTCCGGCGAACACGCATCCCAGCCCGCCGCGAACTCCGTCTCGTCCGGGAGCCCGTCATCGTCGGTGTCCGGCACGTCCGATGCGTGCCACGGGGACTCCGGCGCGGCGGAGAACGTCCAATCGTTCCGCGAATCCGCGTCGCCGCCCAGCGACCGCCGCACCAGCTGCCAGCCCGGGCCCGCCCACAGGTCCGTCGCGGTCGAATTCCAGCCGTCGGACGGAAGTCCCTGCTCGTTGAACGGCTCATGCGCGCCATACATCAGGACATCCACCGGCCCGTTCGTCGTCCCCGAAGGCCCGACCAGCCGCACACCAGCCGTCGGGACGCTCGCGTAGGACATCGGCAGACCCAGCGACGCCGTCAAGTCGGCATTTGTCACGCCCTCGCCGCCCACCAGCAGAAAATGCCCAGGCCGCAGCACCGTGTCCGCAGGAAACACCGCCTTGGTCTCGTAGGCCGCTCCCGCCACCTCCAGCGCAAACCCGTCCAGACGCACCGCGAACCGCCCCGAGTTGTGCAGCTGCACATACTGGTTGCTTGCCGCCGCGTTGTAGCGTACCGCGTGGATCAGCACGCCCTTCGCCAGCGACGGTGCCGACGCCGCGTCCGTCGGGTCCGTCCCCGCCTCCCATTCCTCCCAATCGCTCCAGCCGTCCCCGTCGCAGTCCCGCGACGAACTCGGCAGAACCGTCACCCGTTGCATATCGGACGTCACGTTCCCCCCCACATCGACCGCACACCACGTCACCTCCGTCAGGCCCACATCGAACACTGCCGGCGCATCGTTCGTCACCAGCATGACGCCGCAATCGTCCCACGCCGACGCGTTGCCCAACGCAACGGCAACCGGCTCCAGGCACTCCCCCGCCTCCGCCTCGACATCCGGCGGAGCAACGATGAACGGCGAGGAAATGTCGTCCGCCGAATTCATGAAACATTGAATGGCCGCGTTCGCGTTGCCGTTGCCCACGGCGTCCGGCGCCCAGCCCGGAACCACCAGCACGTCGTCCACGTTCCCCGCCAGCAGATTCGCTGCCGTCCGCGACGGCGAGGCGTTTCCGACCACGACGGGCGCGTAGTTGGTCGCGACGACAACACCCTGCAACACGCTCCCCACGCCCCGCTGGATCCCGTCGATGTAAAAATGGACGTTCCGCGTCGCGTACGACGTGGCCGCGCGCGTCCCATCGTAGACCACCGCCACATGGTGCCATTCCCCGTTCGTCGGGGCAATGCCGCCGACGGTGCCCGACACTTCCGTCCCGTTGATTCGCAACGCCAGATTCCCCGCATTCCCCGAAAAGCGAAACTCGACGCCCGATGTCGTGTTGGTCAGGGCCGTCGAATCCACATCGCTGAAGATGCGCGCCGAAAGGTTGGCCCCCTCCGCGCTGTCCCGCCTTACCCACGCCAGAATCGAAAACTTCTCCTCCCCCGCCAGCGGATCGTAATTATAAATGGATACCGCCCCCGCGACGCCGTTCGCTCCCGGCAAAAGCAAGCTGTGCCCGCAATCGCAATTCACCGGCGGCACGTTCGTCGAAAACTCCGCCCCGCCCGTCAGCCCCAGATTCCCCATGGCGCCATCCCCGCCCGTATTCAGCGCCCACCCCGGCTTAGACGCCACTGGCTCGAAAATCCACTCCCCCGCCACCCCATCGTCCCCCACGCACGTCCCCCAGGTCGCCCCCGCCCCAAGGCAAAGCCCCGCCGCCGCTTCCAAAAGGAGTCGAAAAGTCAATGTTTTCATGGCTTTTTCCTTGTGTTTGGCCAAATCTGCGCTCTCCCGCGCACCACGGAAAGCATGACACGGATCACGGCTCCTCTTTAATTCAGGGTACGGCGCATGGCAAGAAAAAAGTCGAAAATGTTAGTGGGGTCGCATCTGTCCCATCTGTCCCATCTTCCGCGCCTGGGACGGACTCCAGCTCTGCATCATCCGATGTCTCCGCAAGGAAGCGTCACCTTCCCCTCAGAAAAACTAGAATTTCTAGAATATCTAGATAATCTAGAATAATGCTGGATACAAGGGGCATTTAGGTGATGATAAATGTGCCGCCGGACGCGCTTTCTCGCGCTCAAAACAGGCTTCCATTGTATGGAAAGATGTTTTTGCTCCCGATTTGCGGACACTAGAAAGGCTAGGATTTCCAGACCATCTAGAAAAACTAGGAAAAAAGGTCGCCGGAGGGCGTCCCTGGAGGAAGAAGCGGATGGGGTTGTCCCCCTGGGTGGAGAGGCTGAAGAGAAGGCCGATAACGGTTCAGGCAAGGCCGCGCAGGGCGACAAGGCCGGCGCGGCGGAAGGCGGATTCGACAAGGCCGGCCATCCGCTCGATGGAGGCGTCGGGGGCGATATCCACCCACAGCACCTGGGCCTGATGACGGAACCAGGTCATCTGGCGCTTGGCATACTGCCGCGTGCGGATGATGGTCCGCTCGATGGCCTGCTCTTCGTTCATCGTGCCATCCAGCACGGCAAACGCCTCCTCATACCCGATGGCATGCCGCGCCGTGTCGGACAGCTCCGCCCCCCTCTCCCGCAAAGCCTTCGCCTCGTCCACCAGCCCCCAGGCGAACATCCGCCGCACGCGTTGGGCGATACGCTGCTTCAAATCCTCAGGAGCGCGCCGGATTCCGACCACGGTCGGCAGCGGCCGTTCCGTCGCCGTCGGCCACGGCAGCCCCGCCGAAAACAGCTCAAAGGCCCGGATGACCCGCCGCGGATTTTCCGCATCGCGGATTTTCGCATACTCCTCCGGTGACAGCTTCTTCGTGGCCTCCTGCAAGGCCTCAAGCCCGCCCTCTGCCAGCAAGTCCTCCGCCTTGCGGCGGGCGTCCGGATTGCCCCCCGCCTGCGCATCCAGCCCTTCCGCCAGCGCTTGCACATACAGCCCCGTTCCGCCGACGACGATCGGACGCTCCGCCTCCCGCCCGGCCCCCGCGATCTCCTCGCGCAACGCCGCCAGATAGGCCCCCGCCGACCACGTCACATCCGGGTCCGCCTGATCGACGCCGAAATACCTCACCCGCCGCCGATCCCCGGCATCCGGCTTGGCGGTCCCCACGTCCATCCCCCGATAGACCGCCATCGAGTCCGCCGAGATGATGCACCGCCCTCGGTTCCTCTCCGCGATCCATTGCGCCACCGCCGACTTTCCGCAAGCCGTCGCCCCCACCAGCACATCCGCCATCAGCACAGCCATCGTCCTACTCCTCCCCGTTTTCGGTTTCCGCAGGTTGCCGCTCGCGCCAGGACAGGATCACGAAAAAGACCACGCCCGCGCAAATCGCCGCATCCGCGATGTTGAACGCCGGCCAATGCCAGCGTCCGACATAAAAGTCCAGATAATCCGTCACAAAATCCAGTCGCAGCCGGTCCAGCAGATTGCCCACGATGCCCCCGCCCAGCAGGCCGAGGATGACATCCCCACCGCGCCCCCGGGGCAGCACCCGCCGCCTGAACCCCAGCAGCAGTGCGAGCATGACCAGCGCCAGCAGGGCCAGCAGCTCGTTATGCTCGTTGAACATGCCCCAGGCCGCGCCAGTGTTCTTCACATAGGTCACGTCGAAGCACCCCGCCCACACCGGGATGGAGCCATGCAGCGGAACGGTCTCGCGAATCCAGACCTTCGTCAGTTGGTCGAGACCGGCAACCCAGGCCCCCATCAGCAGCGCGACCCACATTCCGGGAGATTCCTACTCGTCGTTGGCCGCGTCCTCGCCGCGCTCCACGGAGTCCTGCGACGCCGACGGCATCCCCGCCGACTTGCTCAGCGGACGGAACTTCGGCATCCCCTTCTCCGCTTCCGCCTTGCAGTTCACGCACATCCGCGCATACGGCTTGGCCTTGAGGCGCGCCCGCCCGATGGGCATCCCGCAGATGTCGCAGATTCCGTAGGTCCCTTCGTCGAGCCGCCGCAGCGCCTCGCGGATCAGCACCAGCTCCTCCTGGCGGCCGCAGGCGAGATTCAGCGAAATCTCGCGGTCAAAGCTATCCGTCCCGCGGTCCGCCTGATGCGTCGCATGGGCGTTCGTGTCCGTCAGGTCGCCATCCAGGTGCGACCGCTTCAGATTATCCCGGGTCAGGGCGTTCAGATTCTCCTGCATCCGGCGGCCCGCATCCTCCACGAGCTTGCGGAAGGTCTTCAGCTCTTCGGGGGTCAGCGGCTTTTCGCGCGTTGCGCTACGCCGCTTCGGATCCCACGACGTGGGCGCGGGCAAGGGCAGCGACTGCTCCACCACGACCTCCACGATCGCCGCCGGGGGTTCGGGTTCCGCGACAGGTTTCGGCGCGGGCTTCGAAGCAGGCTTTGCCGCCGCCTTGGCCGGAGCCTTGGCCTGCGGCTTCGCAGGAGCCTTGGGAGCAGGCGCGGGCTTCTTCGCGGGGGCCGCCTTCTTGACGGGGGCCGGCTTGGCAGCCGCGACCTTCTTGGCCGGGGCGGCCTTCTTCGCAGGAGCGGGAGCCTTCTTGGCCGGGGCTGGCTTCTTGGGCGCCACAGGCTTCTTCGCGGGGGCCGGTTTCTTCGCCGCGACCGCCTTCTGGGCGGGAGCAGGCTTCTTCGCGGGGGCGGTCTTCTTCGCCGGACTCTTCTTCGGAGCCGGTGCCGCCTTCTTGGCCGGGGCGGCCTTGGCGGCCACCTTTTTCGCAGGAGCTTTCGCTGGAGCGGCCTTCTTCGCGGGAGCCGCTTTCTTCGCCGACACCGGTTTTTTCACGCTTTTCACGTTTTTTGCGACCTTCTTCACACTCTGCGAACTCTTTTTTGCGGTCATTTCTCACTCTCCTGCATGCTATAGGTGGCGACATCCCGCCTCCCGAACCAACCTTTTACCACTCCCCTCCCCACCCGTCAACGCCCGCCCCCCACTTTTTTTCATCTCCCTGCCTCAGCTGCCCCGCCCTTCTCCCTCCCGGCCAGTTTCCTCTCATCACTTCGTCGTTTCGTCGTCCCCCCCCTTGTCGCTTGCTGTCTCGTCGCTTGTCCCCCCCCGCCCCCCCCCGACCGCTTCCTACTGATTCGTCCACGTCGCCGCGTAGTTCGCCGCGCGCCAGGTGTTGCCGGCCGGGTCGATCACCCCAGCCAGGCGGCAGCTGCCCGCCACGCCCTGGCCCCCCGACCGCAGGGCGAACACCGCGATGTAGTTCCGGTAATAGGTCCGGTCGAACACCTGGTCCAGCGGCTCCTCGCCCAGGCCCGTCTCGGCGATCACGCATTCGGAACCCCGGCCGATGCCGAAACAGACCAGCTTCGTCTTCGCCAGCATCCCTTCAACGTCGCTCTTTGAGTAGTTCGCGATGGCGTCCGACAGCCCGAGGTCGCACCCCAGGTCCTGGTAGATCGAATACGCCTCGAAAGGATTCACCACCGCCACCGGCGACCCATTCGTCAGCACCGTCGGGAAGAACGCGCTCATGTCCGGCCGGAATCCGGGACCGCCGTTGACGATTTGCAAGCCGTCCGCCGTGTAGCCCGTATCCGTCACCACCACGGGGTTCCGCTTGGCCGGCCCCCACGCCTGCTGCGTCGTCGGATTGTGCAGCAGCACCTGGCTGATGCCCGCATCCTTGAGCAGATTCACCTCCGCCGCGGTCAAATAGTACAGCCCCAGCTTCGTGGCGCAAGGCAGACCTTTGTTGTCCTGCCGCGCCTTTTCGATGTCCGGCGTCGACCCCCCGGCGCCGGCCGCGTTGTACACCGCCCCCAGCTTCTTCCACGACCCGTTGTAGATACCCGGCAGATTCGACGCGCACGCCGTGCTCAGGTCGAATGTCCCAGCCGCCCCCGTCCAGGCCGACCCCGACCCCGGATCGATGTCGATCAGCGAATGCAGATTACGGAACCGGGTCGCAACTCCTTCGTTCACAACCTCATACGTCGCAAGCGCCGCGAACGTCTGCTTGATGATCGAAACGTTCATCTTGCGGGCCTGCTGCACCTTAAGGTTCCCATACTGATAGATGCCAGCCGTCGAAATCAGCGCCAAAATGGCAATGACTATGAGCAATTCCACCAACGTGAACCCGTTCTCTCTTCCAGCATTCTTCATCCGAAACTCAACCTTTCCGTCGACCGCGCGCCGACATCGCGACTATCAACTGATTTATCGCCTCCATCCTCGCAAAGGTTCATTTCCCCGCCCCCCTCCCGGGCGAATATTCAAAATCACGCATTTTTTGTCAATTGCTTAGGGACTGTCCCTTTTTGCCGCCTTTCGACGGCAATCGAATGCAATCGATTGCATTCGACTGCAATCGTGAAAGTGCCCCGCCTACACTACAACATTGACAGGGCGATCAGGGCGGCCAGGACGAGGAGCAGCACGAGGGCGATCCAGGGGGCGGCCCGTTCGCGGCGCGACCGGCGCGGGAAGGCGTAGCCGCAGATCGGGCACCGGTTCTCGTTGGCCGGCACCCGGACGCCGCATCCGGGGCATTCGCGCTCGCCGAAGTCGTGGTCCGCGTCAATCCTCATTTTGCCACCTTTTTCGCCCATTCGAGGCCGTCAAAACAAGTTTCCATACAATGGAAACCTGTTTTGTGCGCTTCGGAAACAGGTTTCCATTGTATGGAACACTGTTTTTCGCGGTCTCATCCGGCCTTCTGGGCCAAAGCGTCCAGGATCATCTGCGGCGTGACGGGAATCTCGTCGAACTCGACTCCGATCGCGTCGTAGATCGCGTTAAGCACCGCCGGAGCGACGCCCACCACCGGATGCTCGCCGATTCCGCGCGCCCCGAACGGTCCGACCTCGCCGGGGTTCTCGACCGGCACGATGGTCTGGCGGTCCGGCGCCTCGCGCATCGACGGGAAGCGATAGCGGCCGTAGTGCGGATTGTTGATGTGTCCGTCCTTGTCGAAGCGCACGGCCTCGTACAGGCTGGCCCCGATGCCCATCATCACGCCGCCCGCGATCTGCCCGCGGATCTGGCGCGGGTTGATGACGGTCCCGACGTCGAACGACGACGCGAAATGCGTGACGTGGATCTTGCCGGTCTTCTTGGAAATCCTGACCTCGCACGCCTGGGCCCCGAACGTGTAGTCGACGCCGAGCCCGCCGCGTCCGTCCTTGTCGGGGTTGGAGTAGCGCGGCAGCCGTGCGTCGCTGGTGGCGTGGACCACGTCGCCGACGGTGATGCCGCTTTCGGTCATGTAGCCGTGCGCCAGCTGGGCGACGGTCGCGTGGATGGCGGGGTCATGCCGCAGATAGACCTTCTCGCCGTCCCATTCCAGCATGTCGGCCGGCACGAGCAGCGCCCGCGAGGCGTTTTCCTTGAGCATGGCGATGACCTTTTCCGCGGCGCGGATGATGGCCCGTCCGCCCTGCGTGGTGAACATCGACCCGATGGTCTGCCACTCCCACGGGCAGTACTGCGTGTCGATCTGCGGATACACGCGCACCTTCTCCGGCGGAATCTTCAGCGCCTCGCCCGCGACCTGCTGCACGACCATCCGCAGCCCCTGCCCCACCTCGGCCCCGCCCATGTTGACGTTCACCGACCCGTCCGGCAGCAGCTTCATGTAGCACGACTTGCTCGAAAACGCCGCCCCCTTCGGCGACTTCATCACCGCCGCGAACCCGCGCCCGTACACAAATTCGTCGTCCTCGGCCGGCTTGGCCCCCTCGCCGAACACCGCCTTCTCGACGATGTCCGCGCACTCGGCCACCGACCCGTTCGTCACGTAGAACCGCTCGCCCGCCGCGTTCTCCTTGCCCGGCCCCAGGAAATTCTTCCGCCGCAGCTCGATCGGGTCCATGCCCAGCTTGCGCGCCAGCATGTCCATCAGCCGCTCGATCGCGAAATGCCCCTCCTGGTGCCCATAGCCCCGGAACGCCCCCACCGGCGGCGTGTTCGTGTACACGCACTTCGAGCTCAGCAGCGCGTGCTTGAACTCGTACGGCCCCGTGCAGTTGTGCGTCGCCGCGTTGCAGACGTGCACCCCGGTGTCGGCGAACGCCCCCGTCGAATGCAGGATGTCCGCCTTCAGCGCCACCAGCGTCCCGTCCTTCTTCGCGCCGATCTTCATGTGATGCCGGAACCCGTGCCCCAGCAGCGTGCTCGTGAAATCCTCCTGGCGGCTCGCCACCCACTTGACGGGGCGGCCGGGCACATGGCTCGCGATCCACGCCACGGTCTGCTCCACCGTGATGTCGCTCTTGTAGCCGAAGCAGCCCCCCACCTCCGGAATCCGCACCCGCACCTGGCTCGCCGGCCGGTGATACGCATGCGCCAGGTCGTCCCGGATGATGAACGGGCAGATGCTGCTGCTCCACGCATCGATGGTCCCGTCCTCGTTGAAGCGGACCACCGCGCCGTGCGGCTCGATGGCCGCGCACGAGCCGTGCGGATAGACAAATTCGCCTTCGACGATCACGTCCGACTCCGCGAATCCCTGCTCCACGTCCCCCTTCCGCAGCGTATATTCGTTCGCGATGTTCGTTCCCGGCACGCACCCCAGACCCGGAATGTGCCGATAGCTCGGTGCGTCGGGATGGATCAGCGTGGCCCCTTCCGCCAGCGCGTCGCGCGCGTCCACGTAGACCGGCAGCGGCTGATACTCGACCTTGATCTTCTTCAGCGCCTCGTCGGCCTGATGCTTCGACTCCGCGATCACGGCCGCCACGTGGTCGCCGATGTGCCGGACCCTCGTCGACGCCATCGGCGCGATGTCCGCGATGTTGTCCCCGTAGAGGATATGGCAGTTCTTCCCCGTCACCACCTTCACCACGCCGGGCATCCGCTCCGCCTCGCTGGTGTCGATCGACAGGATCAGCGCATGCGCATAGGGCGGATGCAGAATCGACGCATGCAGAAGGTCCGGCATCCGCAGGTCATCCAGATACTCCGACTTCCCGATCGCCTTCGCCACCGCATCCGGCCGAACCAGCGATTTCCCGACATATTTGAATTTTTCGCTCATGACGCACCCAGCCTACCACCCCAGCCCCCCCTCCCGCAAGCCAAACTCACCCCCCGCCCGGTAAATCCCATCCCTCCCTCCCCTCCCCCCATAATTGTGCATTATGAATTATGCATTGTGAATTGCCCCCAATCCCGCCCCCTTCAGCGCCCGCGGCAGAATTCCTTTCAACGCCGCAATCAGCACTCCATAGTTGACCACCGGCACGCCCGCCGCCCGCACCGTCTCCAGCCGCGCCAGCATCTCCCGCCGCGTCAGCATGCACGCCCCGCAGTGGACCACCAGCGCGTAGGACTCCAGGTCCGACGGCCAGCCCTGCCCCGCGTAATGCTCGAACACCAGCCGCCGCCCCGTCTTTTCCTGGAGCCAGCGCGGAATCTTCACCGTCCCGATGTCATCCTCCTGCCGATGATGCGTGCACGCCTCCGCGATTAGCACCCGGTCGCCATCCCGGAGCCGCCCGACCGCCTCCGCGCCGGCCGCCAGCACCTCCAAGTCGCCCTTCAGACGCGCAAACAGCACCGAAAACGACGTCAGCGGAATCTCCGCCGGGACATCCCGGGCCACCCGCTCGAACGCCTGCGAATCCGTCACCACCAGGTCCGGCGCCCGCCCCAGCAGCCCCAGCGCCGACCGCACCTCTTCCGGCTGGACTACGACCGACACCACATGCGCGTCCAACGCATCGCGTACGGCCTGCTGCTGCGGCAGGATGAGCCGCCCCTTCGGGGCCGCCGAATCGATCGGAGCCACCAGCAGCACCACCCCGCCCTGCGCCGGCAGAAGGTCCGCCAGCAACCGCCGCACCCCCTCCTGCTCCCCCAGCGGCAGTTTGGCCAGCGCCGACCGCAGCACATCCACCCCCTCCCCCGTCGCGGCCGACACGACATGCGCAATTCCTGTCGCAGAAAGAACTTGCAACGCCTTGCGTTCCGAATCGCCCGGTAGCCCCACATCCGCCTTGTTCCACACCGGAACCAACGCCACGCCCCGCGACTGCGCCTCCGCCACCACCGACTGCTCCAGACCCCCCCCCCCCCCCCCCCCCCCCCCCCCCCCCCCCCCCCCCCCCCCCCCCCCCCCCCCCCCCCCCCCCCCCCCCCCCCCCCCCCCCCC
>JAEEGH010011249.1_pt1 | contig 20345 bp, 22 predicted proteins | sample 9134181 | NCBI WGS metagenome assembly JAEEGH01 (sample SAMN16246544, study PRJNA631951) | gut metagenome | biome: gut microbiome; feature: rumen; material: DP-attached | host: Bos | place: Iran: Karaj | collected 2018-10
CTGCCAGACAAATGAGGAATAAAGCTTGCAAAGACTTTTCCGCCGGTTTTAAGAACGCGCCGGATTTCTTTTATGCATGCGCTTCGTTCGGAGTTTTCAAGCAGATGATAAAGCGGCCCGAAGAGCAGCACTACATCAAAAGAGTTATCCTTGTAACGGCTCAAGTCGGTGGCGTTTACCTGGTCACAGGAAACAAGATTCTGGACTTTATCTTCTTCCTTCTGCTTTTTCGCCTGTGAAAGCAAAGTTTCCGAAAGATCAGCGAGCGTTACTTTGTAGCCGCGCTCCGCAAGTGGGAATGCGTATACGCCTGCGCCGCCACCAAGGTCGAGAATTGAGAATTCAGCCCCGTCTGCAATAGCGCATTCAGGCTTTTTCGCGCCGACCGCTGGCAAATACTTTTCGAGCACGCCCATCGTCATCAGAAACTCCAGTTTTCCGCTGTTGTTGCTTTGAAGCCTGTTCTTTTCATCAAAATGTTTGTAATAGTTTTTTACTTTTTCAAAATCTGTCATAGACAATTATAGTATAAGTTATGAATAAATAATCTTCAATCATAAAAGATGGCACGTTAGGCTAATACGAGGTGCATAAATAAACTACTACATAACACCAAAACCCTATACTAAAAGTTAATATATTTTATTTTTTGTAAAATTAAAAAAGCCGTGTTAAAATAAAAGTAAGTTTGGGTTTAACAATCTGCTATCTTTGTATGATTGTTATATATATTTAATTATATGTTTATATAAAAAGAGGATGCTTATGTCTGATATTTATCGTTTTCGATGTATTGCAAGCAGTGGGGCTGGATACCGAGCCGTAATTAGTTACAAAAATCCAAATTGTAAAAACTGGAGCAAAACAGACAGAGTCAGTGGACCTGTCTCTGTAGGAATTTCCCGAGATGTTTTTCTGAAAGACATTAAGGAAATAAAAGATGGAGCCAGTGTAAGAATTGTAATGGCGTATGGGGTAACACGTACAGAAGCAAAAGAAACTTTTACTTATAAACGTAATTCTGCTAACTATGCTGTGTATGATGGCTATATCTCAACGAAATCAAAAACTATAAAATGTTTGAACGTTATCTGCGAATCAAAAGAAGAAGGTGAAGTTTCTGGCTTTAATTTTACTGCAAAAGCAGCATACGCTTTTAATGTAAATATCGAATATCAAAACCCAGGCAATAAGGCAAAAATCATTTCTGAAGTAGTCCGAGTTAATTCAGGCACTCCAGAAACAATCCATATAGGAGAGTTCTCAGAAATTTCAGATGGAGCAAAAGTTCGTTTTATAATGGATATTGTAGCAGGCAGAAAAGGTGTACGTGCAAATCAAGTTTTTACTTTCAAACGTGACATAACATGCCTTGCAAAATATGAATGTACTGGAACTACCTATGACGAGACAATTAAATACTTAGGTAAAACAGATTTTAAGCCGGCAATATTTGTTGGTGGAAAAGGTAGAAATTCCAGTATTTGTTCTTCAGGCAACAAAGGATTGACCAGCAACACCTTCGTAAAAATTGGAAATGACAAATTATCAAACTTGATTCAATTTGGTGATGATGGACATGTAGCATCTATAGCAATGGACAAAGCAGGAAAAACAATAACTATTTTTGCATCTGGTCCTAAAGGTGCTAAGCTTAGGGGCCACTTATGGTTTATGGATGAGCAATACAATTGTTATGAAGAAGATATTGCTTACCATGGTAAAAGACCTACAGAAAATACAACTAAAATACAAAATTCAAACATTAAATACATTTCATGGAATGATAAACTATTGGGAGGAGACTATAACCCTGCTCTACGGCTAATAACTATCAAAGGTAAGTTCGAAAAAACTTTCAATCGATTTGGTTTTGTAAGAACAGAAAAGGATGGACGATTTTTTTATAATACAAAAATTGATTGTCCACAAAAGGATTTTGGTTATTTTGATCTTTACGACTACTGTTTCGATTATGCAACAAATATGGAAAAGAAAAAATTCGAATTCACATCAAATGAAAAAGAATACATATTCTGGCTTTGGAAAGGAAATTATTTAAACCTTGGTGCAGGTGCAGAATTAGGTTTTTATGAATTCGAAAGAAACATTAGCCGTAGAGAAGCAGAAAAAAGCATTCGCTTGTTTGTAACAAATATTATTCTTGCGCTGTTTGCAAGTTTAATACCAGAACCAATAACTTGCGCAACCTTGACAGCAACAATTAATTCAATCCTATCAGAAGTCTTTTCTATGCATCATCAGGAATCATATAAATTTTACAAAGTCGTAGACGAAAGTCAGTACCTGAAAATGGCAGTTAATTTACGTGGAAAGAATAATCTACCAGCAAATATATCTAATTATTCTCCAAAAGATAATCAGTGGTGGATTACAACCTTTGTTCCATATCTACAAGGTGTTCAACCAAAAGATCTTGCGCCAACATACACGATAACATTTACAAAAGATAAGGAACAATTGTTCAACGACTTTGTAGATACACAAATTAAGGCTTGTAAAAACAAAGTAGAAATAATAGAACGTGACAAAACTGTGATTAAAGGAATAGCAAATGGCTGGACTTTTGATAGAAGAAAATTGACACTTGAATACACTTTCTAAAAACTATCGTTGAACTTTGAGAGAAAGGGACTGTCCTTAAAGTTGAAGAATTTCAACAAAGGGCAGCCGCCGCCTCTGAAGCAAAGCCCTGTTTACGGTAATTCTTGTTGATGATCCAGCCAAGTGTTGCGTAGGAATGATCTTCGCTATGACTAAGGTCTGCATCGCAGCCACCTATAATTTTGCTCTCATAAATTATTACAAACTCATAATCAAGCTGGTCAGGCGAGGTCCAGTCTGCAGCATTGCGCCGTACAAACTCTGCAGTTTCGTCAAAACTATCATAGGTGTAGGTGTTGTTCAAGTTGAGTTGGTTGTTTTTGTAATGACCACAGTTAGGTTTTCATGAGAATAACAAATAATCGCAAAGGAGCAGAGAAACAGTTCTGCAACATAGGACTTTATCAGGAAGAAATTGTTGGTGTAAATGACTATATTTCTTTGTAAAATCAAAAAAAATATGTTAAAATAAAGAAAAACACCGGTATAACGACCGGCATTTTGGAGGGTCGTCAACCATTATGACTTTTCTTTGGTATTTATTCACTTCAAATCATTCTTATCTACATCATTGGTCTACTTTTACGACTCTTTCTGTTTTTGTCTTGGCTTTTACAACTTATATTTTTTCTATTACATATGTAAAGGATTATTAATGGAAGATAAGAAGTATAACGTTTATTGTTTTGATTTTGATGGGACAATAACTAAAAAAGATACCTTTTTTACATTTTTAATTTATTCAATTGGATATAAAAGATTTTTTTTCTATCTATTTACAATGTTTTTTGATTTTGTGAAGTTATTTTTTCATAAAGTTCAAGTACAAACGGTAAAAGAAAAACTTTTTTCAAAATGTTTCAAGGGAGAAAGCATTACAAATTTTGATAAAAAATGTAAAGAATTTGCCGAAAACTTTAATACACTACTTAGACCTAATGCCATTGAATTTTTAAATGGCTTAAATGAAAGAGAAACAGTTTTGATTGTAAGTGCAAGCATACAAAATTATATTAGTTGTTTTCTTAAAGATTTTAAAATAGAGGCCACAGTTCCAGAAGTAGATTTTGAAGGAAATTTGACTGGAAAATTTATAGGGAAAAATTGCAAAGGAAAAGAAAAAGTTGAAAGAATACTAAAACATTTTCCAGATCGAAAGAACTATAATCTTATCGCTTTTGGGGACAGCGGCGGTGATAAGCAGATGTTTAATATTGCTGATGAAAAGCATTGGAAACCTTTTAGAGATAGTAAAAAATCAAGGAAATTATTAGATTTGTATTTGTAGGTGTCTAACAACCGGTAATTTTTGGAGGGTCGTCAAACTCTGATGATCCGATCGGAAAAATCCTTGAAATATGAACTGAGAATATAATCCAGGGCAAAAATATAAGTCGACCGAAAAATTTTTCCAAATCGACTTATATCTTAATGACATTGCGGAAAATAGATATCCTGATATCGTTTTAAAATTTCCTTAATTTGTTGAATTTTTACTTTGATATCATTGGTTTATGGCTTCAAACTTTTTTAACTGGTCTTTTGACACATGGACCCCGACAAGACTCTGCTTCAGGTAAAGAGCGATAAGAATACTTTTTACAAACAAATGCTTTTTGTATTTTTTTATAAGATATTTCATATTCTCCGCAGCTTCTTTTCTTTTGTTGTCAAAATTGCTGGCATGCATAAGATGATAATTATTTGCATTTTCCGAATACCCGAATACTGCTTTGTTAAGAAAAAGGCGGATGCCAAGGTCTAAGTCTTCATGACCCCATTTTTGGAACGCTGGGTCAAAACCGCCTGCATTTGTGATGGCTTCATGGTCGACAGATACATTTCCTGTATAGAAGTTCATCCATCTGATAGGGCTTTTAGCCCCATGTCCGTATATATATTTTTCTATTTCCCCATTAGCTTCGCAGAATTCCCTGAGCCCGGTAGGATCTTTGTAAAACTTATCAATATCTTTATCACTCATGAAAAGTTGGTTTCTCTGTCCCAATACCACAGTATATCCCTGCTTATGCAATTTATAATGTTCTTCAATGTAATCGGGAGAAACGATCCTGTCATCATCTAAAAAGATTATTATTTCACCCGTTGCTTTTTCAAGTCCTCTGTTCCTTGCACGCGAACGCCCCAGATTTGTTTTATTTATAATTGGAATAGGATTATATGCGAGGTTTAATCCTTTAAATTCTTCTATAACATTATCGTCGCAGCCGTCAAAAACTACGATGACCTCCACATCGTCCGTTATCTGTGACTCGAGTGATTTAAGTACGAGCCTTAATCTGTTTATTTTATTATATGTCGGTATTATTATGCTTGCTTTTTTCATTTTGTTTCTCCTTTTAAAGTTTAAGTGTCGCCTTAAGAGTATAAAATTTTATGGATTTCCCGAGCGTTATATCGTCCGGAAATTTTGCTTTAAGGTATTTTAAATTCGCAAGTTCTTCTTTGCTCTTTGTTGTTCTGTTATGCGGATGATATAAGTGATAACAGATTATACTGTCATCCTGTATATACGGTATATTCTTCTGTACTATACGATACCCTATGTCCGTATCCTCATACCCCCAGCCTTTGTAGTTATCATCAAAACCGCCTATCTCTAAAAGCAGTTCCCTATCTATTGATACATTGCCGGTAATGAATGTCATGAACCTGTATTTCCCATAAGGATTTTTTACGAACCATTTTTTAATAATGTAATAAAACTCCTTTTTTGCGTGCTGTTTGACTGACGCAAGGACTTCGGATAATCTATCTTCTTTCATGAGTTTTAATAATTTTTCGTCTGGTACTTTGGCGTCAAAGCGTTCCCCTAAAGCCACACATCTTTTATCCGTATGATGTGCCATATGTTTTTTTATGAAGTCTTTTTCCGTAAGCCTGTCGTCATCAAGAAAGATCACAACATCACCGTCTGCTGCATTAAGGCCTAAATTCCTTGCTGCAGATCTTCCTACGTTATTTTCGCTTATAACCTGTTTTACATTCATTTTCCATTTAAATGTATTAAATTCGTCAAGCGTTTCTTTTGAACATCCGTCAAAGACTACCACTATCTGTGAATTTTCATCCATCTGGGGTTCAAGACATTTTAAGGTAAGATAAAGCCTTGAATTTTTATCTTTTGTCGGGATTACTATGCTGCATTTTTTGTCCATTTTATTCCTCCGTTTTTATATGTTTAAAAAATTTAAGAATACTTATTTATAGATATCGATTTACAAATATGCCTGGAAAGCGCATATCCCTACAAATAACGCACCCCAAAGCAGGATACACCATCTGATGGGCGCATCTTTATAAATTACCTTTTCAGGACTTCCAAGGAGCGCTGATTTATCCCTAAGATATCTAAATCTTAAAACACTGTATAAAAGAAGCGGCAAGGTTGTAAATAACAATGTGATTGCTGTTTCAAATAAAAACATTGTATATGACATTATGGCGCATGCCATCAGTATTCCCATTGTCTGATCAAGCTGTCCTATTGAATAGTCTTCAAGGGACTGCCTGAAATTCGCGGAATCTTCTTTCATTGTCATTAACTCGTCATACCTTTTGCCTATACCTATGAATAATGTAAGAAATAAAACAAATATCCCGAAGCATAAGTTTACCGGATCAGTCAGCGATAGATCAAGTATCCTTAATCCCACGGCTATTCTTAAAAGGAATCCGAATGAGATTATGAATACATCTATATACATGAATTTTTTTAAATGAAATGTGTATGCGACATTCATGATAAAATAACTGAACAGCATTATCGCCACTCCTCTGTCAAACCAGAATGCAGCATATAAACATGCAAAAAGCATAAGCACCATTATAAAATAAGCAAGTCTTATGGAAACTTTGCCTGAGGCTATCGGTCTTTTCTTCTTTTTGGGATGGAGTTTGTCTTTTTCAATATCAGCGACATCGTTCATTATATATACTGTAGAACTTACTATGCTGAACAACATAATCCCTATCGCGAGATTTTTTATCTGTTCAAGTGTGGGCAATGCAAAAAGCAGAACCACCGGAGTGCCTACAAATCCGTTTTTTATCCACTGTTTTACTCTTAAAAGATTTAGGAATGTCTTAAGTATGGTCTTAAAACCGTTTTTTTCTTTTGTCTGTACCATTATTTCATCAATAGGTTCTTCTGTTTCCTGTTCCATTTTAATTTCCCTCTTTTTGTATCCCCTGGATAAATATATGATATCTTTATTTTGTTTATACCACGTTATTTTTTACTATCCTTTTGTAGTATCTTGAAACCAAAAGTGCTGCCAGTATTGCTTGGTTTATGGTAAATGATAAAAATGTTCCCAGTATGCCTAAATATTTTGTACCTAAGAACATTATCGTGATAAGCAATACAAAAGGTTTCGCCAAAAGACTTAATGAATCTTTGGCACCCATCTTCCCTTCAGTTATCAATAAAGAATTGAAAAAATAATATATCCCCTGGAATCCTATACCGGCTGCTTCTATTAAAATATACGGCCAGATGATGGGATATTTTTTGCCAAATGCAAACAGTAAACCAAGTATTACTACTATCGTGCCGGAACTTATTATCAAAAATATCACCGGAAGAAATTTTAACACTGTTTTTACAAGTCTTTTTTGATCCGCGTTGTGGTTTATAAGCGTTGGGAGCATTACCGCAGCAAATATATCATTGTAAAAAACTGAAAAATAGTTTCTTACATTTGTCTGATATCCGCTGAATATCCCAACTTCATATGTGTTCCGCATAGCGGATATGATATATACGTCCGCATAATTAAGAGCTGCTATAAGAAGCCAGCTGAACATATACATCACACTTATCTTAAACACGGATCCTGCTATCTTTGAATCAAACCTGAACTTGACTTTTTCGAATTTATATAAAGAGATAAAAAATACAGTAACTTGGCCGATTATATTAAAACTTACGAACAGATGACAGTTTATTGTATGGAACGCCAGGATACATATCATATATGAGCCAAATAGTATAACACTACCAATTACCCTTGCTATACCAATCTGGGTGAACTTTTCGTTCGTCTTTAATACAGTCTCTGTTATGATACATATGTTCGTTATGATTGCTAAAAATATGGCGAGATACCATGACATATACGATATATTAAGAATTCTGCAGATGACCGGTGATATCAGTATGCCTGTGACCGATACAATAAGGCAAAGACCTATATTGCCTATTATCACAGTCCCCAGTATCTCCTGTCTTTTTTCTTCTTCTGCTTCTGGAAGTATTTTTAATAAAGTATTATTGACTCCCATGACAAGCGGTATCACAATGACATTGCTGAGACTGAATATTAAATTAAACTGTCCCATTTCTTCTATTGAAAGAGCGCGGCCGGCCATTATAGTAACTATTACTGTGGTTAAAACGCCAAGTCCGCGGAATATAAACAGAAGAAAAAGGTTTTTTATGAATAGAAGAAGTACTGAACCTTTTGTATTGTTTTTATTCATAAACATTCCTTAATCATTAATCATCTGATTTTACTGTTAAAAAAAATACTCTTTTATATTTTCGTTTTGTAACGAGTTATTCCGGCATGATATCAATTATCACAAGCTCCGGAGGATTAAATATCCTCGGAATATAAACAGGGAGATATTTTTTAAATCTTTCAAGACCTCTGCTGACTATCATTGTTCCTTTATCGGTACTATATTTTCCGCCGGCAAGTGATGGAAACCATCCCTGATCCGGAGCATAGAGGCCGTTTAGGAAAAATGGTATCCGCATCTGTCCACCATGTGCATGCCCTGAAAGTATCAGATCAAATCCAATTTCAAGATATTCATAAAAAAGTTCCGGACGGTGAGATAAAAGTATCGTATATGGCGAGGCTTCTCCGTTTTCTATGCTTTTTTTTCTTATTTCTGCAAGTTCATATGCTATTTTCCTGGTTTCATCTTCAAAACTTAAGTATTCACGCCTTGTGTCGCCTTCTTCGCATAAAAATATAATAGGATCGTCAAGTCCGCAGATAAGTAACTTATCATATCCTACATTAAGTTCTTCAATGTCGCCAGCAAGCCTTGTTACAGGATATTTTGCCAGAATATTCATCTGTATCTTAAATGGTTCCGGCCCAAGTCTGCATTCATGGTTACCTGTTACATAATAACATGGCCATTTACCCGAAATCCCTGCTAAAAACTCTTCGGTTCTCTCATTAGGAAGATCGTCATCGAAAATATCGCCACCCAATAAAACTACATCCGGCCGCTGCTTTTCCAATGTTTTTATGAGTTTTTTTTGCTTTTTCCCATATCTGCATGAGTGCAGGTCGGTGATTAATGCTATCCTTACATCCCCCTGTATCCTGTAGTCTTTGATAGTATAATGTTTTACTGTTAATCCAAAGTAAAACGCCCAAAAAAAGAATATTATCAAGATAGCGGCTAATGTGAGTTTTTTCCATAATGGTATTTCTTTGAATCTGTTTTTTATTTTTTTCATATTTTTGTCCTTACAGAAAAAATACGGACAACGTAAAACGCAAATCTGCTCCCCATGTGAATTATCATCACCGGCTATGCCGGATAAAAATGAAATATCATTTTAAAACCCGTTCTTTTGCGAACGGTTCTTCGTATCATATCGATATATTTTAGAATATTGGCTGATTCGTCTGCGTTAATCCAGTACTAATCTCTACGCTTGTTTTTGCTGCATTTTTTTTGTTTCTTTTAAATTTGTGTTTTTCATGTTTTTTTCTCCTTTTTGAAAAATGGTTTTTTATTAATATGACATAATGCTTTTAATTGTGTATTTTTGATCATTATGTGTTTCCATCTTCTAAATCTGTTTTGGCTGATTAATGATAACCTTCGACCATAATGTATCATAATTACAAGCCAATATTTTTTGGAAACCTTTTAATTCATGTACAAAGAAAGGTGGGCAATAGCTGTAAGTTCAGGGCATTTAATTGCCAGATTTGTCATTTTTTTCTCCTAACTTTTTAATTTACATTAATTATACTATGACATTTGTCATTTTTAAAGAAAAATTTTTTAATATTTTTTATGACATTTGTAATTTATAAGGAAAAAACGATGACATCTGTCATATAACATTGGTATAACGATCGGCAATCAAACTTTCGGGATTTTTTTACGTAGTTTTTGTTTTCACCGGAATCCAAAGTTCGCACATTAAGTCTGGTTCACCTTCATCAAAATATATTTCAAAATCTGGAGCTTCTTTTGTCTGCAAACCGCTTTGTGGAAGGAAGTTCTGAAAATAATTTTCCCACGCTTTTGAAATACAGTCACCGTCTTTGCCGTAGCAGTTAAAAATTACATAGCGACTTTTTTCTACCTGCCATTTTGTAAAACCATCCGGTGCCTTACTAAAATCAAAATCATCAGGAACAATAACCGCCAGCGCATACACAAACGAAGTTGAATCTTCCTTGAGTTCTGAACAAAGTCCGAAAACTCTGTTGTCTTTTTTTGCACGGAAGGTCTTCAACAAATCAAGTTTTTTGGTTTGAATGCATTCGCCCCAGAAATCAGCAATGCTTTCATCGCTCTCATCTTCAATTATGTCCACAGAAAAAGAACGCGGAATCACAAGAAAGTTTACAGTTTCCAGATCTGTCATTTTATATTTGATTGGAGTGGCACCTTCCATCGTAACTCTGATACTGAGCGGATTATACATTGCAAGAGTTTTGCTTCCTGCTTTTACCACGCCCGGTGTAATTCCATGAAAACGCGAAAAGGCTTTTGTAAATCCATCAACAGAATCAAACCAGTATTTCATGGCGAGGTCTGTTACTTTGATATCTGTGTACAAAAGTTCCTGACCGGCGAGCGAAAGTCTTCTGTTTCTGATGTAAGCACTTGGAGTGATGCCGGAAATAAAGCGAAAGGTTCTATGAAATTCATAAGGCGACATGTTCACCTGTTTTGCAACATCAACATAAGTGATGTTATCAAGCAGGTGAGTTTCTATAAAATCTACAGACTTTTGTAAAATTTCAAAACCAATCATTTATCGTTTCCAGTGTGAGCAGGGCGTGTTCAATATCAAGTCTGGACTTTTTATTTTCCAGAATTGATTCCAATACATTATGACATACAAGCTGATAGCAGTTCTGCTGTTCAAGCTTTATTTCTTCCTGTTTTTCATCAGTGAAGATTTCAAACTTTGTGTCTATCCTTCCATTCTGATATCCGTCTTCAAAATAACGGATAAAGGCCTTTTCAAAGGTCGCTTCAAAACCTACGCTGAAAGGGCAGGAATTAAAAAGCGCTGAATTGCCATGAATTGTCGCCACCGCATTTTTGTAGCCAAGCTGTGCAGTTACAGCAGAACACTCCGGGCGGACATCTTTTCCTTCAACAGAAATTGAATCAGGCTTTCCAAGTAATTGTAACACAAAATCTATGTCATGGTGCAAAAGATTTAAGGAAATATTTTTTAGATCAAGATTTCCCCACCAGTGCGGTGTCTGGCGTTTTATCTGAAAGTTGATTAAATCGCCATATCGCTTATCTTCTTTGATTTTATTCAAAAGCTGATAAGGATACTCAAACTGCAAGAACAAATCTACAAAAACTCGACGTCCACATTCTTTTGCTGCTTCAAAAATCTTTTGTCCATTTTCGGAAGTGTCTGCCAGAGGCATTTCAACAAAAACATGCTTACCAGCACGCATAGCTTTTATGGCATATTCTGCGTGAACCTTAGTTGGAAGACACACATCAACAAGCTCAATGCTGGTATCATTCAATATGTCATCCAGATTTATTGTAGTCTGAACTCCAAACTCTTTTTCAATTTCTGCCAGCTTCTCAGGATTGCGTCCCCAGACAATTATCTTATCTACCAGATTTTCCTGACAGAAAAACTTTGCATGTTCCTTCCCAAATCCTGTTCCCAAAATTGCGATATTCATTTTCTAAACCTCCATGAAAAGTTTAGATCCATCACAAAATATTTACTCGAACATTCTTGCGGAGTTTTGTCCCCTAATTACCACACTGCTTTTTCGCCGGTCACTTTTTCGCCAAGCCAGCTTGCGTTGTATTCAACAAAGCATTTTGTATACGGCAAATCCTTATATTTTTCCTGACGTTTGAGAATCGGATAAACCACGCTTCCCCAACCAACAGAGATTACGCCGACAATTGCGTACAATGGTCCGAGCACCAGAGACTGAATTGTATGACCATACTCGTGAACTCTCGCACCGGTAAAATAATCACCTTCGTTATTTGGAACGAAAATGAATAGCCCAAGACTCAAGCCTGCCCAACGGTTATCCCACTGCGTTTGAATTGCACCTCTATAAAATCTATGCGGCTTTGTGATATGGATTAAGAAAAAGAAAAACCCGATGATTGTCTGTCCCAATCCCCATGTGCACTGAATCAAAATATACAAAAGATATAAAATACGTTTCATAATTTCACTATAAGTTATGATTACCGAATCCGCAATGTACATAAAGGCAAGATGCATAAACCAAAGGGTAAAATGCACATTACTGCCAGTTACTTTCTATTCTCCCATTCTTCACGAGTAATAAGACACGTGAACTCGCCCGAAGTTATACCGGTTTTCGGGTAAGTTCGGGTTCCCTTGTCATCAACTAAAGTCATTCCGATTTTTTTCATTACGCCAAAGGAAGCTGCGTTCTTACAGTCGCATTGTGCATACACTTTGTTGATTGAAAGATTTGTGAAAGCAAAATCTAAAAGTGCTGCTGCCGCCTCAGATGCGAAGCCCTGATTACGATAGTTTTTGTTGATAATCCAGCCGAGAGTTGCATAGGAATGATCTTCACTATGGCTGAGATCTGCATCGCAGCCACCGATTATTTTTCCTTCGTAAATGATTACAAACTCATAATCCAGCTGGTCCGGAGAGCCCCAGTCTGCAGCGTTTCGTTTTACAAAGTCTGCAGTCTCTCCAAAACTATCATTCGGTAGCCAGAACATCATTGTGATTTCTTTGTCACCGGCATATTCATGGATCTCTTTTTCATCTCCCAACTGCACCGGTCGTAATGTAAGTCTTTTAGTTTTTAATTCTGTTTTCATTTAATCATCTCCATACACATATTTCTTAATCTGAGTCTGTTTACCCTGATATTTGCCGGCTCCCTGATACTCCAAACTAAATCCGCATTTTTCCAGTCGTAAGTTTCTACAAGAAAATCCCACACGAGATTTATATCTGATAATAATTGAAATTGTTTTGTTGTAATTGCCATAGTTTTTTTTCCTAAAATAGTTCATCTAATAAAATATAATACCTGATCTTCTCCCAGTCGGGTTTAATACCAAGAGCTTCAAAAAATAGTTCAGGATTAACATCCTGATAAACCTTTTTACCCCAGGTGCCGTCTGCATTGTGTTTAAGACTTCGATAGCAAAGTGCAATGTCCAGCCATTTGTCGTTTACGCCAGTGTCGCCCAAGTCTATTAAACCGCCGAGCCTGTCACCATCTATAAGAACATTTGGAAGACAAAAGTCTCCGTGCGACAAAACAGGCTCACGTTCAGGTCTGTTGTTTTCCAGCCACTCAAGCAGCGCCATAGGATTTTCAAAACTGTCCGGTCCAAAAGTCGTCGGTTCTGCATCACTCACATCGACCAGATTATTTTCAACGCGAAACCTTGCTTCTTTAAGTTCATCGTCCAAAGTTATGCATCGAGGACAGTCAGAAATATCCACACTCCACAAAAGCTTAAGCGCCTGGGCGAGAAGTTTGCATAGCTCCTTCGGTCGCGACATGTAGTAATTGTCACAGCTCATTTTTCCTGTTACTCTGCTCATAAGAAGGAACTGAAGTCCAGCGGCTTCATCCTTCTCATAAGCAATAACCTTTGGAACCGGAACCTTGCCTTCCAGCCAGCGCATCATAGTTACGAGCTCATCATTTTTTTCGGAGATCTTTTCAATCTTAAGAACACAGTCATTAAACATCAGAACTTTCGCCTGGGACTTTCCCATATCATCACAGGTGTAATTTTTCCCAGCAACAAGCTCATTGATTTTTTCCGGTAAATTAAGGTTTTCAAGCATTTTCATTTTCCTTTCTTAAAACTAAAACTTCATCAAATCATCAAGTGTATCCGAAGTTTCAACCGGAACCCAATGTCCCTCCATGCAGGTTTCGGGATTAAGCGATTTGATTTTTGCTTCCAGCTTCTGACACAATTCCTTGTCTTTGATTCCTGTCATAAAATCATCACAGGTTGAATCTCCAAGGAAAAGTACTTTGTCGTCTTCAATATAGACAAGAGTAGAATCCTCGGTATGAGGAGCCTCGCTTTCCACGATACGAACTTTACAGCCACCAAGATCCAGCGTCATTTCCCCGGAAAACAAAATGTCAGCCGGCACAACAATCACTTCCTTGCCGCCTGCATATTCTTTTCTGATACTTTCATGAATAGCAAGAAACTCAGCCGGACCGTTAGTTTCAATTTTGTTTTTCCATTCCAGGAGATGTCCGTTTGTCTTTTCGTTCGCAATGCATAAACCGTTTACTGCATGCATACCAAAAGTATGATCCCAATGCCAGTGAGTAAGAACAGTGAGCGACGGCAAAGGCAAACCTGCACTTTCAAGTAACGAATAAAATTCCTTTACATGATTATCAGAATGTCCGGCATCTATAGCGAGACTCCAGTTATCACCCTTAACATATCCAAGGTTAGGTCGGTCTCTTTCAGATTCATAAGGCATGATCCAGATGTGTTCAGATATTTTTTTGAGTTCCATAGTTTTATCTCCATTATGTCAGCATGACACAGTTCTTCTAAAATCTTTTTGCCATTGGTCTAGTTGTTTGTTCTTCAACAAAACCATTCTTCTTGTAAAAATTGTAGGCCGGCACATTCGAATCTGTCAGAAGGAAAATCTGTTTGATTCCAAGTTCCTTTATTGCCTTTTCAATTTCTGCAATAAAAAAGCTTCCGGCTCCCGCTCCCTGCCTGTCAGTCTTTATGCAGAACTCATTGATGATATATTCAGTTCCTGAATACCAGTGCTTCACATATCCCAAAGAAATTCCAATCAGCTCATTATCATCAAACAATCCGTAGGTCAAAGAGTAGCCCTGGCCAACAAGATCGTTAATGTACATATCCAGCTGATTTGTATCCGACCAGTCATCATACCAGGGTGCAATTGTGAAAACACTGGTAAACAGATTTTTTATGATTTCCTTGTCATTTATACTAAGCCTTTTTACTTTAAGCATACTTCCTCCATTTTTATAATTCCAGCAGCATATAGACCAATTCCTGAAATCCACTTGTTTGTGAATTGAAACCTTTTGGATTTCGTCCGAATTCTACAAAGCCAAAACTTTTATACAAAGCTACAGCTCTTTCGTTTTCTGCAACAACATTCAGTTCAAGCTGTTTATAGCCAGCTTTTTTTGCACATTGAATGCATGCATTCATAAGTGCCTTACCTAAACCAAGTCCCCAGAATTCTTTGAGAACGCTGATGCCCAATTCAGCGCGGTGCTGAAGTTTATATTTTTTACCCACAGACTCGATGCCAGCTGTTCCTGCGATTTTTCCATCAACAACAGCTATAATTTCTATTTCATTAGAACTGTTTGTTTTCTCTTCAAGAAACTGTGCTTCCTGTTCCGGGTCATAACTATTTTCATCTGGGTAGGAAAGCAGATAGTCAGTTTCGGCATGAGTAAGATTAAATACTTCAAAAACCTCTTTACCATCTGCCTTATCCCCATTCCGAAGCAATGCTTCTTTTCCGTTTTTCAAAATAACTTTCTGATTGTATTTCATTTTTCATGCTCCATTTTCATCTTCAAAATCAGTTCATAATACAGCAGCCTTAAGCGTATAAGTGTGATCCCAGTTTTTAAGAACTTCTACACTTGAAAAACCAGCTGCCAGCAGAGCTTCTTTTTCGTGCTCTACAGTCAGCGGTGTGTCATAGTGATAGAACTCCCCGTCAGGCAGATTCTGTTCTTTTCTCAAACGAAGCAGCTCCTGTCTTCTGGTGATTTCTTCTTCATCACTCATTGCAAAATAATCAGTAAGAATAAAATATCCGCTGGTTTTCAAAGCTGCCTTGAGTTTTGTATAAAGCGGAATTTTTTCTTCCTTCGTAAAATGATGCAATGATTCAACTGACACTGCCGCATCAAACTGAGCTTTTCCAAATGGCACATCAAAATATGAACCTAAGATCAGATTGATATCCTTGTCACTGAATTTCTTTTTCAATTCATTGAGCATGCCAGCCGCAAGATCTATTCCAGTAACTTTTGCATCTGGATTTATGGCAAAGAACTCGTCCAGTTCCAGACCAGTTCCGCAGCCTAAATCCAGGATTTTTGTTCCGCTTTCTTCAGGCAGACAACCTGCTGTAAACGGATAAAACTCCTGTGCAAAATCTATAGTATTTAACTGATGCTCTTCATAGCCTTCAGTTCTTGAATCAAAGAAGTCTCCCATTTTTTCTAACATTTTTTTTCTCCTGAGTAAGATTTTTACAAATCCCAGCCCCTGTAGCGGTTTTTCTGATATTCCCGCGTGAACCGTGCAATCTGCATCATCTTTGCCTTGCCCCATTCATTTTCCTGATGGAGCTGCTGATAAGTTGCCCAGCGTTCTTCACTAAGTGAGCCATCTGCAAGTGCCGCGAGAACTGCACAGCCCGGCTCATTAGTATGAGAGCAGTCATTAAATTTACACTGATCAAATAAGCTGACAACATCAGAGAAGGTTTCGTCAATTCCGTCTTCCATGTCGAGCACACCGATTTCACGAAGTCCTGGAGTATCCATAATCCAGACACCACAATCCAATTTTACTAACTGTCGGTAGGTTGTAGTATGACGTCCCTTGCCATCTGAATCGCGAATGTGGTTTACCTTCATCAAATCATTGCCATTCAGAGTATTCAACAGAGTTGATTTACCAACTCCCGAAGAGCCCACAAGTGCAATTGTCTTATCAGCAACCAGATACGGCTTCAGCTTTTCAATGCCAAAACCAGTCAATGAACTGATGGCAATAACATCAGCCTTGTCGCAGATTGCTTTTGTGATTTCAACCTTAAGATCTACTTCATCACACAAATCAGCTTTAGACAAAACCACAACTGGCTTTGCACCGGTTTGCAGCGTTATAGAAACAAATCGTGCAATTCTGTTTTCATTATAATTCTGGTTCAGCGAGGTAACGATGAATACATAATCAAAATTTGCAACGATGGTTTCTTCCAGAAGATTTTTAACAAAGGCTTCTGCATGTCCGCTTCTGTTTGGGCGCTTGAATACAGTAGTGCGAGGAAGCACTTGGTCAATCAGTGCGTCACCGTATTCATTTGTAATAACCTTTACATAGTCACCAACAACAGGCGGCTCAAGTCCGAGATTGTAAAATTTTCCTTTAAGTTTTCCGAGTAATTCATGCTCTGAGTTTACAGCTTTGTCTTCTCCACACGGCAAAAGTGTAAACTGATTTTTCTGCACGCAAGATACACGTGCGGTAATAATATTATTTGTTTTCAATTTGATTTCCTAAAATGCAAGAGTTAATAAAGTTCAGGATGATAAAATGAACTTTATCCAGTACAGCTCCGCTTTCAGGCAAAAATGTGGGAATGACGTAACGTCTTACATTATGCAATAACAGCGGAGGTCGAAGAATCAGTAAAATGTGAATGAATCATAAATCTATCTCAACCTCCTTAAGTAATAAGTATATTTTTACACTATCATAAGCATAATAGTTATTCAAGTAGTGTTGATATCAGTACAGTAAGAATCTGTTAGTATAATTATTATTTTCTTTGTAAAATTCAGAAAATCTTGTTACAATAAAGAAAAACTCAGATATAACGATCTACAATTTTAGAGGGTCGTTAATCCGTATAGAAGTAATAAACTATGAAAAAAGTATTATTTTTGCCTGCTATCTTTTTGTTCTTTATAAGTTGTAAATCTATCAACACCACAAGTGAAAAATTTTCTTTCCATCTTCAGGAAAGCTCTCAAAAACTATTGGTAGAAAAGTATGTTACAGTATTTCGTCATGATGGTAAAAGTTGTTCTCTTACAAATGAATTCATAATAAATCGAAATATTTCTATAAATGATGATTTTATTCTTGTTAATAAAGAAATACTACCCCCCGAAGAACAATATAAGAAGGGACCTTATCTGCTAGAATACGGTAATAAATACAGGTTAAAAAAACTCCCTTCAAATGATTATTACGCAGAAAATAGTATTACTGGACAAATTTATTCAGAATCTGATTCATCAAAGTACAATCCTAAAATAAAAACCTTCATTGAAGATCTTTACATTGATAAAAATGATATTTTTCCTGTTTTTTTGTCATTGTTCGATTATTCTTTTTCATTTAAAGATGACAATATAACTATTTTACTTGAAGATAATAATATTGAAAATATTTCTAAATTGATGAGCCAAACTACTGATTTTGATTTTTCCGAAAGTGAATATAACAATTATCTATCAAATTCTGAATTTATTCAGAATGAATTGACTACAGAAACCTTTAATGAATATCAAGTTACAATAAATTTATTAAATGATAAAACTTTTCGGATGCATAAAAAATATCCTTTTGTTTATGAATTAAGATTAATAGATAATGAAAAACCAATTTACGTTCCTACGAGTTTCGAATTCTGGAAATCGTATGCTCCTACAGAAGTTATAGTACATGGAGGTTGTGGTTTTTATGATAAAAGTAATATTCCAGCACTCCCAAAATCAATCAAAAAAATTCATGTCGGTTATCATATAAGATGCACAAAAGAATTAAAGATTATAGAGTGCCAATGGGCTAGAACCATTATTTATAATGAAAAAGGAAGAGAAATACCTATAACTTATTCTACAAAATACAAAACAATAAATTAATTCGTGTGTTCAAGTTCTTTAATAAAACGCTTCTGGGCTTTTTCTAAAATTTTTCTAATTACTTTTTCAGTTATTTAATCCTTAATGTTTTTAAATATTCTTTATGTTCCTCTGAAACGCGGAAGCTTTCGCAGGCCTTTTGAATTGCTTTGTTGTGAGTCCAGCCATCAAGCTTTTTATTCTGAATATAGCTGATTGCTGTGTCCCATTGTTTAACAAGCGCTTCGGCAAAGAGCCAGGCAGTCATCATGTTTACATAATATTCTTCACTCCGGATTGACGAAGGAAGTTCAAGATACTCCGGCTTAAAATCATCATCCAGAAAATACTTCATCAAAAGCAGCATGCCTACACGTTTAGTAAACGGCTTTTCATCCTTCATCCACTGCTGGAGCTTTGGCAGTAGCTTTTGTCTGTTCTTTTTGAAAACCGGCGGATTAAGCCCGTCGCTTATTGCCCAGCTGTTTATGTATGGCAGAAAGCTTTCGAGGGCAGCAAGGCATTCATCATAATCTTTGATTTTATTTATGAGAGCTATTTGAAGGCAGCTTTCTTCGTGAAATTTGTGAGGTAAATCAGCCAGAAAGTTTTGTGTTTCAGAAGGCGGGAGTTCTGACAGTTCGCGAAGGATACTTTTGTAGCTTGGAGCACGTACACCAATAAATGCTTCGCGTGGAAGGGTAGGTACGAGCTTGGCAGAGAAATCTGCGTATTTTGTATCTTCGTATTTAAATAGTATTTTTTGAATTTTTGTCATAATTGTATTATATAACAGCTTTAATGATTTCAACAAGAAATGACTTCCACCAATTTATGCGATTCATTAAAATGCGAGGTATGAACACAGAATTAAAAATACGTGATGCCCAGCTTGAGGATGCACAGCGGCTTGTTGAGATTTATGCGCCTTATATTAAGGAAACTGCAGTTTCATTTGAATATGATGTTCCGACTGTAGATGAGTTTAAGGATAGAATCAAAAATATAAAACAAAAATATCCGTATCTGGTTTGCGAGAAAGACGGCAGAATTGTGGGCTATGTTTATGCCAGTGCCTACAGCAAACGCGAGGCTTACGACTGGACGGTTGCAACTTCGATTTATGTTGATAAGGATTGCCGTCGAATGGGTGTAGGCTCACGACTTTATGCAGAACTGGAAGCACGTTTGAAGAATCAGGGAATTGTAAATCTTCTTGCAGGGGTTGCTTACTGCGAGCGTGAAGATGAGTATCTTACAAAAGACAGCTATAAGTTCCACACAAAAGAAGGTTATGTTATGGCAGGTCACTTTAAGGATGTAGGCAAAAAGTTTGACCGCTGGTATGACCTTCTCTGGATGCAGAAAAAGATTTAATCTTTATATAAAATAAGAAGGAATATGAAGCGTATAGATATTTTCTGGAAAATATTTTCACCTGTTCTCCTGATTATTTCTGTAATCCTTGCCCTTATGCTCGGTGCAGAAAAGGTGAGCCTTGCGGCAGTTTTTGGACAGGGAGATAAATTCGAAAATATCATTTTATGGCAGCTGCGTTTGCCCCGCATGCTGCTTGTTTTTTTAACAGGCCTTCTGCTTGGTGGAAGCGGTGCAGTTTTCCAGTTGTTTTTCCGAAATCCGCTGGCTGAACCTGGCATTATGGGAATCTCTTCCGGGGCTACTTTGGGCGCTGTCATTGCGAGCATTGTACCGGGGATTATGGCGTTGACCGGGGGCAGTGGTCTTGGCGGCCTTGGAGCGCTGATTTCTCCTGTGAATCTGTGTGCCTTT
>JAEEGH010011251.1_pt1 | contig 20341 bp, 17 predicted proteins | sample 9134181 | NCBI WGS metagenome assembly JAEEGH01 (sample SAMN16246544, study PRJNA631951) | gut metagenome | biome: gut microbiome; feature: rumen; material: DP-attached | host: Bos | place: Iran: Karaj | collected 2018-10
ACGCGTGGGATCAAAGCTGTCGCCGCCGCGGATCAGCACGATGGCAAAGCGGTTTTCCGAAGGGACCCAGACGACGCCTTCGTGACCGTTGATGAGTCTGTCCTGTCCGGGCGGGAACTTGGCGATGAGCTCTCCCCTTTGCCCCATATGCATCAGTTCAAAATCCGTGCCGCAAAAGCCGCAGAACACCGGAATTGCCTCGATTCCCTCTTTTAATGGTTCTCCGCGAAGACGTCTTCGCGGAGGATTGATAAGCTCCGTTTCGCCGTAGCATAGCGGACGCTGCGCATCGTTACGGAAAAAAGTAGCGTATGTTTTCATTAATATATCAGCCTCCCGATCATTCACATTATATTTTTTATACACAAGTCTTAATTTTTTAAACGGTTTTTAATTCTTTTCCCCGTTCTTATATAGCGGCCTTCCAGTACGGCGGCAAAAACCGCCGTCGCAAATACTAACACCGCGCTGCATTTCAAACCGATCATTTGCATCGTAAGCGGCAGCATGAGCATATCTTTTTTCAACATGTTTGCTGCACAAGCTTCAAAAACCTGGAATCATTCATCTGTTCGTTGGTCAGGTACGCGCCGTTATAAAACAATGCGTAGGTCGTAACCGGCGTCGGCGCGTTTTGCGCCTCCTTCTTATTCTTAAGATGTACCGCACGAAACGGGATATTATGCTCTTTCGCCGTTTCTTCAATAACAGGCACGTACTTTGCGTTGAACGGACACTGGTTCGTGTAGTAGAGCACCCAGCCCGGCTCGTCGACGTGCGGATGCACGGCGCACGCCTTGAATTTCGGCTTCTCCGCGTCCGGCGAAAACGGCAGATACCAGAGCTGTATGCCGTTGTCGGCTTCGTCCGCGACCGTAAATCCCTTGTATTTCAAAAACTTCGGATCGGCAAGGAACGGCTTCTTCTTTGCCGCGGACAGGATGCAGAGTCCCTTCTTCCCCTGCGCTTTGCCGTCTTCGACGCACGCGGACAGCAGATCGTTTGCGTACCCGTGCCCCTTCATGGAGCCCGAGACCCACAGGCAGTCGATATACAGATACCCGTCGGCGTCGATCGGATTCCACGCCGCCTCCGCCGGCAGATACTCAATGAAGCACTTGCCGCGCTCGGTGCTTTTCAGAAAAACGAGACCTTCGTCGAAGCGGTCGAGAAGCCACGCCTTTTTGGACGAAACCTGCACGTCCCGATTGTTCGAGATCGCGCAGCAGATGTGTTCCGTTTCTATGTTTTCTTTTGTTACCCGGATATACTCCATATTGCCCTCCGTATTGCAAAACCGCCGCCCGTTCGGGCAGCGGCAGATCTGCTATGCGTCGAAAACGCCGAGGATTACAATGCCCGCGACGGCAAGCGCGATCGCGGCGTAGTGCTTCCACGACAGTTTTTCCTTGAGAAAGATGCGGCTCCAAAGAACCGACGCCGCACAGTAGGCGGAGATGATCGCCGCCGAGAATCCGACGTGCGCCGTATCGCCGAGCGCATAGATATAGGCGAACTGTCCGGCGGTTTCAAATATGCCGCCGATCAGCTTTGCGCCGTCGTCCTTAACGCGCAGACGATCCCGTTTGATCGCAAGCACATAGATCGCCGCAACGACGCCGACCGCAAGCCACGTAAGCTCATACGCGACGTTTGCGACGCCCTCGTCGAGCACGCGCGGGAATACGGTATCCAGAAACGTCCCCGTCGCCTCCTCGCGCAGCAGCACGGAATCCACGAATGTGCCGGACGCATCGATCAGACAGTACAGGATCGGGAACAGCAGCGCGATCCAGCTCTTGTCGTACTTGACCTTGCTGTTTTTCTGGCGCATCTCGCGCGCCATGTCGCTTTCGGTAAGCTCTGCCGCGCCGAGCGCAACCACGCCGACCGCAACGCATGCAACACCGATCCACTGCCAGGTGTTCGGCATTTCCTGCAGGAAGGCGAAGCACAGGATCGCGGCAATCGCGCCGGAAGAATTGCAGATCGGCGACGAGACCGACAGCTCGATATAGCGCAGTCCGACGTAGCCGAGGATCATCGACAGCACGTACAGCGCGCTTGCCGGCATGTAGGTCCAGATATCCTGAAGCGTAATCGTAACGCCGCCGAACAGGAGCTCATAGCCCGCGTGTAGTCCCATCACGAGACCGACTGCCATCGCCATCTTCCAGTGGCTCAGCTTATCGTTCTGCTTCGATCCGATCTTGGAAAACAAATCCGAGCCGCTCCAGCAGAGCAGCGCGACAATTGACAGTAAAAACCACATAATCCCTTACCCTTTCCCCTCAAAAAGCGGCTTCCGAAGAAGCCGCCGTGATAATCATGAATTCTCGTCCGGCGCTTTCGGCGCGTTGTTCGGGCGGCGGCGCGGACGGCGGCGGAACTGCTTCTTCTGCCCTTCCCCGCTGCCTTCCTGCTTCTGCGCAGGCTTCGGCTGCTCGTTGGATTTCTGCGCTGGCTTCTGTTCGGGCTTTTGCTGCTTCTGCGAATTCTGCTGTTTCTGCGGATTCTGCTGCTTCTGCGGATTCTGCTGCTTCTGCGGATTCTGTTTCTGCTTCGGATCGTTCGGCTTCTGCTGTTTCTGTTCCTGCTTCGGCTGCTCATTCGGCTTCTGTTGCTTCTGCTCGGCTTTCTGCGTGGGCTTCTGCTGCGCGCCGCGGCTGTTTCTGCGCGTATTGTTTGCGGCTTCCTTCTTAAACTGCGCGTCTGCGTCCTTCTCCTTCGCCGCTTCGGTCTTCTTTGCCGCAAGCGCTTCCTCCGGAAGCGGTTCGCCCGGCGCGGAAAGATGCATATACGGATATTCGCGAATGTCGATCGAGCCGTCCTCCATGGTCAGGCGGACCTTGGTGCGCTCGGTGATCGCGTTGTTCTCCACGACCGTGCCGACGCCGTCGACCGTGTTGACCTCTTTACCCGGTCTCGGCATCTTGCTGCGGATCTCCTCGTACGCGCTCTGCTCATACTGCAGGCAGCACATCAGTCTGCCGCAAAGTCCCGAGATCTTCGTGGGACTCAGGGACAAATTCTGCTCCTTTGCCATCTTGATCGAGACGGGACGGAAATCGTCGAGGAACGACTTGCAGCACACGAGCCGTCCGCACGGACCGAGCCCGCCGAGCATCTTTGCCTCGTCGCGTACGCCGATCTGCCGAAGCTCGATCCGCGTTTTCAGCGCGTATGCAAGGTCCTTGACCAGCTCGCGGAAGTCCACGCGCTCGTCCGCCGTGAAATAGAACACGACCTTGCTGCCGTTGAACGTATATTCCACGTCCACGAGCTTCATATCAAGCCCGTGCGCCGCGATCTTTTCCAGGCAGAGCGCAAACGCGTCGCTCTCCTTTGCCTCGTACATCACGCGTAAGCGCTTGTCCTCATCCGTGGCGATACGGACGACCGGCTTCAAAGGCGCGACGACTTCGCTTTCGTCGACCTCCTTCGGCTCGCCCTGCACCTCGCCGTATTCCATGCCGCGCGCCGTTTCGACGATCACGCCGTCATCCGCTTTGATCGGCAGATCGAGCGGATCGAAGTAATAGACGCGACCGCTTGTTTTGAATTTGACTCCGATAACTTTGACCATAGTTTCCCCTTACGGCAGTTTTGCCAAGATCCAGTCGACCGTCATGGCGGGGCTCGCTTTATAGGCAAGCATCTCCTTTGCGTCGACCGCAATCTGTATCATACCTTGAATTTGTTCGATTGTAAAGGTCGAATTGAAAATTGTTTCGACCTCGACGCAATCCGTATTGCGAACGTCCCGAATGCCGTTTTTCATACGCAGCACATCAAGCAGGATCGAAAGCAGAATATCCAGAAACGCATCGAGCCGTTCCGCGCTGACCTTCTTCGTTTTTTTCGGCGTGCCGTCCTCGCTCTCCTCCGTCACGGTGTCGGTACAAAGCGCGGACAGCGCCGCATACGGCTTGCTCTTCGACGCAAACCGCCGGATGCAGCCGATCGCCTCCCGCCGGAACGCGAGCGAATCCTCCGATAAAAACGCCTCCGCGCGTCCGTAAACGCCGTCCGAAAGCGCTGCCGCAAGCTCCGCCTGTTTTTTATCCGCGCCGTTCTGTATAAGCCGCTTTGCGATCGTTTCCCGCGGCTCCGTCTCCGTTCTGAGGATCATGCAGCGCGACAGGATCGTCGGGCGGAATCCGGACTCCGCGCCGGTCAGGAGCAGCAGCGTATCCGCCGGCGGTTCCTCCAGCGTTTTCAGCAGAACGTCCTGCGCCGCCTCGCTCATCGTATGCGCGTCCGGGAACAGAATGCAGTGCCGTCCGCGCTCGTACGCTTCGGCGTTGACCACGGAAAGCGCGTCGCGCACCGTCTTGACCTGATAGTCCGCGGGTTCCAGATAAAACGGACAGTTTTCCAAAGCCTTCACGTCGTCCGTATGCAGCAGAAACCGCGCGGCGGCACGGCGGGCAAGCGTAAGCTCGCCGCCCTCCTTCGCTCCCGCAAAGAGGATCGCATGCGGCACCTCGCCGCGCTCGATCCGGTCCATCCAGTCATTTCTTTGCATGCGCAGCCTCCGAAAGCTTTCCTTTGAGCGCGTCCGACGCATTCAGACATACGACACGCTGCTCTCCGTCCATCGTAAACCAGACCGCCGTCGTTCGTTCCCGCGGTCCGTGAAAAGTCCGCTGCTCCGTCTTCGCGCCGGTTTTCCGATACGGTCCGATCTCCGTCACCGTCCCGATCGGAACGGTCAGAAGCAGCTTCTGCTTTTTTCCGACGATCTCAAGGACGCGAAGCTCCGTATCGTACAGTTCATAGAGATAATCCACAAGCCGCGCGCGATAGATCCAGTACCCTGTCCCGAGCAGGACCGCATACAGCCCGATCTGCACATACAGCTTGCTGACGCCGAGCTTGTCCGCCAAAAAGTGTGACAGAAAAATCGCGAGAAACACGCCGAGCAGCAGCACGACGTACAGCGCGCCGTCCGATCGGATCAGCCCGCGCTTCGGCTCTGTGCATTCCGTATGTACGATGTGCGGCATTCTTCGCTCCATGCGGTTATTGTACAACAAAAAATGCTCTTCGTCAATCAAACCGCAAAATAGTAAGATATTTCGAGTTATTCACAGTATTTTTATTGTATTTCATCATAATCAATTATAATCGCCGTTGCGAAAAAAAGACCTCCCTGTTATGATATCGCTTGCAGCATTCCTCAGTAGCTCAATGGCAGAGCATTCGGCTGTTAACCGAAGGGTTGTAAGTTCGAGTCTTACCTGGGGAGCCAAACATTTTGAAAAGTGCCCGAAAACAGGGCACTTTTCTTGTATCTGTCGTAACACTGTCGTAACAGAATTTTCGGACGCCATTTTCGCCATATTGTTCCCCCATATTATCCCCCTCACGAAAAAAGCCCAAAATATCTGGTTTTTTTGCGATATCTGCATTTTCCCAAGTCAAAAATACTGTATCTGCATAGTCAATCGGATAATCGATCGAGATCCCCGACTCCCCCGGAACATAAAAAAACTGTCGTAACGAAAGATTCCACGCGTTACGACAGTTTTCAGCGTATTTTTATCGCTCAACAAGCAACAATCCCCGCCGGTGATCCAATATTCAATATCTCTTTGGATCTGTCTCCTATAAGAGGATACGACTTTTAAAAATTAGTCTATCTTCAATTATTTATCCGACGCCGAAAATAAGTTAAGAATTTCCTTCACCAGAACCTGATCGTCCTGCTTGCAAATAAATGGTAATGCAGAACACAGATCCTCTCTTTTGGTATTTGTCAAGCGCATAATCCCCGTAATGTTGATTTCTTTGCCTTGCGATTTTAATGACCGCGCTACCCACATCATCTCACGTCCCCAGTATTGTTGTGTCGTCTCGTGATACCGATTGATAACTCGAAGACATTTTGGACAGTGATTCAATCGCATACTTGGGATACCAAGAGTTCTCTCGATTCGCCTGGCAGTTACCTTCCTCGGTCTCTGATCTCCGGGTCCCCATATTTGAGCGGCGACTATCTTAACCTTTGGAAGCAGCTCTCTATCAATGGTGTCCCAGGACAACTTCTTTGGACTGCCTTTACGGTGCGGTGTGCTTCTTTGTTTCTTATCTTTACCGTATTTCCCCTCCCCTGCTGGTTTAACAACATTTACAGATACACCGATGCACGCCGCAATCTTTGGATAACTCATGCCTGAATCATGGAGAGCACGAATCTGCTCGTCAAATTGTTTTGGCAAAGGCTTTTCAGGCAATGACATGAAAACCAATTCATCTGGTTGAACATCTAAGAACATAGAGAGCATGCACACTTCATGCACAGATCGGATGCGTCCGTTGAAAATCTTGTCAATCTGCCATCGCTGCAGTAACTGACAGTTTTCGGAATACCCAGAATAGAATGCATTGAAATCTTCCACCAGCTTATCCATGTATCGATGCCCGCCACGGGGTGATAGATACTTTGTTTCATTCAATTTGTAATTCAAAAATGCTCCGACAGAAACGTCGTTCTCCATATTCACGTTTAAGCTGAACACTTCATTGATGTACCTGACTAGCCAAGATTGTATTCTAGTATAAAACAACCCATAGAGAGACAATCCTCTTTCGATGGGTTTATATTTCCGTTTGTTTTTCTTTCATGTTTTCTTGTTGATCAAGTAGCGCAATCGTGGTTCATGTTGAGAAAACGCTATTAAAAATAGTTGTACTAATCTCAGCAAAACACCCGCACTATTATGATCCTTCTGCGGATAATAATCTTGAAGGGAAACTTGCTTGTTTCGCTCCATATATGGTTATTCACGGATCGGATTCTGAAGAAGGAAGAAAAACAAGAGTCTATAACCGTAACATACAAAACAGCGCAGTCCGGAGATTTCGGACTGCGCTTTGTCATGCGATGGATATGCTGAATGAACTACTGAAAAAGCTTATTCGGACAGATATGCGATTCCGCCGGTGCGGAGGATCGTTTGCTGCAGCTCTTCGACGCCGAGGATGTGCTGAGACTGCAGATGCTCCGTTGCCGTAGACAACGCGGGACGGAAGCGTTGAATCAGATCATGCAGGCGGTTTAATGCCATGCGTTCGCCGAGCCCGGCTTCCCTTGCGGCAAGGCGGAAGGAATCGAGGGTGACGTCCTCAAGTCTCTTTGTGCCGCCGATCGCAAACGCCATGTCGTGCGTCATTCCGCGATAGCCCGTCGCGTTGATCATGTCGTATGCAGGCGCAAGGCGAAGCGTTTTGAGATCTTCGCCGTACAGGAGCGAGAAGTTTTTGAGATGCCCGTCCGTGTTGCCGATCAGGAAATTGAACACGATCCTGTCCCACAGCTTCAGCTGATCCTCGATCGGCTGCGCGGAATGGGAGCGCAAAAGCGCGAACATCTGCGAAAGGTGATGCGTACCGTTTTCATATTTCTGTGACGCCGGAATGCCCAACGCCTGCGCGAAATCCTCCTGATGCAGTCGCAGCGGCAGCTCTGCTGCTGCAAGGCGATCGAAGCGCTTTGACGCAAGCAGGATGTCCTCGTCCCGTCCCGAACCCGCATCAAGGATCGTCGTTTCCGGGACGTCGATCCTGCAGAGCTTGGCCGTCTCTATGCAAAGCAGCTCGTTCGGCACGATCCGCTTCAGCTGGACGTGGCTCTGCTTGACGATATGGGTGCTCGGCGCCGTGCCGTGCGGAAGGTACCACTCCCCCGTCTTCGGATCGCGGTACAGCCCGACTTTGCCGGTTGCGCCCGCAAGCGAAAGTCTGGACTCGATCACAAGCGCAGCCGATTCCGTGGCTCCCTCGGAAGCGAGTTGCCGAACCTGCTCCATTGTCAGCTTTTCGTATTGCGCCTCCGGCACTTCGTCCTTTTGATGGATGCGCAGCGCGCCGATGCACTCACGCCCGAGCTGATACAGGATCGCAACGTAGTCGTTTTCGTCAAGATGCAAATGCTCTGCGACTGCCCGTCGGGTGAAGCCCTCCGGCAGCAAGCCGTCGAAAAAGCATTTGGTTCGTTCTGCGGAAAACGGCTCTGCCTGCAGCGGCAGACTCAAAGAAATAGGAGCGGCGTCCGGACGATCCAGATAGGAAGCGTCATACCGGAACTGCGCGTCGCTGCTGCCGGTACCGCCGATCGTTCCGACAAGAACCGGTTTGCCCTGCATGTCAATGCTGACGAAATATTCCATGCCTTTACCTCACTTTCAGAGAGCAATCCAGCCCGAGCAGATTTGCGATGCGGATCGCCTTTTCCAGCTCGATCGTCGGCTTGCCGTTTTCGAGATCGGACAAAAAGCTGACGCTCATTCCGGTGAACTCCGACAGATACGCCTGCGTGTAGCCGAGCTGCTTCCTTCTGCTGCGAACTGCCTCGCCAAACGATTTTGCATCCGTAATGATCATGTACGCTCCTTCGCCGAACGGCTTTATCATTTTGTTTCATACAAGACTACGCCGTACGGCTCATTTTTATGTTTTCTATTATAATTTAGCCGAACGGCGCAGTCAAGTGCTTGATTGGATGAATCCTTTTCCGGAAAGCAAAACCACGTTTCAATGAGGGATCACATAAAAATATAGCCCGGAGCGATTGCGTGCTTCGGGCTTTGGTGCTAAATTGTTACGCCTTGTTGAACTTGTCCTTCGGCTGCTTGCAGCGCGGGCACTTCCAGTCGTCCGGAAGATCCTCGAAAGCGACGCCGTCGTGCTCTGCAGGATCGTAGACATAGCCGCAGATGGAGCAGATGTATTTGCCGGATGCCTGTGTCTTTGTGAAATCCACTTCGGCGAACACAGTGGGAACCGGATGATCGAGATCCATCACGCGCTTCGCTTCGAGGTTCTCATAGCCCTGCGGTGTATGCGTTCCGCAGTACACAGTCGGGTGATTGCGTACGAACTCGATGATCCGATCCTGTGTCACTCGTGCCGCGCCGAGATCGTCAAACACGACAGACAGTTTGTTCTCATACAGTGCCTCATCGACATAGGTAATATCGCCGTGAATCATATAGAACAGGCCGTCATTTTCCACGACGACGATGCTGTTGCCGTTGGTGTGTCCCTTCGCCTTGATCATGCGGATACCGGGAGCGATGATCTGCGTCTCCGGGAAGTTATAATATGCGCCGTCCGTGAACGTCACGGGAACGATGTTCTCGATCCCCTGCAGCTCTGCGGCGCTGAGCTCTTCTGCATTGACAAAAATCTGCGCGTGCGGGAAGGATCTGAGCTCGCCAGAATGATCTCTGTGTTTGTGCGTCAGAAGGATCTTTGTCACCTGTTCCGGCTTATATCCAAGGGCTGCAAACGCTTCCATGTAGCTAACAATATCCTTACCCGTAAAAGCGAGACTTGTCTCATCCGGTACTTCCTCCGGCGTACCCGCAGGAAGCCCCGTATCAACCAGGATCACCTCGTCTCCGGTGTCGATCAGGTAGTTCTGCAAGCTGCCGCGATAACGAACGTTCTTGTCGAATTTGTCCATGCCCTCTTCGCCGCCGAACACGAACGGCTGCAAATAGAATCCGTCTTTTCTGAATTTGACTGCTTTGATTTCCATGTGAATCCTCCTTACTGCATTTTCTTGTTATTCGTTTGCTTGCATAATGTCCTTGCGCGTCACCTGTGCGTTGCGGAAGCGAACCGTGCTTTGCTCCTGCTTCATGTGGATCGCGTTTTGCGGGATATCAAGTCCCCGTTCTTATCCGATAGAAGTCAGGACTCCTCCTTGTCGAGAACGCACTTACACTATACCATGCCTTCCCCCATTTTCGTCAAGTACGTTTTATTCCGGGATCTTAAAATACGCCAGTATCTTTCTGAAGCGATCCCGGGCTGTGAGGCAGGTGTCGCGGAGATAGCCGCGCTCATTGTGCCACTCACTTAAGCCGCGATAGTAGAACATCTTAAGATCGTCCGTGATGATAAACGGAACGATGCGGTTACGGAGGCATTCTTTGAAAAGGAGAAGGCGTCCGACACGTCCATTGCCGTCTTGAAACGGATGGATCGACTCGAAGCGGTAATGGAAGTCGAGGAGATCATCAAAGGACTTCTCCTTTGTGGCGTTATAATCCGCGAGCAGTTTTCTGATCTCCGATGCAACACGATCCGGAGGCGTCGTCTCCTTCCCTCCTACTTCATTCGGCAAGCGCTTGTAATCGCCGACTGCAAACCAATCCTGCCGGGAATCGCTTGTGCCGTTTTTCAGCACGGCATGGAGCTGTTTGATGAAGCTCTCGCTCGGCGCATAGGAAGCGTTGTCGATGATCATATCGATGCATTTGAAATGGTTCGCCGTTTCAACAACGTCATCTACCTTCACAGCGGTACCGATGCCGATCGTATTGGTTTCGAAGATGAACCGCGTCTGATCGTGCGTCAGGGTGCTGCCTTCGATGTGGTTTGAATTGTATGTCAGATCGATCTGGATCTTATGATAGATGCCGCCGTGCAGCTTTGTCTTCTTCTCCGCCTTCAGCCGGGACAGAAGATCCATCGGCAGATCGGCGTGTTTATTCAACCGATCCGGTTTCTCCGCCGTTTCGGGAATATTCCACGTCTTACCCGTCAGAACCGCTCCTTCAATCCGCCCGTGCGCGCAATAGTTCCGCACGCTTCGTTCAGAAAGCCCCCAAAGATTTGCTGCTTCCGCGACTGACAAATACTTCATCGTCGTTTCCTCCTGTTCCCTGCTGCAAATACAGTATAACACATTATCGGCAAAATATCAATCCGTTTTACTAATATCATTTCACTTATTTTGCCGATAACGGAACGTAAAGTGAATTGTGTCATTTCGGAAAAATGTGAAATCAGAGGTTCACAAAACCGGAAAAGTGTGATATGGTTGCTGCAGCGATCCGGATCGAAAGCCCGATTCTGCCCACGGCGTCTTAAAAGTGATTGTCGTAACTGTCGTAACAAGTGTCGTAACGCGTGTCGTAACAGGCAGATTTCGAGGGGTATTTCAGGATATTCCAAAAAACGGAAAACCCGAAAAAGTCCCTATTTTAGGGCATTTTTACACTTTAAGGTATTTTGAGATAACTACGGAAAACCGCCAAAAAAGGGGTTTGGAAATTACCTGGGGAGCCAAAGAAAAGCGACCATCTTCCGATGGTCGTTTTTCTTTCTCTTGTACGTTGGCTTACAACCCGAGGGTAACGGCCGCGGCTCAAAACCTGCGCAGAGCTGAGCGCACGCTGTGCGGGATGCAGCGAGGCGGAAGCGCGAAACGGCTCCTATGTTACGAAGCGTCAGCGGAATCCTTTATTGGCAGCGTGCGCAGGGCGTCTGCCCTGCCGAAATCCGTCTCGGCGTTCCTTACTCGACTGCTCCGGTATTCCTTTTGATATTTCTGCTTCACGCCTGACAAACGAAAGGAAGTCGGGAATCATTCGATCTTGAAATCGTCCGTGACCGCCCGCTTGAGTTCCCAAAGATGGACGGATGCGTCGCCGTTCACGATCATCCGCTCCTCTCCGTCGACCGGGAAGATCCGCGACGAAAACACCGCGTCGCCGTCGTTGACGAAGATCTCGATCGAGCTCCGGTCGAGGAAGATGCGGAGATGGAACAGACCCTTCGGCAGCGGCCGGATGCGCGCTTCGCCCTGCTCCGTATTGAAGCGGCGGACCAGGTGAGAACGGTCGACCGTGATCTCCTTTTTTTCATCGTCGTAGTCGATGCGAAGCCCGCCGGAGCCGTCCTTTTTCGCAAAGAGCTTCAGCTCCAGATCGCCGCCGCGGCTGATCAGCTCCAGTTCGCACACGCGCGGCAAAAGATCCGTGGATTCAAGATCGACCTTTTTGCCGCGGAGCGCTCTGAGCACGTCCAGCGGCTGCTGGATCAGACGGCGGTCCCTGACGCGCAGCTCGCGCGGCAGCGTCAGACAGCCGGACCATTCCTCCTCGTCAGTCGGATAAGAGGCGTCGGGCAGACCCATCCATGCGACCAGCGTCGCTTTGTTTCGGTCGTTCGGGTTTGCGGCGCATTCGGCAGCGTAGGAATCGAAGCCGAAGTCCAGCACATGAAAACGTGTGTTGTCCGGTGTGAACGTCAGCGTTTCCCAGTCCATATGCCCCAGAAGATACCCGTTGTGGTGGACGCTTTCGCCGCGTCCCGGCAATTTAAGATGCTGCGGGCAGAAGATCAGCACGTCATAGCCGCTGATCGTCTCGATCGACGGGCATTCCCACATATCGCCGAAATCCGCAAAGCCCGGCACCTTCAGCTGTCCGGCAAAGCGCCAGCCTTCCGTCGGCTGTTCGGAGACATAGATCATGACGCACCCTTTTTTCTCCTTCGTCTGCGCGCCGATGACAAGATAATACTTCCCGTTTTCCGTGTTGTGGATGATCTTCGGATCGCGTTGATGCTCCGTGTAATCCGGGTTCGGTCCGAACAGCGGCGGCAGCTTCTCCGCCGTTCCGTCGTCCCTGAGCTTTACAACGCAGGTATAGGGCTTGCGCGTCCAGTCCTCATCCCGGTGATTGCCCGTATAATAGAGCCAGACCGCATCCGACATCGGCAGCGCGGAACCGGAATACGCGCCTTTGTTGTCGTATTCCGTATCCGGGCGAATGCAGACGCCCATGTTCTTCCATGTCACGAGATCCTTTGAAACGGTATGATACCAGTACTTCAGTCCGTGCACCGCGCCCCAGGGACACCACTGATAAAAAAGATGCCATACGCCGTCATGAAAGACGAATCCGTTCGGATCGTTCAAAAGACCGGTGACCGGCTGGATGTGATACTGCTGGCGATAGTCCGACTTTGCAATGCGCGCATGGAGATCCCGGATCTCTTCTGCGCTTTTCAGCACCCGATAGCGTTCTTCCTTCGTCCAGATCCTCATGAGCATCGTCCTTTCGTCTTTCATTATGATATATAATTTTACACGATCCGCAAAGATAATTCAAGCATATCTTTCCCGACAGCCGCAGTTTTTTCCGAATGGACCGGTAATCGGCAGCATCCGGTCGGCGATCGGCCCCTGTTGATGAAACGAAAAATCACCCGGTTCAGGAAAGCGCGTCCAAAAGCGCTTTTGCACGGATCAGCACCGGCAGCTCGCGCTGCCTGACGAGCCGTCCGAGCGGAGAATCGGCGCACCGCCCGTATTCGGCGGCGGCTTCGTCATACGAAAGCCGCAGCGTGGACAGATGGAAGCAATCGATCTCGTCCGGCGTCAGATGTTTGTCGCCGAAGGAACGCGCTCTGCAAAGATAGTAGTTGTTGATGTTGTGACGGTGGATCAGATTATAATAATCGCTGACGACGCCGATCTTCGCGACCACGTCCACATCCGCGCCGAGCTCTTCCCGGAGCTCACGCCGGATCGCCGTCTCAAGATCCTCGCCGGGCTCTACCCCGCCGCCGGACGTTTCGATCAGCGTCGCGGGTCCGAACTCGTCGTTTCGCACGGCGCGCACGAAATAGAAATACCCCGCGTCGTCAAACACGATCGCGCGGACGATCAGCCGGTCATGGTCGGTATAGGTGAACGGCCATTCCGTGTCCCGATACTCCCAAAGCTGCTCCTTCATACGCGTTTCTCCTTTCGTTTCGGCTTCGGCGCGGGCAGATCCGCGGCGATCGCTTCGATCACGCGGCAGGTGCGCGCCGCATCGTCGACGTCCGCAACCAGCATTTCCTTTGCGCCGTCGTACGGAATGTCCCGTTCGGCGTCGGGCATCAATAAAAGCGCGGATGGCGTCGGCTTCAGCAGCAGCCGGTCGTCGTAGATCCCGCCTACGACCCTTCCGCGATCATACAGCACATATTCGCCCATCATCGGACGCACCGACACGTCCCCGAGCGGGGAAAGCTGTTCGAGCACAAATTGCAGGAATTCCTTTGAAGACGCCATATTGACCTCCCTATCGTTTCAGGTCCAGTTTTTTGAGCACCGGCTGCACAAGCAGCGTCCCGAGGATCAGCACGGCGACGCCCGCCGCCGTGATCGCGGACAGCATGATCCAGTGCCGCGCGGTCATCGTATACACGGAAAGCGCAAACATGCCCGGCAAAAATGCGACCGCAGCCGTAAAGGCGGCGCACATCGCCGTACATATAACGATCCGCAGCCTTGAGAACGGGCGGCAGGTCAGGATCAGATTGCCGAGCCCGATGACGCCCGCCGACAGCACCGCCATCGTAGACGCGATCTCATCCGGCGATCCGAAATAGTTTGCGATCATCGCCGACAGCGCGCAGCACACCACACCAGCGGCGCCGGGAATCGCCTTCAGCAGGATGCGTTTCAGGAAGTGCCCCGCAGCGCGTTCGCTGCTCGGCTCCAGCGCAAGGAAGAACGACGGCGCGCCGACGGATACCATGCTGATGAGCGTCAGATGGATCGGCTGGAACGGATAGTGCAGCGGCAGAAACAGCGCGATCAGGATGTTCAGCACGCTCAGCACAAAGGAGTACAGCGTCTTCTGCAGGAACAGCGACGCCGTCCGCGTAATGTTGCCGATGACCCTGCGTCCCTCCGCAACAACCGCGGGCAGAGAATTGAAATCGTTGTTCAGCAGCACAAACTGCGCCGCATGCTCGGCCGCTTCCGCGCCGCCCGCCATTGCGACGGAGCAGTCCGCCGCCTTGAGCGCCGGAATATCGTTGACGCCGTCCCCCACCATGGCGACGTGACGTCCCTCCTCCTTCAGCGCCCGGATCAGGACCCGCTTGCGGTCCGGCGTCAGCCGTCCGAAGATCACGTTGTCCTTTACTGCGTCGCGAAGCGCCTCGTCCGAAAGCGCGGCGCAGTCCACGAGCTTTTCGCAGTTCTTCAGCCCGAGCGCGCGCGCCGCCGCCGCAACGGTATGCGGATCGTCGCCGCTCATGATCCGCACCGAAACGCCCTCCTGTTCAAACCATTCAAGCGTTTCTTTCGCTCCCGGCCGCAGCGATTCCGTCAGCAGGACCAGACCTAAAAGCTTTTTCACCTCCGGAAGCGTTTCGCCCTCGATCACGCCGTCCGCTTCGGCAAGGAGCAGAACGCGATACCCGTCCTTTGCCGCGCGCCCGGCTTGCGGGACCGGAACATCTGTCACGAACGACGGCGCGCCGAAGATCAGCGTTTTTCCGTCCGGAAACGACGCGGCGGATTTCTTGCGTGCAGAGGAAAACGGCAGGACCGCGACCGGCTTGTCCTGCTTTCTGCAGAACGTCCGTTCGATCACGCGGAGCGTGCCCGTGCTGTTCCCGAATACGCAGGCAAACCGCCCGATCTGTTCCTTCAGCTCGGCTTCGTCCGCCTCGAGCGGCACGATCCCGCCGATCGACATCTCTCCGGTCGTCAGCGTCCCGGTCTTGTCCGCGCAGAGAAGGTCAACCCGCGCAAGCGTTTCGATCCCGAACAGCTCCTGCACAAGCGTCTTTCGCCGTCCGAGCTTGATGACACCCGCCGTCAGCGCAATGGAGGTCAGCAGGATCAACCCTTCCGGGATCATGCCGATCATGGCGGCGACCGCCTTCGGGACCGCGTCGCCGATCGGCGCTTTCAACAGAAAATACTCTTCCAGAAACAGAACGACGCCGATCGGGACCAGCAGCTTGCTGACGAGCGAAACAAGCTTGTTGAGTTCCGTCATCAGCTCGGATTTGGGCGAGCGGATGCGCTTTGCGTCCCGTGTCAGCCGCGCCGCATAGGCGTCGTCGCCGACCGCGATCAGCTGCGCCGTGACCTGTCCCTCGGTGAGAAAGCTTCCCGACATCAGAAGCTCGCCGGGTCTGTGCACGACCGGTTCGCTCTCACCGGTCAGCAGGGATTCGTCCGCGGCGCAGACGCCCTCTGTGATCAGCGCGTCTGCCGGGATCTGATCACCCGCGCCGAATACGGCAAGATCGCCGAGCACGAGCGCTTCCTGCGCGCACGTCCGCTCCGTTCCGTCGCGGATCACGCGGACGGTCCTGTTCTCCAGAAGGCGAAGCTTATTCAGTGTTGCGCGGGCGCGCAGCTCCTGGATCGTGCCGATCAGCGTGTTGGAAAAAACAACGCCCAAAAACAGCATGTTCCGCCATGATCCCACCAGCGCAAGACATGCCGCGAGCGCAAAATTCAAAAGATTGAACAGGGTAAACAGATTGTCTGAAATGATCCGCGCGACGCTCTTGCCGGGCTGCGCCGACTGCCGGTTGTCCTGCCCCGCGGCGGCGCGCTTCGCCGCCTCCGCGCGCGTCAGCCCTTCCGGCGGCGTCATCACCGTTCCTTCGGGCGGCGCGGTCGGGATCCTCAGCGCGGCGGTATCCGGTTTTTGCGCGTTCGCGTGTCTTTTCATGCATTCCTTCCTGTTCCGGTTTGCCTACAGTATAATACACCCGCGTGAAAAAAACAACGCGCTTTCTTTGCCCGCATGATCGAAAAAAGGCGAAGGAGCGTTCCCCCGCCTTTTCTTTATCAATTGATTACAGCCACTCGACCGCGCCGGATGCAATGTCGTACACCGCGCCGAGGACCATAAGATCCGTGCCGCAAAACGCCTCCCGCACCGTTTGGACGCCGTGCAGGACGTTCTTCCGGCATGCGGCGTCCGGATCGGTCTCCGTGCCGATCGCCTTCCGGATATCCTCCGTGATGCAGGCAACGAGCCCCTCCGCATGGTTGGAAAGCGCCGCCGCGACCGCGCCGCAGCCGGTGTGTCCGAGGATCAGAACGAGCGGGCAGTGAAGGTGCTCCGCCGCGTATTCGATGCTTCCGAGCTGGTGCCGGTCCAGAACGTTTCCCGCCACGCGGATCACGAACAGCTCGCCGATGTCCGCGGAAAAGATGCGCTCCGGGATCACGCGCGAATCCGAACAGCAGACCACGATCGCGTACGGGTGCTGTCCCTCCCTTGCCGTTAGCTCGCGAAGCGCGTTTTGTCCTTCCGAAAGATACCGTTGATTGCCTGCCTTCAGCCGTTCCAATGCATCCACGTTCGTTCCTCCCTTACACATTGAGAAGCGCTTCGATCTCGTCGCCGCAGGAAGCAAGCTGATCCTTTCCCGCGGTCACGCACACGGACGGGTCCTCCGCTATCCTGTCAAGCATGCCGCAAAGGTCCAGAAGATCCTTCGGCGTCGTACGGATCAGCGCGCGATAGCGGTCCGCGATCTCCTCCTCCGTGATCCCGCGGAAGAAGCGGTTGTCGCCCGCCGCAACCTTGACGTCCGCGGTGCGCAGCGGATCGGCGGACGGAATCGCGCTCAGAATAAAGCCCGTAAGGTCCGGCTCCTCCTTCACAAAGCCGCGGATATACGCCGCCGCCTCGCGCATCACGCCGAGCGAGCGCGCGGGCTTCGGATCGCGGTAGGTATAGAAGGCGAGCTCGCCGGTATCGCGCCCGATAAAGCCGCAGCCGTACGCGCCGCCCTGCACGCGGATCGTGTTCCAAAGGTAGGTGAAATTCAAAACGTTCGCAAGCACCGGAATGCTGCCGGAATACGGAATGCCGAACCGGTTGAGGTTTCCGCCCTTGACGGCAAAGCCGACCTGCGCCGGGATCACGATGCCTTCCCGTCTGCTTCCCGCCGCCGCGTAAGCGGCTTCTCCGGGCAGATCGCCTCGTTCCGGGAATGCCGCGGTCAGCGCTTCGATCGCTTCATCCGCGACCGATTCCGTGCAGGAGACCGTCAAGCGCTTCCGGGAAACGATTTGCTTTGCAAGCCGTTCCATCGTCCGGAGCAGCGCTTCGATCGCCTCGCCGCCCTCGAGGATCCCGTTCAGCCATTGAATGAACGCGACGCCGCCGATCTGCTCGTTTGCCATGCCGTACGCGGATTGATACGAGCCGAACCGCATCATGGCGTAGCGATGCCCCTCGGCGGGCAGCGAAAGCTTTGCGCCGACCGCCATCTGCTGCACCGTTTCTCTGACAAGGTCCGTATCGTCAAATACCGTTTCGTTCAGCAGCTCGCAGAGCAGCTTCACGGCGTTTTCGGTCTGATCCGCGGTGCAGGCGACCGATGCGGAAAGCAGCACGCGGCAATGATCCGCGTCGCTTCCCTGGTACACGGTCGGCGAGAAATCCAGCCGCCCGATCGTGTTCTTGACCGCAAGCGGCAGCGCGGCGCGGCTGTGCCGCTTTGTCGCCATGCTGCCGAGCACGCGGCACAGGACCGACAGCGCGGGCAGCTCGTCAAGCGTAAGGTCGTCCGCCGCAAAATGCGTCCTGAACAGCGCAAGCTCGGTACCGACCGTATGCCGAAGCACCGTAACGCCGTTCCGTTCGGTCCGCTCCGTCAAAAGCGGTTCGGGCCTGTCGTTGAGATCGGAAAGCTTCAGCATCGGGATCGTACGGAGCGCCTCCTCGCTGTCCGGCGTCTGCTGGAACAGCTTCAGCGATTCCGCCTGCGCCCTGATGCGTTCGCGGTCCGCGTCCGTCCACGCGGCGGCTTCCGCGCTGACGCGCGCCGCTTCCTTCTCCCGCTTCTCTTTGCCGAGCGTTTCGGACGGCACGAGCACAACGGTCGCCGTATGCGTGTTGTCCAGGAACAGCTCTCTCATCAGCCGGTCGAAATAATCGCCCGAAAGCTTCTCCTCCAGCGCCTTCAACGGCGCTTCCACCGTAAGCCCGTCCATCGGATCGCCGCCGTACAGCCAGGTATTGAGCAGGGACAGCGCTTCGTTGAGGCTTCGCGGCAGCCACGCCTCGCCCTCCCTGTCGCGCATGCGGAACGCAAAGCTGCGGAAGCAGGCGGTCAGCCGTTCCTTGTCAAGTCCCTCCGCGACAAGCTTTTCAAGCGTTTCGCGGACCGTCGTCTCCAGCGCTTCACGCCGGTCGGCGTCGGTATTCATCGCCTGCCAGAAAAGATACGACTGCTGCATGCTGTCGTCCAGTTCGATCGAGAAATCCTGCGCAAGCCCCCGGTCGATGACCGCGCGCTTCAAAGGCGCGTCGTTGTCGCCCGCCAGATAATCGGACAGCACGGAAGCCGCATAATTGCGCTCGGCGGTTTCAAACGTGCCGAGCAGCGTTGCCGAGGCGATGATCGCGCGGCCGTCTTTCGGCTCGTCCGCGCCGATCTCGAACGGGACCTCCTCGGTCACCTGCACGGCGGGACGCTGCATCGGAATCGTGAAATCCGCCTCCTGCCGTTCGTACGCGGAAAGGAAGGAATCGATCTTTCCGAGCACCGCGTCGACGTCGATGCTGCCGACAAGCGAAATACGCGCGTTGGAGGGATGATAATGCTTTTTATGGCTTGCGATAAACTGCTCGTAGGTCAGATCCGGAATGCACTGCGGATCGCCGCCGGACACATGCCGGTAGCAGTTGTCCGGGAACAGCAGCCGCTGGATCTCGTTGTACATCACCGTCTGCGGAGACGCAAACGCGCCCTTCATTTCGTTGAACACGACGCCCTGATAGCAAAGGCTCTCCCCCTCGCCCTCGTAGCGCCAGCCCTCCTGCCGGAAGATCTCGGGCTTATGATAGATCAACGGATGCAGAACTGCGTCGAGATACACGTCGATCAGGTTCAGAAAATCGCGGTCGTTGCGGCTCGAAACCGGATAGACCGTCTTGTCAGGATAGGTGAACGCGTTCAGAAACGTCCGCACCGAGCTTTTCAAAAGCTCGACAAACGGCTCCTTGACCGGATACCTGTCCGATCCGCACAGCACCGAATGCTCGATGATGTGGAACACGCCCGTGGAATCCGTCGGCAGCGTTTTGAACGCGATCGAAAACGCCTTGTTCGCATCCTTCCGGTCGACCCAGCAAAGCGCGGCGCCGGTCTTTTCGTGGACCATTTCCCAAAGCGAAGCGTGAAGCTCTTCGATCGGGCGCACGCGCACAACGCGGAATCCTTTGACGACATCGTTTACCTGCATAGGCTGTTTCCTCCGTTTGACCGATAACTTTGCCGAAAACGGCTTGTTTATAATTATACAAATCCCGTATGCGTTTGTAAAGACGCCCGCGCAAAAAACAGGCGGTTCCCGCCGCCGTGCGGAAGCCGCGGCAGATCCGTGCGGATTTTCAATAAAAATGCATTTTGGTACTTTCAAAACGCGGCCGTCGGTGTTACAATATATTGCAGAATACGGGGGATCCCGTAAAAGAAGGAGGATGCACATGGTAATTCAAAAGCCGGCACAGGCCGGCACGGTGGAATCCAGCGACGCGCTTGTTTCGGTCGAGCCGGGCGACGGCAAGATCGAGCTGACGCTGACCTCGAGCGTAATGAACCAGTACGGCCGTCAGATCAAGGAGACCGTATTGGAGACGCTGAAGCGCCTGGACGTCGATAACGTGAAGATCAACGTTGTGGACAAGGGCGCATTGGACTGCACGATCAAAGCGCGTGTGGAATGCGCGGTGTTCAGAAGCGCGGACGCGTCCGAAAAGGACATTCCCTG
>JAEEGH010011253.1_pt1 | contig 20338 bp, 18 predicted proteins | sample 9134181 | NCBI WGS metagenome assembly JAEEGH01 (sample SAMN16246544, study PRJNA631951) | gut metagenome | biome: gut microbiome; feature: rumen; material: DP-attached | host: Bos | place: Iran: Karaj | collected 2018-10
TTGACTACGGCGACACCATCCTGGTGACCATGCCCAACGGCAAGACCTATACCTACATAGTGGAGCAGACCGAGATCCTGGACAGCGACGATGAGCTTCGCATCCCGATCATTGAGGGTAAGCACCTGATCCTGGTGACCTGTTACCCCTTCTACTACTCCGGCCATGCGCCGAAGCAGTTTGTGGTTTTATGTTCATTAGCAGGGATCTCGAGTTGAACCAGCTACTATTTATTTTCTTGTCAGAAATCTTGGATAATTAAGCAAACGACATCCTCAAATATTTGCCCTCGAGACTGTACTCTTTTCATAGGACAGTCAATACTTCTTTGATCTCTTTGAGAAGGGAAGGATATGAGAAGCCCATAGAGTGGCAAAGACTGAAAGAGGGGGAAGCTTATTGCTGCCTCACAATTGGTAAACTAACTTTGACACTATATTCATAAAAACATATCCATGTGATTCAGTAGCATTTCCTATACCTCCCCGTATTATTCAAGCTTAATACCTGTTAACACTATGAACGCTTCACAATTAGCAATAGTCCATTAATACTATAAATATCTTTTCAATGGATTTTTTGTCGGATAGCAGTGTTTGTAGGTAATAGGTGAGCGTCATTAAAAGTTATTGCAATAATCACCATACCATTGACAAGCGTCAACAATCTTGTAAAATGACATTAACGATAATGAGGCGAGCACAATGTTTCTATTGATACTCCAAACGATCCAATCAGAAGATGACCGTGCATATCTGGTCGATCTCTACAATCAAAACTATCAACTGCTTCTAAACGAAGCAAACAGGATCGTTCACAACCCTCATGATGCCGAGGATGTTGTGCAGGATTTCTTTTCGTACATCATTTCTAATATCGAAAAAGTACGCAATGTTGAGTGCTGCACTTTGCGCCGCTTTCTCGTTATGTGTATTAGAAGGAGGTGCATCGACGTCTTGCGCAGGCGTAAAACAAAACAGAGACATATCGTCGGCAGCATGGATCACGATGAATTTGCCTTTGAATATATGGATGAAAAGGCATCATTTGAGGAATCCGTTTTGAATCGGATTTCTGTCGAAGAATTACGAGATGCTTTTTTGAAGTTACCGGATCAACAGCAGCATGTATTGGAGTACAAGTATCTTTTGGGAATGACGGATAGAGAGATCGGAAAGATCTTAGGTGTTCGTCCCGGTACCGTGAGATCGTATTTGGCAAGAGCGCGAAAAGCGGTATACCAGATTTGCAAGGGGGATGGGTATGCAAAAGCGTAAAGAAGATGCCCTGTTTAGAAAGATCGTTTTTGAAGCGGCAAAAGTCAAAAGCGCCGACTTGGAAAAGCGGGCAACCGAATTGAATAAAGAACCGATTCCCGAAGAAGCGAGAGCCCGCTTTATGCGTGAATTGGATAAAGTGTATCCGGAGGGTGGCAAGAAGAAACGTGTCAATGCTCCTGTCCGAATCCCCCGCAGAGCGATTGCAATCGCCCTCGCTTGCATTGTGGTGGTCCTTGTCCTTATTCCCACAACTTCGGAAGCGGTCAGAAGGCGTATCAACGAACTGGTCAAAAAAATTCTGCCGCAGTATACCGAATATCAGCTTGATGAAGAAATTCTTGGTTTTGATGGAAAAACCTATGTGCCTACCTATATTCCGGATGGGTTTTCGCAAATTGGGAGTGAATCAAGCGAATTTGAGTACATTTTATCGTATCAAAATAGCAATGATGAATATTTCGATATTATGATTTCATGCAGTTCAGCGGTGCTCCAACTGAATACGGAAGACGCCGCTATTGAAACAGTCGTCATTGGTGATGAATATGGAGAGTTCATAACAAAAGATGGATGGTCATGCGTAATATGGTCAACCGAAACGAACATATTTGCAGTAGATGGAGAATTGTCAAGGGAAGAAATGTTGAAAGTCGCCCGAAGCATAAAAGAAAAATAAAAAAATTTCAAAAATCGCGCAGCACTTTATCCTCCTGTATCGTTGTGTATAGTAGAAGACGATACAGGAGGTATTAATTATGAAAAGAATGATTGTACTTATGTTGGCGCTCGTACTGGTTTTGACGTCGTTTGCAACGTCATATGCGGAAGAAAGCGATACTGCTTCGAAGGAACTGTACTCTGTAAAATATGTTGATCTCACAAGATTGTCAGCCGTTTTGGGGATAAGCGGAAAAACCGCTTCCTGTTCAGGAACGGCAAAGACCATGGTTAGCACAGATACCATAAAAATGACCATGTATTTGCAAAAGCAGACATCGACAGGCTGGAGTTCTGTAGCAAGTTGGAGTACACAAGGCAAGAGGCTTGTAACGCTTGATAAAAGCAAAAGCGGTTTATCTGCCGGAACCTATCGCGTGCGCCTCTATATAGCGGTATATGACTCTAATGGAACCTTCGTCGAGTCTGCAAACGCTTATTCGAAACTAAAAACAATCTCATAACATCTTCGTTCCTCATGTTACAGATTTACTTGTGAAATGTGTTGCACTTTGCCGTTTTGGCTCGTTTTGTGTAATTTGAGTACATACGTCAAGTGATCCGTGTGGATGGACAGGCACTTTATGAAAAGCAAACTGTTGTACGCCATGACCAATCAAAGGTAACGCCGTTGATAGGAGGGTGGCAGAGAAAGGAGGCCAGGGACAAGAAAAGCCTTTACACAATTTGAGCGGGACAAGCTCACACCACGTTGTGATGCTATTCTGTAAAGGCTATTTACAGGATAGCACCTTGAGAACAAAAAGTAAAGAAAGGATAAAGGAGAAAAGGAAATGAAAACCAAAAAGAGTATTGCGTCGATCCTCGTTGTTGTGCTGCTGTTTGCGTTTGCGGCGTCCACGCTTGCGGAAACGTATCCGTTTGATAAGCCTACAGAGTCGCGGCGTTTTCCCGGTGAATCAAATTCTGTTCAGGCAATATATGTAACCGGCGGGGATTCACAGCGGATGGTTGAGAATAAGGAAAGGAAGGAAAAAAACAGCATGGACGTTCACATTGACAAGTTGGATTTGAACGGTCAATCAAACTTCCGGTTTCGTGGGTATCAAGGGAATGATCCTTGCACCTATGCCAGAAAAATCACCAAGACAGGGTTTAACGGCGCAAAATATTTGACACCCAAAACAGGCAACCAAATCTGTGACTTGCTTATGAGTATCGCGAGCTCTGAGAAGAGTGATAAGGTTTACTTCGTTGGCAGGTGGGCAATTTAAAAGAAAGGAAATGCGGCTCTCAAAAGACCGGCTTGCCGGTCTTTTGAGAGCACTTCGAGAAAAATGAGAAAAAGAACAGCCTTTTTATTTGCTTTTGTTGCGCTCCTTGTTCTGGGCTGCGTGCCCACGCCGGAGGCGGAAGTGGTTCTCAAAAAGGACACCCAGCGCATGATCGAAACGGCAGGGAATGCCGAGCAGGAATCCCTGCGGGAGATGGCTGAAGTGCCAGAGAATATGCATATTTTTCAGGAAGTGGCATCTACGCGCACCGATGTGCGGATCACCATCGACGCGGAAGTCGTAATGCCGGATACGACGGCCATGCCGGTGGTGCATATGCGGCACGGAGAGATCCAGGAGGATATCCTGTGCAACGCAAAGCGGTTGATTGGCAACGACAGCGGCGCGCTGGATGGGTTTCCGAGGGCGTACTATTTGGCGGAAGCGCAGAAGTGGGCGGACAGGCGGGACGCCGGAGAACTGGATAAATACGATTCTGTGGAAGAGCTGAACGCGGCCATCGCGGATCTGCTATCAAAGGCCAGCGAGGCTCCGGAAATCCCTGTGTTCAAAGAGAAAGATCCCTTGGATGAAATGAGGGAAAATGAATTTGTTTCATATTATGGTTGGTCTGACCAGGAGACGATCTTTGATATGGGGATGTGTATGGGGGAATCTGGCTACATATATTTTTTGCGAGACATTCAAGACAGTCAAGCATTTGGAGCGTATACTGTCACCACGGAAGGATTCAACGGGTGTCTTATGAGTGCCAATCCAATAAACAGATTCCAGGAGAGGATCGATCAAGGGGAAATAACGCTGCGCTTGCCGGAACGTTCCCTGGAAGACGCGACAGCCTTTGCCCAGAAGGTGCTGCAGGACATTGGATTGCGTGAGTTCACCTGCGTCGGCGCACGTATCGCACCCCTGATCCCGAACAGGCATAATATAGAGCGAAATTGCCGATGCGTATATGAGGTTCTGTTCACGCGCCAAATCAACGGGGTGAATATCACCTATACCGATGTTGATGCTTCCAATAGCGCCTTTGGCACCGACAGCTATGCTCCTTCATGGAATTATGAAAAAATACAGATGTTTGTGGACGACGCCGGGGTATTTGGCCTCCTATTCTATGAACAATATGAGATCCTTGATACGACCGTCCCCAGCGCAAAACTGATCTCCCTGGAAGACGCCATCAAAAGCTTTGTGAACATGATCGAATTGAAGTTTGCAAGGACCGAGAGCTCAACAATCAAAAAGGACGCAACGATCCAGGTGACAGAAATACGCTTGGGCCTAACCCGTGTGCAGGAAAAAGGGGATTTGGAACAAGGGTATCTCGTTCCCTCCTGGACCTTTTTCGGGGTGTATGATATGGATGCGCGGGGTGCGCAAGGATATGACGGCACGGACCCGCTGCTGACAGTCAACGCGCTGGATGGCACGATCATTGATCTTAATGTGGGGTATTAGGCAGACAAAACGGACGCCCACAGGGGGAAGCGGGATGCAAGCTATACCGAGAACGATAAAGTCTACTTTGTTGGCAAGCAATTTACAGAAAGGAAACGCGGCTTTTAAAAGACCAGCTTGCAGGTCTTTTAAAAGCGCTTCATGGATAAATATACAATGAAAAAGAGTATTTGCATAGCATTAACGTTGTTTCTTTGCGTTGGATTTGCCTGCAACCGTTACAAATCCTCCCTGGAAATAGAGTGGACGACGGATGACCCCATTCAAGTAAATGACGAAATAGAAACATGTGTTGTGCAAAAGGAAACATTCTCTGCGGATAGAATCTCGTCGATGCTATCTGCGTTAGTTGGTGAGAATTATGTTTTATGCAAACAATATGTGCGATCAAAACAGGAATGGCTTGACATGGCAACACAAATGGAAGCGGCCGAGCATGTATCAGAAGATGTTTTAAACGAAATCAAAGAAAAAGCAATACATGCTCCCGAAAACCCTTCATACGAACCTATCCGTCTCACCGAAGCAAGCGATGGCGAAATGGCCGCCACCGTTCTTGAACGGGATGGCGGGGTCTCTTATGCGCTGTTTGAAATGGGAGGGAATTCCTTTTCCTATTATCGGTCAGAGGACATACAATTTGTGGGAAAAGATGTGTGTGCGCAAAATCTCCTGTTTTGCAGTTCGGATTTTGAAAAGGAGCATTTATTATGGCTCATGCCACACCCCATTATTTCTGAAAAAGACAGTCTTGCCATGGCATTGGATTATATAGAGAAGATGAACATCCCTTTGCGCTTATTCTATTATGAACCATGCACGATCATCACTGACAGCGTTATTCGCTCAGATGGATGGAAGTTTGTTTTTACAAAACAGTCCAATGGATATGCTGCACAATTCTGGGATGGTCAATGGTATTATATCAATCCAGACGCGCCGCCCGTTTCAGGATCTTCCTGGGGAGAGGAGGTATGCTCCGTCGTCATAGATGAGAATGGGATATGTGTTTTCAGTTGGATAGGAGCTTCTCGAGAAGTCAGTAGAAACAGAAATGATAAATTGCTGCCCGATTCAGAAATGAAATCCGTTATAGACACGCAGCTCTTTACGATTTATAAAGATCATTCCTATCGAGAAGGCGTGTATCTGGACCTCCAGATCACAAAAATAGAGGCAGGTATTTCATTGATTTCGGTTAGCGAAAGCCCAAATTTAGGGCAATACGTTCCTTCCTGGTATATAAGCTATCGATATAAATGGGACGACGAGGAAGATGTTCCAGAAAGCTGGGAACAGGATCAAATCATTTTCAATATGATAAATGGCGATTACATAGAGCCACGTGTTACAGAAGAAAAACTGCACAGCATTTTGCAGGGTGGCTAAGCTGCAATAAACGATTTGAGAAAATTGGAAAGAAGAGCAGCATTCTTATTTACTTTTGTCGTGTTCCTTGTTTCGTGCAGCCAGGGGTAAGTACACGAAAGGCTGCCGTCGCGGGATAGCGGCAGTTGGCTGGAATCGCCATAGACATTTTTTTCAAAAACGGTGTGGCACTTTTAGCCGTTGCTTCGTTTTGTATAGCGGTATATGAGGCTAATGGAAGTTTCGTTGAGTCTGTAAACGCTTATTCGAAACTAAAAACAGTCTCATATTCTACAGAAAACTATTACGGCACAAGTAACACAATCAACATGAAATCGTCTGGATGTTTTTGGTGCTATTGGTAGGTGAAATAGATACAAGGCTGGAGAATCTCATCCAGTCCGTTTGTTTGAAGGGCTGGATGAGATGATATATCATCTCGCTAAAGGAGGCAATACATGAAGAAGCATCATCTCTTCATAATAGTGTTTATTTTAACTTTTATCGCTTGTAAACCAAACCCTGAGTCGGATTATATCTTATCGAAAGAAACAGAAACCCTAAACGAAAGAATTACTGCCGCCGCAATCGATCAGCAACAGGATGAATTCTTTGTCCCCGCAAATTGGAAAGAGACAATTCAAACTAATCATTTTCTATGTAATATTGATGCTGAAATTCAAAAGCCGATTTCTGATACTTTACCTGTATGGCAAATTGAATCTACCAAAATAGATTTGTCTTTTGTAAAGCTTTTTATAGATGCCTATGCTTCGCCAATCTCCCAAATGTATCTGACAACCATAAAAAGAAAGGATTTAGAGGAGCAACTTGAAGCAGCATTGAGGGGAGCTGTTATGGTAAATGAAAATGATGGAACTATCTACTATGAACCCTTTGATGGGCAAGAAGAAATGATAAATGATATAGCTGAACAACTACGGTTTTTTGATGAACAAATAGTTTCAGACCCATTAAATATGATAGAAAGTCATCTACCAAATCAGTTTTCGATTGAAACCAAAGTAAGCGGTGAATGGTTCTTCATGGTTCAAGATCAGCTTATTTGCGCGAAAACAGTTGGTGATAATGAACTTCAGCAGCTTGAATCCTGGATTGAAGCTGGAGATGCAATTCCAGGCGAAAGAAGGGGAACCCATATCGAAGGCGTCCATATATCCGAGAATGAGGCTATCGCTGCAGCAATTGATATCCTCAGTCAGCTGTCCTTAAGCAATTTAGGCATTGTGTCGGTTGAGAAAGCGCGAACGATTAACGCCTTTTCCTATGAAACAACTTCAAAAGGATGGCTCATTAATCTAGGCAGAAATGACAACAATTCAAAGCCAGTCGATTTTCTTTCCTATTCGTTCGTTGAAGCGTTAGTCCTTGAAGATGATCGCTATTCGACTCCTTGGTTCAATGAAAGCTTAGCCATATATATTACCGATGATGGATTAGAAATGTTGGAATGGAAAAACCCAAAAAAGATTACCGCAGAATTGAATAAAAACATTGAACTACTTCCTTTCTCTGAAATACAAGAAAGTGTAAAGAAATTGATAGCTTCAGGAACAAAGTGGACAGCAGAAACATCTTTTCAGACTGAGCTCAATGTTTTTAAAATCTTTATGACATATGGTGCAATTCGCCCCAAAAACACAAACGAATATAGGTATCTCTTGCCTGTTTGGATAGTTGAATATGTATATAATCGTTCTCCCGGCGAAGTCTGCTTCTTCGCCATCAATGCAGTAGACGGAACTCGAGCAGAGCTCATAACAACAAAAATGGCTGTTCCGAAGTAGAAATATTGTTATGGATCTGTTCGGACGATTCACATTATAAAGGGCATATCAACGTGAGAGAAATCTAAAACAGAAACGGGTTCCTGAATTTGTATATTATTCTCCTGATCTGTGCTGCATTTAGCTGTTCTGGTTCGTTATGTGTGTTAGTAGGGTGTGTGACGATTGATCCGTAAGGACGAAAAGGCACTTCATAAAAGCACATTGCCGTACTCCGCGACCAATCACGGGTAACGCTGTTGATAGGCGGATGGCTGAGAAAGGAGGCCGGGGACAAGAAAAGCCTTTACATAATTTGAGCGGCTCAAGCTCACACCACGTTGTGATGCTATTCTGTAAAGGCTGTTTACAGGATAGCACCTAGAGAACACAAAGTAAACTATAAAGAGAAGGAGAAAAAGAAAATGAAAAAGAGAATAGTATGTTTTGTTCTTGCACTGGTGCTGGGGATTTCTTTTGTGGCGTCTTCCTTTGCGGAAACTGTGTATCCAAAGTATGATCCACAAGGCGGGTCTTCTACAAAATCCTTTTCAAATGCTCACGTTAAGCATAAATATATAACAAGCTCGATCACTAAGAGAAGCTCAAATGAGTATGGTTCATATGCGTGGGATCGTGATGTGTCAGTAAAGGTAAGCAGCGTTTCTATTCCAGCGCAAACTGAATTCAAAATAACGCTGGTTGACCCCAACGGGAACGCCGTTGGTTCAAATAAACCCTGGTCAGAACCAGGAACCAAAAAATTAACGTTATATAGCGATCGTACAAACATACCAAAAATAGCTTTAGAGTTGAGGAATGTGTACCGCAAAGGCGAAATCGTTGCGAGCGGATCGTTTACTGGTTGCTATGATTTGGTTGGTTGACGTCTCATAAGCAAGCGTCGTGCGAAGGGGCGTGGGCGTCGTTCATGCCCTTTCGCACGGGTGTCGAAAGGAGCGTTTTGTTATGCGAAAGGTTTTACTATTCATTCTCTCCCTATTTTTGCTTACAGGCTGCGCTGTGCCACAGGAGGCGATGGAGGAAAACGAAAAAGAGGATGCGGCCGCGGTGTGCTCCGACGACGGGACGCCGAAAAAATGGCCGACGGTATGGCAGGAAACCCTGGACTGCGGTGCGCACACCTGCACGTTTGACGCCAGCGTAGAAGCGGACGATTCGGCCAGGTATTTTTATTATGTGTATCGGAAGGAATTCTCTGAGGCGTATCAGCAAGCGGTAAAAGCGGCTTTTCTGGCAGCGGGAGAGGATCCCCGGGGAAAGGACGCCTCGGAGGACGCGCTGGTGGAATGGATACATAAACGGCTTATCCATTTAGAATGGGGCGGCCCGGAGCCGGTCTGGCAGTTGGAGAACTGGATCGTGGATCACGGCGGGTATACGGATGAAAACGGGGAGGATGAAGGCGGACATTTTTTGACAGAGGTTCATATTGCCGAGAAAGACGCCCAGGCGCTTGCCGATACATTCCTGGCTACCATTGGCGTGAGCGGCTGTACCATTGCTCGTCGTGAAAAAGCGCGAATTATTGATAGCCCAACGCACAAGACCTTCTGCGAGGGATGGGATTTCTATTATTTGCCGAGCGTTCCCGGGTATATTCCTATTCTTTTTATTGATCTCGATCAACACGGCGTCTTATCCTTGCCGTATCCTGAGAATGAACCACCTTTCTATTTACAAGAAATTCATATAATGATTTCTGAAACGGGTTGTGTGTCTTTTGGATTTAGCGATCCTGTTGAATTGGAAAGAGGGGACCTGGCCGAACCCGAGTTATTGGACTTTGACTCGGTGATGCGGTGTTTCAAACGATACTTTATGCAAGGATGCCTGGATATGGAAAACGACAGCGCTGATTATGATCCTACCGTGCATAGGGTCGTATTGACATATGCCTTGCAAGCGGATGAAGACGCCGTTCGGCGGGGCGCGGCCGGGGTGTTGAGGCCCGTTTGGGTGGCCCTGTATGAGCCCGAGTTTTCGAAGGATTTTGCGAGCACATATATCTGTTATATATGCATCGATGCAATCACAGGAGAACTCGTCAACCCCATATGAGTGCATGCAACAAGGAGGAGGACAGTCCCATGAAAAAAATTTGTTTTCTTATTATGATTGTTTGCTTTGCGTTGGCGATAGCCTGTCAGCCAACGCCGGAGAGGGATGCGGTGGCACAGAAAAACTTTCCTCATTTGCTTGCATTGGCAAAGAAAGAAAAAAGTGGTGAAGGAACACCGCTTAGAGAATACGTAAAAGCCCCAATCAAGTATGATCATGTGATTAAAAACGAAGAGGGAAGCTTCCATTTGGCAATCCATGCTCAAGTTGAGATTCCGGATTCCGATAGAATGCCCATCGTCAGGATACAGGCAACCGATTTTTCACAGGAGATGGTGTCCACCTTTTTCGATTACTTCTGCCAAGATAAAGAGATGTATTATGAGGCATCGAGCGGGCAATTGACGCGATCGCAAATTGAAAGCTATATCCGCTTTTTAAGTCAGGAAATAGCAGATATGGAAGAAAACGGGAAAGATGATGATCCCTATACGGAACAATGCAGGGCGGATCTATCATACTATCAGTCTATATATGCGGATACGCCGGAGGGAGACGAGCCCGTGCGATGCTTTGGCGAACTACAAAACGTAACAGAGTATTCTCCTAAAACCCATGTTCCGGTGTGCAGCTATACAGCCTTGCGTGCTAAGACGAAAGAAACCATGCGGGATAATGAATGGTATTGTCCAAGCTTTAGCGTATCGAATCGAAGCGATCTGGAGCAGGCAATCCAAGTAGAAGGTGAATGGTTTTTTAAAAGAACGGAAGCAACCATGAGCTTCTATGATAATAGAAACCATGCATGCGGCGAGCAGTGTCTCCGCCAAAGAATCGTTGATTTAGATGAGAAAGTTGACGTCTCGTTTACGCCTCGGCAGGCAGAAAAGGCAGCGGTTGATTTCCTTCGTTCTGTTGGATTAGAAGATGAACTTGGCATTGATTCTATTTGGCTGTATAGAAATACTGGCGAAGATCCAAACCTCCCATCAAAAGAGGAGACAGCCTATGAGGTTAGATTGACAAGAATCATACATGGTATTCCGTGCGCATATGATCAAGGCCAAGTAATTTCAGACTTTAGAGATACATGGCAATACGAGGTGATTGATCTATATGTAGACGAAGAAGGCGTTTTTCATTTTAACTGGTTTGGTCCTGTGATGGAAACGGAAACGCTGCTCGAAGAGGTAAATTTGTTATCGTTTGAGCAAATAATGGATGCATTTGAAGCTCACGTTACTCATTGGCTGCTGCCAGATGCAAATGGTCATATAAAGAATGGGGTGTTTGCCTCACAACAATATTCGATTGATCGAATTACCTTGTCCCTGCAACGGATTATCGAACCTAATGAATTTGAAACGGCGGTGTTGATACCCGTGTGGAGTTTTTATGGGTCAGTAAGTGAAAGATATGATGATCCCCGGCAAAAAGATTTGTTGAATTGGGAGCTTTCTGCTTCTTTGATTACTATCAACGCCATTGATGGATCCATCATCGATTTAACGCAAGGATATTGAGCAGGGATCGTTCGCGTTGGACGGCAGCACGGTGGAGCCGCGCATCACCCGAAACGAACTCATGCGGGAATGGATGGGGTGAAGTGAAGAATTCTTTTTTTTCAAAAACCATGATGCAATTTTGGCGGTTGCCTTGTTATGTATATATGTAAGGACAAATGCGTTGCGTCCTTGCAGCGGCTTTGCCGGGAGTGCGGCAAAAACGAACTTGCCTGGCAGCGAGCAAGGAAAGGAGGCTGGGGACAAGAAAAGCCTTTACACAATTTGAGCGGGCAGCTCACAACACGTTGTGATGCTATTCTGTAAAGGCTATTTACAGGATAGCACCTTGAGAACAAAAAGTAAAGAAAGTATAAAGGTGAAAAGGAAATGAAAAAGCGACTTTTATCTCTTATTTTAGTAGCACTGCTCGTTATAATCGCCACAGAAACAGCGAGCGCCGACGCAAATTTGCCCTCATGGAGCAATTTTACGCAAATGCAAGAAGGAAGCTCAGGACTCCTTGTGCGAGCGATTTGTGTCGTAGCTAAATACTATAACCCATCCAGCATAAGTGTAGGCACTTCTTTTGATGGAACAATAAAAAATGCAGTGATCAAGTTTCAGAAAAACATGGGTTTTTCAAAAAAAGATCAAGATGGAATTGTTGGTCCCAAAACATGGACGGCAATGCATAGCGTCCTTGGCGGAAAGACCCGAATAACGGGAAGCGGAACTGGAAACGGTTCGCCAAGTAGCAGCGGAGGTTACTATGGGTACAAAGTTTATCAGAAATCCTCTGGAAGCTATACAAGTCTGTTCTATTTCCGAACAGATGTGAACCACCCAAATTGGCTTGATGTATACAAAGCAGCGCCGGGTTCTACGCCAGGGACTTGGTATTGGGTTGTTAATTGAAGGTCGTAACAACCGATTGCTCTGTGCCCGGAATTGCGGGCGCAGAGCAGATCCCTATGTATATACAATAAGGTGTATAATATGAGAAAAAGACTTTTCATTGGTTTATTATGTATTACCTGCATGTTTGTTGCTTGCGTACCAACGCCGAGAGAGGATAGTATCGTAAACAAAGCGAATGGCGTGTTAGAAGAAAGGATCGGGGCATCACCAGTTGCCGAGAGGCCGTATGATGGTCCGGATTCGCTGCAGATCGAGCCATTTGGCAACGATGCTTTCCAAATCAAAGTCAACGCAGCCGTTCATATTCCAAACACGACGCGATACCCTGTGATGGAGGTGGAGCAACCGTTTATTACCGTTGAACGCGGGCGGGATCTCATGTCCCGGATGGCAGACGGAAAGCCTGTTTTTACTTATGAAAACGAAATGCCACAGACAAAGGCGGAAATTGCAGCGGAAATTGCCGCTTTACAGGATATGTTGACAAATCCAGAGAATTACTTTTCGGTGGAAGAGCGCGCAGAAGCGATAGAGGCGGTTCAGGACGAGCTGAAGGAATGGCAGGAAGCATATCCCAACGCACCTGAACAATTTGTTGCTTCCGAGATCGATCTGGCAACCATGGAATACGACGCAACAGGACAAATGCATGGCGCTGTTGATTTCGGAAAGCAGAGAGCGGCTTACCTTTGCGTAGTGGAAGGGGGATCTGTTTCTTTTAATAATCCGGACGATGGGATTGGATTGGTATTTCATTATGATTTTGACAATGATTTTTCTGATTTGAACGGCGTTACCATAAAAAAGGATGAAGCGATCCGAATTGGAAAAGAATTCTTGCAGGGGCTTGGGGAGGATACTTTTGAACCATCTTTGGTTTTGGTTGGGTATTGTACTCCTCGAGGCGAATCTGATTTGTCGATTTCTCAGTGGCAGCAGGCCTACGTTATTTTTTTTACGCGTGCTGTTGAGGGCGTTCCTACAACCTTCTATTCGGATGATTCCTATGATGGGTTTTTAGTGGAGAACGAGAAACTGTATGCGCCGCCAATACAACAGGAATATGTAAAAATGATCATACGGGATTCAGGCGTTAATGATATGTTTTGGAGCATCCCGACAAAACAGACCAAAGTATTGAATGAGAATGTACAGCTACTTTCCTTTGATAAAATCATGGTGCAGTTTCAGGCACAGGCATTTTATCGGACCGCACCCAATCTGGAAATAGAAACAGATGTCATCCAAAAGGAACTGGTCATCGATCGTATTGATCTTGGAATGGTTCAGATACGAAAGAAAAACTATCCAGATACTATGTTGATGATACCCGTATGGACGTTCTTTGGGTACATACACGTTACGTATGCTCAACCGCACACAGCTTTCATAACGGGCGTCAGCAGTGAGAAGGAAACGATCCATCACCCCGGGTACGTCTACATGATGATCAATGCCATAGACGGCAGTGTAATCGACCCTGTTCGAGGATATTGATTTGGATGATTGAGAAAAAATGCCTTTTTGATTCACATAGCCTTGAATGATCTTTGGGCTGCTTTGTCTGACTCAATACGCCAAAGCTCATATAGCGGGGTGCTGCCTGACTTTTGCAATCAGACATAAAAAATCGAGGGATGCAATACGGTATGCTACGGTATAATGTGGAGGCTGAAACCTTCATTGTCGGCAGCAGCCTTCCCGCAATCGAGCTGGCAAAACGGTCCCTAAACGTAGCATCCATCCTACAGCAGCTTCCTAACTCCTTCTCTGAAACACTTTCTGCACACATGGATCGAAAGGGAGTCTCCTGCGAAAGATTGGCAGAAGCTTGCCTGCTTTCACGTAACAGTATCTTTCGATTTAAGAAAGATGCATATCCTCGCATCAGCTTGCCCAATGTCATCTGCCTTTGCATTGGGCTGAAGCTACATCCTCTTCTTTCAATGGATATGGTTCGCAAGGCTGGGTACACCTTCAATGGATCTTCTGAACATACGGCTTATCAAATGTTGCTGATGACTATGACCAACAGCTCATTATGTGAATGTAATGATTTTCTATGCCAGATGGGCATGCATCCATTGGGGCGGTATGAAAGCAGCAGATAAAAGTGGGTGTACTCCATAGCTATGGGATGCTTTGTTTATCTTTCAGTATACCGCTTGATGCTACATGCGAATCATATCGATGAATACAGCATAAATTGCTGTATCTTTTTTCAAAGCTTCTCTATATGATTAGAAACAATAGGGAAGATTCTATCATCGGCCACAGCAGTTTTTATACTTCTTACCGCTTCCGCACGGACAAGGATCATTTCTTCCAATTTTAATTGAATGTGCGGTAAGGTTTTTCTTTTCTCTCCATGCTATTTGCAACAGGCCAATCGTTTCATGGAATAATCTTTTCCATATGCTTGGGAGTATTCCGCCATCCTTCAAAGTCGTTGTTCCTGATTGATTATAATCCACAAAACAAACAAAGTTCTCATTATTAGGTAGCAATTCCTTGTTTCTTCGTTCGTCGTATTTATAGACATTGAGGTAGATCGAGTCTGCCGGCATATTGCCATGCTTTTGCGGATACTTGGGAGAAGGCGGATTCTTAACCGTCTTGAGCCATTCTATCGCAGTGTCAATTTTATTCAATATCTCCCCTTTTTCGGTAATGTCGCCGATAAACATATGAGCTTTAAGCCTCTTTAAATCCGGCTGACTGCAATCTGCGACCTCGTTGATCGTTATGCCGTTTTTTGAATAATTCGGGAAACAAAAATACTTATACTCAGAAGGATCGATTTCTTCTTCAGACGGAGGTATAAGAAATGAATCGTTCGCAACGACCGCTTGAGCTATTTCATTGAATGATGATTTCCCCATGATCATTTCGATTATTTGAGCCTGTGAAAACCTCATCCATCCAGTCAGCATCCTTGGATGAGAGAAGCTAATAAGATACTTCTTGTAGTTCTGATATCGGTTGTAGACCAAAATAGAGAGGGTGATCGCCAGTTGAATCAAGTGGCCGCTGTCTTTGCAATCTGAAATATGCATATCGACATTAATCTGTTCATCGTTTGGCACATCACTAATGCCTACGCAGCGATTTACGGGCGTGCTCAGCTCCATAGCAAGGAGTGAAAACGGAACATAGCCCTTTTTTGTCTCGTCAACATCTAATAGGGATATGTGTTGATTAATAAACAAGGCAATGCCAAGTATCACCCCGCTAACCATGTCATATGCTTCATCGATTTGCTGATCAAATGCGTACAAAGGTAGTTCCGCTTTTCTTGACTGATGGTTCTCCATATAATAGAAAACCAGATAGTCAAAACCACCATCCTTTTGAATAGATACTCTGCCATGATTGATGGCGTTTCTTATGTTGGCATCGACATGATCCGCTATCTCATTTAGTCCATTGCTTTGTGCCATGTCCAATAATGGGTTTAGTTTGCTTTGAACAGTATAATCTTTTCTGGCACATTTCGATAATGGCATCGCGAGAAATCGTAATAGATTCGAAAGGCACCCTTCAACTATGGATGTATATAGAGGTAATCTATATAATCTGGTCTTTGTTTCAGGAGAAATATTGAAATCATGGATATCTGCCCAAGTTTCAGATAACTGTACATACGCATTATAGCCCATGAGAAAGTATTCGATCGCGTCCTCTTTGAAGCTAAATGTTGGTATTCCTGGCGACAGGCATGACTCCAGTTTGTCAAATACTTGGTGGGCTGTTTTCCTGTTCCAATATTTGTTTGGGTTGGCATTCAGCAATCTATCTATCAAAGCAACAAAAATGGGGTTAATCTCAGTGATGGACGAGCTAAAAGATGATTGAACACCTAGTAACAACGGCGTGACATCATATTCTTTTCCATAATAGCGTCTTACCTCTTCGATAAATGCGTCCACGTTTTCTCCTTATACTGAAACTGAGAATGATAACTTGAGTGATGTATACGTATGTATGCTACCTAGCGATTCTCAAACAAAGATAAACAGGCAGAATAGTGCTCGCTTGATGTTAGGTCACATACTACCTACACTGTCCGAATCCAGCAGGAAGGGGATGATGCCGATATAGCTGATCCCATTCTCGTCCATATACGGTTTGCTGTTCCCGGAGGTGACGACGATCTTCTTAAAGAAATCTCCGCTTTTGAGCAGCGGGGTGATCTCCTGCTGCCGCTTGTCCGGGTCGGCGACGCTGAAGGCGGACTGGATATAGGCCTTTTTCATCCCCATGTTGACGACGAAGTCGATCTCGTGCATCTTCTCGACCTTCTTGCCGTCCTTCATCTGCGCAAAGCGCACCGCCCCCACATCCACACGGTAACCCCGGATCACCAGTTCGTTGAACAGGATGTTTTCCATCAGATGATTTTCCTCTATCTGGCGGAAGCCCAAGCGGGCGTTGCGCAGGCCCACATCGGTGGCGTAATATTTCAGGGGAGATTCGAAGTAGGCCTTCCCCTTGATGTCGTACCGCTGGGCTTTTTCAAATATGAAGGCGTCCTCCAGTGCATCCAGATACTTCTTGACCGTCTTGTCGCTGGTGTTGGCATGATGGACAGAATTGAGCGTGTTGGCCAGCTTCCGGGGATTGGTCAGCGATCCGACGCTGGACGCCACCACGTCGATGAGGCTGCCCAGATAGGCGTCCTCCACGCCGTATCGCTCTACCACATCGGCTATATAGACCCGTTCAAATAGGCCGGAGAGGTAGTTGGCTCTCTCGCTTTCGTCCGGTTCCAGCACGGCCAGAGGCATGCCGCCGTAGACCACATATTCCGCCCAGGCGTCCGCCTTTTCCATGTTTGACATGGCATAAAACTCGGAGAAGTTCAACGGAAACATGCGGATCTCGCTGCCCCGATCCCGAAAGTTGGTGGCGATGTCCTTGGACAACATTCGGGAATTGGAGCCGGTTACATAGATGTCCAGGTTCGGCTTGGCCATGAGGTCATTCAGGATATCGTAGAAGGTGGTATAAGCCAGGTCCTGATCCTCCCTGGCGATCTTGCTCAGGTCCGCGTCCTCCCGCTTCACCTTGTAGGATAGCTGTATTTCGTCCACAAAGAGGAAGTAGTCCCCCTCAACGCTGATATGATGAAGAACATAGTCATATAAGGCGTTGGGGTTGCGATACTTTTCAAACTCCTTCTGATCCAGGGCGATCTCCAGGATATGGCTGGCCGGTACACCGTTCTCCAGCAGATAGTCCTTGAAGATATGACGAAGCAGATACGACTTCCCGCAGCGACGGATGCCGGTGATGATCTTGACTTTCCCGTTGTGCATCTTGGAGATCAGTCGGTTCAAATACAGGCTTCGCTCGATCCTCATACAACTCTCCTTTCCGAATTTAATCGACACTCTCTGAAATTCGGTAGTGCCATCTGCTGCTATTATATCATTCAACGGCTTCCTGTCAAGCCAAAACAATGAGATGATGATTATTAGTGCCATTGTAGGGACTTATTCCCCAAAGATACACCTTGCAGGAGAGGCATGCGATGCTACAATAATGCTATCCAGTTAATGACACTTCATATGTATTTAGAAAACTGGTCGGTTCCAAATACAGTCCCAACATCAATATTCCCGATGATACAGGCCAATATTGCGGATAACATTGAATAGTATGGCTCTGCACTGACCCTGATGGAGATAGCCGCCACTGTTTAGATGCCACAAGCATATGAGTGCTTTCATATAAAATATGGAATATATTTATGGAGTGGAGGGTATTCAATGATAGTTACATTTTGCGGACACAGGGATATCGTTTGCTCAGAAAAGCTTACAAGACAACTGCGATTTGCATTGTGTGACCTGATAACGGAAGGTGCAGATACCTTTTTGTTGGGTGGATACGGTGCTTTCGATTCCATGGCAGTCATGACCGTCCGGGAACTGAAATCCACATATCCACACATACGATCTACGCTGATCCTGGCATACCTGGATCGAGACTATAACGCAGAGCTCTATGACGATACGATTTATCCTCCGCTGGAAGGCGTCCCGTTGCGGTACGCCATTTCTCGGCGGAATAGATGGATGGTCGATACCGCAAATGTGGTTGTGTCTTACGTCACGCACAGTTATGGCGGCGCAGCAGCCACCCTTCGATATGCAGAGCAAAAGCATAAGCAGATAATTTGGCTGACCATATAGAAAACTTCCAACTAACTCCCCGGGCGACGGTTCTCATTCAGCAATAACGAATAGAGGAAATGCTTCAATTGGGCGTTCAGTAATGCCTGTTTTTCCACCGTCGAGGACAACTCTGCATATGGCAATATGCGTTCCTGCGACGGAATGACTCGTTCACTAAATTAGTCTTTCCCTCGCGGCTATGCTCGTAAATGGCTATCGGCTCGGACTTATTCATAATAAAAGCGCACAGCAATTACAAACGGATCCATGCAAATCTGATCATTTTGCCGCTCATGGTTCGAAGATGGTTAATATAAGAGGGATTAGCAAAGTCAAATTATATATAATTTGTTTAGTGGATTATTAGTGAGCATAGAGTGTTGTCTATATGATTAACTGCAATTTGGTAATCAGCCAAAGTTATGTCGAGGGTATATAATTGATGAAAAGCGAAAACACAAAATCACTGAATCGAAAAGAGACGCGTGGCGCAAGAGTTCCATCGGTGAGACCCGTCAATGAGAAGTCACATGTATATGAGGAAACGCGCCCATTTGTTTCTGTTCCAGTTATAAAAATCAGAGAAATTCAGAATCTTTGTTGTTCAAAGAAGAAACAAAAAGCATTTACTGTCTCAGAAGTTGTCCTGGCCCTGTTCTCAGCTTCTGCTGGTCGCTTTCTATCAGCCTTCAACCGGAGTGAAATGATTTCGTCACTAAAAGATAATTGTGTTTGGTTAGTTTCGTGTGTATTGCTTTTCATTATATTCAAATTATGCAAGGCAAATGAAGTAAGGAATGACATTGAACTTGCAGAAGCTGTTTTAAATCATCTAAGCGACTATTCTGAGGATTTTCTGAAAACGGTTGAAACATCATTTGAAAAGGAAATAGAGATTTATAATCAGAGTTTATTAAACGGCCCATTAACTGATATGGAAAGGAAAAGAAAATGATTAGTTATTCAATTGCGTTCATTAGTGGCAAGGGTGGAAGCGGAAAAACCACTCTGTCCTTAAGTATGGCTTCACTTTTGGCTGAATGTGGTTTTAAAGTATTGCTTATAGATTGCGACTTCAATACAAATGGAGCAACTTACTTTTTTGAGAAAGAGCTTGCTAATCATGAAGAGCAGAAGCTTCTGTCATTTTATAAGATATGTTCATCTGATCAGTGGAATAGTCTACACATGATGAAAGCTTTATCTGTATCTTATGATTTTATTCCTTCTGTAACTCAGATCAAATCAGAGTTCAGTATGCCTCCGGAAATGACAGTCGTGAAACATCTTCTGTTCAAAGACGTATTGGACAGCTTTAAAATGCAATACGATTTCATCCTGTTTGATTGTCAGGCGGGATACAGCGAAGCCTTAGAATTAATTTTACCATGCGTAGATCTATCCTTGACAGTCATGGAAGCAGATGCAGTAAGTTCCTCTGCCGCACGCGCTTTGTTCTGGCGAATCGGACGTTTTATCCAGGATAAGAAGTCTTTTCAGATATTTAATAAAGCAACTGCCGAGGAACGAGAGGTATATTCAAAAGTGTCAGGTGGAACGCTCTTTACAAACTTGGGCTGTATTAGTTTCGATTGGCAAGTCAGGAAAGCTTTTTCTATGCTTAATGCGCCATCTATCAACAATCTCGGATTGGTATATACGAAGCAATTATACCAGTTATGTAATGATTTGTTTGGAGATTCAAATGCTTTAAGGAAGCTTAAACCATTTCAAACTAAGATAGAACTTCTAGAAACAATAGAGGAAGAGGATCTCATGATAGCA
>JAEEGH010011254.1_pt1 | contig 20338 bp, 15 predicted proteins | sample 9134181 | NCBI WGS metagenome assembly JAEEGH01 (sample SAMN16246544, study PRJNA631951) | gut metagenome | biome: gut microbiome; feature: rumen; material: DP-attached | host: Bos | place: Iran: Karaj | collected 2018-10
CGCTACCGCGACACGATGAAGCAGGAGCGTGTAGCTATTGCCGACCTCCACAAGATCATCGGCGACAGCGTCAATATCTCTTCACTCCTTCGCAAAATTGAGAATGATTAAATTCCTCAAAAATACGTTCATCATGCTGGCTGTGGGGCTCATGGGTCTCACAGCCTGCGACGATGACGATTCGGTCGATTACACCCAATATTACGACTGGAGAGACCAGAACAACCAGCTCACCATCACGTTGCAGAACGACATCCAGACATTGGGTAACAAGGCCTATTTCACGGACAGCATCCAGTCACTCAGCGAGCCATATACCTACAGCACGGTCATCCGCGTGCTAGAGTCGGCCAATGAGGACAGCCTGCGCGCCATCCATCGCTGGTTCACGCCATTCTACGGCAGTACGCTCAAGGTTCACTACACACTCTACGACCCCGAAAGCGTCTGGGAGAGGTTGGAGGCCAATGGCATTCTCACCGACCAGAGCAAGCGCAACGACGCCGAACTGATGAACAAGATTTTCGGCATCGGCTATGCGAAGGGCATGGAGGGCTACGAACTGAAGGCCGACACGCTGGAGTCATATCAAGTGAAGTTCTACGAAGGATTCACGTGCAGCAGCGTCATCCGCGGCTGGCAGGACTGCCTGCAACAGATGCACATCGGCGACAGCTGGCTCATCATGGTGCCGTGGTATTTGGCCTACGGACAAGCCGGTTCCGGTTCGACCATCGACCCGTACAGCAACCTCTGGTTCCGCCTGAAACTGGTCGATATCACCTATTGGGGCGGCACGGTGGACGAAAACGAATAACCCCGCCGCCCGCACCGAAGAAGGCCATTGGCCAAAACACTAACCACAGATACTATGACACGCGACTTACTCACAATTCTGACCACATCGATGCTGTTCTCGTCATGCTACAAAGCGGAGGACGAGGGCAGCAATCTTTTTATGGCCAATGCCTCGGCCGAACCCTGCCAGCTCACCATCCGAACCCTTGCGGCCGATGTCGTCGCCGATGCGCCGCGCCTGCTCATCTTCGACGCGACGGGCACACCATGCGGGGACTTCACATTGGCCAACACCACTGCCGACACGACCCTCACGCTCGACTGCGGCCGCTACCGCCTCGTCGCGCTCACTGGAAGCGAAGGCTTTGCCTGGACGGGCGCACTTGAGGCATCGGCCAAACTCACCTACACCGACCCGCTGCCCACGCGTCCACTCATGATGGGTATGGCCGATGTCACTCTCGCCTCCCCGCGCGCCATCGCCACACTGATGCTCACCACCCAGACAGCGCAGGTCATTCTGCCGCCCGTCAGCCTCGGCCAGGAGACAGCCGCGGCGAGCGTCACCCTCAGCCCGCTCCACACGGCCATCGACCTGAACGGCGCACGAACATCGGCCGACATCGTCACCCTGCCCTACCATTATGACAATGGACAATGGCGCAGCGACACGGTTCATCTGCTGCCATCGGCCGGAAACAGCCTGGTCGTAAGTCTGGAGGTTGTGGCCGATGACGCCGCGCGGACCTACGGATACGTCGTAGCAGAGAGGCTCGCGGCGGGCGGCACATACGAGATTGCCCCATCGGCCGACGGCGGAATCTCGCTGAACGGAGCAGAGCCATTGGCCAACAATACAGATATCTTCACCGTGGCGCATTGGCCGGAAACACCCAGCCTGTGGGACGGCCATATCGTGGTGCAGGTCACGCCCGATGACGACGGGAACGAGGGCGAGATGCTCCTGCTGAGCTGCAACGAATGGCAGGGGATCCACTCGGCCTACTATGAGGCAGATTCGCTGGAGGCGGCCGGCATCGCCATGACCTATCAGGAGGGCGGCTCGGCTCTGGGCATCATCGACGACTGGCACATCCCGACGCGAGACGAGGCCACCGCGCTGCGCAAGCTCCTTGCAGCCGAAGCATCGGCCACAATCAATACGCTTTTGGCCAATGCGGATTACCCGACGCTCTCCCTGACCGACGCCTCGGGCAATAACGTCCGCTACCTGTGCAACGACGCGCAACATACGTTCACTTTCGCATCGCCCTCAGCCAGCCTCACCAAGGCCGGAACAAAGGCGACCTACAACCTGCGGCTGGTCAAGAATGTGCGGGTGAGGATTGACGGACAATGACCGTCAGACGGCGATTCCTTCCAGGCGCAGCAGCGCAATCTTGTTGTGAAGTCCGCCGCCATAGCCCGTCAGATTGCCATTGGCCCCAATCACACGATGACACGGCACGATGATGCAAACCGGATTCCAGCCGACTGCACCGCCAACGGCCTGTGCCGACATCCGTCCTTGGCCACGATGCCCGGCTATCTGTTGGGCAATCTCGCCGTAGGTCATCAATTGTCCGAAAGGAATGCGCTCCATGATTCCGAAAACCTCGCGACGGAACGGCGTCAGTCCATCCAACCGATAGGCCGGCGTGAAATCGGGTTGTCGGCCGCTGAAATAGATGTCGAGCCAACGCTCCGTTGCCTGAAAAACGGGCAAGTCTTTTTCCTCTTTTTGGCCGATGAACCTGCTCTCGTCACGTGAGCCGCAGAAGCACAGGCCTGTCAATACCTCGCCGTCGCTTGCCATCAACAAATCATCGAATCCGGACGGCGTGGCGTAATGTCTGGTGTAGAGCATATATCTGAATTCTTCATTCGGTTACAGATCGTAACCAGTTCACATCAAGCATATTTACAAAAATATAGGCATCCGGAAACACATTCCAGATGCCTATAATTTCGTTTTTCATCAATAGAACAGCCAGTCCATCGTGTTGGCGTTGCCGGCCAGACCGACGTTGCGTGGCTTGATCTCATCTTCGGTGAAGCCCAGCACGAGACAGAAGCCCTTGGGCAGCAGCAGCGAGTGGTGGCCGGGCTGGAAATGGTAGGCGTGGACATTGGCCAATGGCATTCCCTTCAGGTGGATGGCCGCCTCGAGCACCGGCTCTGCCTGGCCGTATTCGTTGGCCGATGCATCAGTCTCGAGTTTCGGAGCCTGCGCATATTTGGCCTGATCGTCGCGGAAGTAGGCGATGAGGAGCTGCACAGGCCGCTCAGTCTCGAACTCGATGATGTTGGTCTCCTTGCGCAGCTTCTGTCCATCGAAGCAGAAGGCGACAAGTTCCTTCAGTTCATCGGCCAAATCTTCGACGACGGCTTCCGGACGGTCGGTCAACAGGTTGTTGCCCTTCTTGAGCCAGATCATGCGGTATTTGCCGATGAGTTTCACATCGTGGGCAGGCTTGGCGGCCGGGATGGTGTCAGCCACTGAGGTTGAATCATTGGCCGCAACCCCACTCGCCTTGTCGTGGAGCGTCTGCAGGTTGAGGTTGAAGTGAGCCACCTCGCTCTCGTAGTAGGGCAGCATCTCGCGCCAATGGAGGTTCTTGCCATCATCGCCGCCCACGGGGATGCGGCGTTGTGCGGTCTGCATCGAATTCGCGTAGAGGTAGCTGTCGTTGGTCAGGGCGACCAGCTTGCGCCACCATTCGAGCGACTGTTCGAGCAAGGGAGCGGCCTCGTCGAGATATTTCAGGTCGTGGCTCCACTGGTAGTCGAGCACCTTGCGGCAGGCCTGCACCTTGAGCTGGAACGCGTAGGCAAAGGCGCGATAGCAGTACATGTCGTTGCGCAGACGCATGAACTCGGTGCGCTGCTTGCGGCCAATCTTGCGCAGGGTGACGGCATCGATGGCAGCCACGGCACGCTCGCCATGATCCACACATTGGTCCACGATGTCCAATGGCAGTTCGCCGACGTGCGGTTCGTGCTTCCACTCCTTCTCGGCCCACTCGATGAGTTTTTCGCCCTCGGGACCGCAACTCTCGTAGAAGCCCGGCCAGATGGTGTATTTGTAGGGGTTGACCAACTGCGAACAGAGCATACCCAGCAAGAGCGTCTGACGGTTGCCCTCGGTGATGCCGAAACGACGCAGCAGCTTCGGGGCAATCTCGCCACTCTCGTCCAATGCCTTGCGGATGAGGTCGGCATTCTCGGCCGATGTCTCATAGCGTGCGGCCAACTGACCGTCCCAATAGGCGTCCTCGGCAACGCTGTCGCGGTTCTGATGCCAGGCATATCGGCCCCAAGCCTTATACCACATCCAGTCGCGGTCAATCTGCTTCAGGCGGGCACCGTCGGGCAACTTGTCGGCCGTGTAGGGATAATCCCAATAGGATGCCTGCGGATAGAGGTGCAAGGCATTGGCTCCATGAACGGCGTGCATGGCACCCACCGTGCGGCGAATAAAGAGCGGCGATGACCAACGCCACGGCTCTAAGTTGGCCAAGATGTGGACGTTCTCGATGTGCGTGCTGCCGAGGCTTGACAATCCGCGATGTATTTCCGCCCAAGGGCCACGCGGCTGGTAGGTCGTAAGGCTCTCGCCGTTGTATTTGTGCATCGTGTAGAGGTTGCTATAGAGCGGCAGGGCGGCATCCATCACCATCTTGCAGTCGGTGTCGTGCGCACGGAGCAGCAGCGGCGGTTCGTAGCCAATGTAGCGGGCATCCCTCTTGGCCAATGAATCGAGTCCGTCCTTCACGCCCGGAATGATGGTGTTGCACATCCAGTTGACGTCGTCCTCGTAGGTATCCATCGCCTCACCCAGGCAAACCAGCAGACCAACGTTGGGATATTTCTCGACGAAAGCCGTAATCGACTTGCGCGTGTAGTCGCTCAGCAGGTCATCGATGGGGCGATGGCGATCCTGCGTCTTGATGCCGTAATGGTCGGCAAAGGGCTTGGACACGATGATATTGTAGAACATCTGGATGACGAAGATGCCGCGCTTGTCGGCCTCCTCGGTCAGGAAGGCGTAGATTTCCTCGTTCTTGGCAAAAGTGGCCGAATCGACCTCGACGGCGAACGGATAGTCCTCCAATCGCACCAGCGAGGCAAACGGATGTCCGTTCCACAGATAGAGCGAATTCATGCGGTTTTCGACCAGCATGTCGAGGTATTCGATCCACTGCTCCTTGTCGTAGAACCACGGGAACAGCTCGGGCGTGAGCGGATATTCATAGACCTGTCGGCCTTCGAGCAGGTAAGGTTTCTGTTGGCCGATGCAGGTGCCGCGCAAAACCATCTCCGGCGCATCGACAATCGCATTGGCCATCGTCCAACAAGGCTCGGCATCGCCCTCAAAATCGCGTAGTGAACGGTCGATGAACTCCTCGACGCCATAGATGACGCCTGTGCCATCGTTGCCCGTGATGACGAAATCGTTTCCGTTACGCTCGATGCGGAAGCCCTCTTTCGGCTCGCGGCTCTCTTCGCGCAACGTGATTTTCCACTCGCCGACGGGGATTTCCGCATCGGCCAACGCCTGCTGCAACTTCTGTTCGGCAAACGACATACGCTTGCTCGGCTGCTCGGGGGTGACGACCTGAACGTGGCCGACCTCCTTGCTGCAACTTGCCAGCGTCAACAACACAAACGAGATGAACAACAATTTCTTCATGAGATAAAATGGGATTTTGAATAATTAGAAGACCCTAACCCCAACCCTTCCCCGTTATGTAGGGGAAGGGAGTGGTTTGCATCATTATAACTTGACATTGGCCATAATATTTTTTCGGCCAATGGATTTATTCCGTTTATCTAAAGGACCCAAAGAGATTTTTTTCAAGAATTGGTTTTGACCTCCGTTCCAAATCACTCCCCTCCCCTATGCAACGGGGAGGGGATGGGGGGTGGGGTCTGTTACCGCACCACGGCGCACCCCTTGCAATGGTTCAGCTGACCACGGAAACGCTTCTCGACCAAGTGCTTCAGGCGGTCGCGTAGCGGTTCGAGGCGGATACCGTCAATCACATCGCCCATAAAGGCGAACATCAGCAGAAGGCGGGCCTCCTCTTCGGGAATGCCGCGCGTGCGCATATAGAAAAGTGCCTGCTGGTCAAGTTGGCCGACGGTTGCGCCATGCGAACACTTCACGTCGTCGGCATAAATTTCGAGCTCCGGACGTGCCACCATGCGCGCTTCGGGCGTGAGGCAGAGGTTGCGGTCGGTCTGATGCGCATCTGTCTTGTCGCTGCCCTGACGCACGAGGATTCGACCCAGGAAAGAACCCTTGGCGCGGTCGTCGAGCACGTATTTGAACAATTCGTTCGACGAGCAGTTCGGCGCCTTATGGTCGATGAAGGTGATGTTGTCCAACTGCTGGTCGGCATCGAGCGTGGCCATTCCGTAGAGCTGCAACTGCGCATCGGGCTCAACCAGTTCGACGTGGACGCGGTTGCGTGTCTGTCCGACGGTGAGCGAATATTGGCCGATGGCGACGTTCGACGCGCCCTGCTGACGCACGTAGAGCTGTCCAAGTCGCGTAGCGAGGTCGTGATGCTCCTCCAGACTGTAGAAATCGAGCGTTGCGCCACGGCCCACGAAGACCTCGGTGGTCTGCAGGCTGAGCAGGTGAGCCTCTTCGTTCAGGCGCGATGCGTGGTCGCACACCAGCAGGCTGGCCTTGGCACCATCTTCAACGATGACGAGCAGGCGCTGCACGGCCATGAAATCCTCGACGGCACGCAACAGGTTGATGAGCTGCACCGGACGCTCCATCTGCACTCCGGCTGCGACGTAGAGCACGAATCCGTCCTGACACAACATCGTGTTGAGTGCGCTTTCGCCCAACGAACAGGCTTCATACTGCCTTGAACGCACATCGCCCGTGTCGGTGCGACGTCCGGCCAACTGGTTGTAATATCGGCCAATGACATCCGGCCGCTGACGTGCAAATTCGCGTAGTGAACCGACGTAGCAGCCTTCGGGCACCGCCGCTACGCGATTTTCGTCGCGCAACGAAACGTATTGCTCGTTCACGAGGAAGTGCATGTTGGTGCTCATCTCGGGCACGGCGCAGGTGAAGATGTCGTCGCGCTCGGTCGGCACTTCATAGCGCGCTAGGTTGAGCGAATAGTCCTTGGCCAACACTTCGGCCGGATCGACGTGCGATGCATCCTTGCCGCGCTGCAGCCCCACATTGGCCAACACCTCGGCAGCCTTGTCGCGATGTTCGTTGAGCGCAGGTGCAGAATGCTCGTCAATCAAGGCACGTTGGCCGTGAAACAAATCTATATATTGAGTTTCTGGAGACATTTCTTTAAAAGGGTATTTAAGGGGAGTAAAAGAGGAGAAAAAAAGAGTGAAAGGGACGATACAATCGGCTGTCAACGTCTATTCCTTAATTCTCATTTCCTAACTCACAGGGGTCTTCCTCATTCTCCCAGCTCCTGCTTGATCCAGTCGAAGCCCTCGGCAAAGATACGGTCGCCCAGTTCCGGACCGCCGTTCTTGACGATGCGGCCTTTATAGACGATGTGTACGAACTGCGGCTGGACGTATTCGAGCAGCTTCTGGTAGTGCGTGATGACGATGGAGCTGCGTTCGGCCGACTTCAGACGGTTCACGCCGTCACTCACAATGCGCAGGGCATCAACGTCCAGGCCGCTATCGGTCTCGTCGAGGATGGAGAGTGTCGGTTCGAGCATCGCCATCTGGAAAATCTCGTTACGCTTCTTCTCGCCGCCCGAGAAACCCTCGTTCACCGAGCGGTTGGCCAACTTGTTGTCCAGTTGCACGACGGCACGCTTCTCGCGCATCAGCTTGAGGAATTCTGTGGCCGACAGCGCTGCCTCGCCGCGATATTCGCGCTGCGCATTGACCGCCGAACGCATGAAGTTGACCATCGACACGCCCGGAATCTCGACCGGATACTGGAACGAGAGGAAGATGCCCTCCCACGCGCGCTGTTCGGGCTTCATGGCCAGGAGGTCCTTGCCCTTGTAGATGATTTCGCCCTCGGTCACTTCATACTGCGGATTGCCCGTCAGAATGGCCGACAGCGTCGATTTGCCCGCGCCGTTGGGTCCCATCACAGCGTGGACCTCACCGGGGTTGATGGTCAGGTCGATGCCGCGCAATATCTCTTTGCCCGCTACCGATGCGTGCAGGTTACGAATTTCAAGTAAACTCATATATTTATAAAAAATTACAAAATTACGAATTACAAATTACAGCATTGGACGACAAAATGTTGAAAAACATTGGCCAATGTTTCAAACCTCACTCCCTCCCCATTACGGGCAATGGCTTGGGAGAGGGTCTGTTAGAACTGCTCCAGATATGCGATGCACTTCTTCACATCGGGATGCGTGCTGAACAGGCTGTTGAAAGCCGACTCAAACAGGTTCTCCTTCAACTCGTCGGGACGGCAGATGAAAAGCTGTGCCACATCCGAGCGGCCCACATCGTCCAGACCCGGATTGCGCGATATCTTCCGCAGCGCCGAGGCCAACGCCAACGGGTCGCCGCACAGTTCCGCGCCACCGGCATCGGCCATATACTCACGCTTGCGGCTGATGGCAAAGCGGGTGAGCATGGCAAAGAAATAGGCGATGGCGGCCAACACCATCACAAGCAGCATGACGACAACCGCGCCGCCGCCGTTCTTGTCATTGCGGCGCGACGAACGCGGCGCGTAGAGGAACGAGCGGAAAGCAATCTGCGCAATCATCGAGAAGATGCCGACAAAGACGATGCTCACAATCAGGAGACGGGTGTCGCGGTTGCGGATGTGGGTCAGTTCATGGCCGATGACTCCAGCCAACTCCCTGTCGTTGAGCGTATTGAGCAGGCCGCGCGTCACCGTCACGGCATAGGTCGATTCGCTGATGCCCGATGCGTAGGCGTTCAACTGGTCGTCATCGACGATATAGACCTTCGGCATCGGCATTCCGCCCGCAATGCAGAGGTTCTCGACGATGTTATAGACGCGCATGTTCTCACGACGTTCCAGCGGACGTGACTGGGTGGCATTGCGGATGACCGAATCGTTGATGAAATAGGCAATCAGGAACCACACGGCCACGATGCCGAGCACCATCGGCAGACAGTCCAGCGTCAACGCATTGGCCGCAACCAAATCGAAAGTGTCCGTGTTCGGGTCGTGCGAAAGGATGACCCAGAACAGCCATACCATAGCCACCACAAGCAGCGGAAAACAGCACAGCAGCAACATCGAACGGATGTTGTTGCGCACCTGCTGGGTATGTATGCCGACGTATTGCATTGTTTATTTAGGTTGTGAGGTTATGAGGTCGTGAGGTTTTAAGGTGAATATACAACTTGAGGCCACAAATATTACATTTCGTAATGTACCTTATAACCTCAAAACCTTACAAACTTATAACCTCAGAAATCAGAATTTCACCTCGGGAGCGCGCTCCACATTGGCACGCTCTGCGGCCGAGACCTCAAACATCGGCTCCTTCTGGAAACCGAACATTCCGGCCAGGATGTTGCTCGGGAAGGTCTGGACGGCATTGTTCAACTCCTTGGTCGTCGAATTGAAGAAGCGGCGGCTTGCGGCCAACTTGTTTTCGATGTCGGCCAATTCGGTCATCAGATGCTGGAAGTTCTGGTTGGCCTTCAGGTCGGGATAAGCCTCGACCGAGACGCGCAGACCCGACAATGCAGCCGAGAGTTGGTTGTCGGCCGCAATCTTCTGGTTGATGTCGGTGGCCGAGACGGCAGCCGAACGCGCCCGCGTGATGTTCTCCAGCAGCTCCTTTTCGTGGGCGGCATAGCCCTTCACCGAACTGACCAGGTTGGGCACGAGGTCATAACGCTGCTTGAGCTGCACGTCGATGTTCGAAAACGCATTCTCGCGGTTGTTGCGCAACTTCACCAGATTGTTGTAGATGCCGATGACGAAAAACACGCACACAACGACTATTCCGATTGTAATGATTCCGATGCTCATAAGCTTATGTTTTTAGTTGATTTACTATATTTTACCACAGAAATTCACGGGAATAAACGAACCACGAAAGGCACGAAAACGCACATAATTCTTTTTATGGCCGATGTTTCAAACCTCACTCCCTCCCTCGGGAGGGCTGGGGAGGGGTCACCCCACCGAATTCTCGATGCTGAGGCTGAGCAGTTTCTGCGCCTCGACCGCAAATTCCATCGGCAGCTTCGAGACGACCTCCTTGGCATAGCCGCCCACGATGAGGCCGACAGCATCCTCCTCCTTGATGCCACGCTGCTGGCAGTAGAAGAGCTGTTCCTCGTTGATTTTTGACGTAGTGGCCTCGTGTTCGACGATGGCCGACGGGTTCTGTATGTCCATGATCGGGAACGTGTGCGCGCCGCACGTATTGCTGAGCAGCAGCGAGTCGCACTGCGTGAAGTTGCGTACGCCATCGGCCGACGGAAGCACCTTGACCAGACCGCGATAGCTGTTCTGGCTGAATCCGGCCGAAATGCCCTTCGAGATGATGCGTGAACGGCTGTTTTTGCCGATGTGGATCATCTTGGTGCCGGTGTCGGCCTCCTGATGGTTGTTGGTCACGGCCACCGAATAGAATTCACCCGACGAATTGTCGCCCTTCAAGACGCACGACGGATATTTCCACGTGATGGCCGAGCCGGTCTCGACCTGCGTCCACGAAATCTTGGAGAAGTCGCCGGCACAGAGAGCGCGCTTCGTCACGAGGTTATAGACGCCGCCCTTGCCGTTCTTATCGCCCGGATACCAGTTCTGCACCGTCGAATATTTCACCTCGGCGCGGTCGTGCACGTAGATTTCCACCACAGCGGCGTGCAGCTGGTTCTCGTCGCGCATCGGCGCCGTGCAGCCCTCCAGATAGGAGACGTAGGCATCGTCATCGGCCACAATCAAAGTGCGCTCGAACTGGCCCGTGCCGCTCGAATTGATGCGGAAGTAGGAGGCCAGCTCCATCGGACAACGCACGCCCTTCGGGATATAGACGAACGAGCCGTCGCTGAACACGGCCGAATTGAGTGCCGAATAGTAGTTGTCGCGCACGGGGACGACCTTGCCCAGATACTTGCGCACGAGGTCGGGATATTCACGCACGGCCTCGCCGAACGAGCAGAAGATGATGCCCAGCTCGGCCAACTTGTCGCGGTAGGTCGTGGTCTGCGACTCGGAATCGACGATGGCATCGACCGCCATGCCCGAGGTTTCGGCCGATGAAGCATTGCCCAACAGCATGTCGCGCTCGTGCAACGGAATGCCTAGCTTGTCAAACGTCTTCAGGATTTCGGGATCGACCTCCTTGTTCTCCGTCTTCTTCTTCGGAGCCGCGTAGAACGAGATTTTGTCGTAATCGACCTCTTCGACCTTGACGTGGCCCCACGTGGGCCGTGGCTGCTCCTTCCACCAGCGATAGGCATCCAGCCGGAATTGCAGCATCCAGTCGGGTTCGCCCTTCTTGGCCGAGATGAGCCGCACGACCTCCTCGTTCAAGCCGGTCGGGATGACCTCCGTCTCGACATCGGTCGTAAAACCATATTTGTAGTCACCCGAAGTGAGGTCTTTGAGCACCTCCTCGGAGTTATTCAGTTCAGCCATAAATATATTTGATAATTACCTGTCGGACAATTCCTTTTTTATTCTAACCACGAAAGACACGAAAGAACACGAAATCCATTTTTGCCAATGCAGCAAACGTCCCTTTCACACCCTGAGACGCGCCACGGCACGTCTCTACATTCCCTTTTACTCCCCTTCGCAGCTTTTTCAATTGAACTCCAACGTCAGCTGCGGGTCACTTTCCGGCAGCAGGCGGAACGACATCCGATGATATTTCGACGGCCCGTATTGAGCGATGGCGGCGCGGTGGTCTTTGGTCGGATAGCCCTTGTTGACCCTCCAGTTGTAGGCCGGAAACTCACCGTCAATCTGCATCATGTAGTCGTCGCGGTAGGTCTTGGCCAATACCGATGCCGCTGCGATGGACATCATCTTGCCGTCGCCCTTGACGATGGTCGTGTGCGGCAGGTCCTCGAACTTGTAGAACCTGTTGCCGTCGATGAGCAGTGCCTCGGGACGCACCTTCAGGGCGCGAATGGCGCGGTGCATGGCCTCGATGCTGCATCGCAGGATGTTGGCCTGGTCAATCTCCCTGTTGTCGCACACGCCGACAGCCCAAGCCACGGCCTCACGCTCGATGATGGGGCGCAATTCGTAGCGTTGCCGCTCGGTCAGCTGCTTCGAGTCGTTCAGGAGGTCATTCTTGAAGTCGGGCGGCAGAATCACCGCTGCGGCATAGACCGGACCCGCCAGACAACCTCGACCGGCCTCATCGCATCCGGCCTCGATGACACCTTCGTTCAGATAGGGCAACAACATAAGAAATAAACTAAAAAACTTAAAAATTGATGTATTTTACAGGATTTGAAGCGCCACGACGATAGAATGTCCGCACATCTTTTCCAATATAATTAGAATCCAGCACTTCTGTTCCTACAAACTCAATTCTTCCTTTGTATTGGACATTTTCAGTATATCTCCATTCTATAGGTTTATACACAGCAATAACCCTGCCATCTTTTATAGCAAGCACATAGGTTGACTTCGATGCTTTCTCCAAACTGGCCTTCCAATATTTTCGGGTCATTTCATAAAGACTACCACGTTGAATTTTTCCCACCTTCACACAAAATAATTTATGTTCAGGTTCTGGTATCAATTCTTCTGTTCCGTACATACTTCTATTTTAAATCTACAAGTTATTGCTATCTTCGCAACTTTCCAACTCCCTCCCTCGGGAGGGCTGGGGAGGGGTCGTTTGGGCCGGGGAGAGGGTCTTGCTATTTCTTGAACACCTCCAATGCCGGATTCAGGATATGTTCCGACACCCAAGGCATAATCACCTCGACCACATGATGCAGCACCGGGATGATGTGGCTCTGCTTCATCGGCTCGGCGAACTTCAAGCCCTCAACGTGCGCGGCGGCAAATTCGAGGGCCGAGATGACCAACGCCGCGATGAGCGCATACTTCAACATGCCGAACAGGCCACCGGCCAAGCGGTTGACCCATCCCATGCTGAGCGACGAGAAGACCTTGCCCAACAGCCACGCTATGCGATTCATGACGAACATCATGAGCAGGAAGGTCGCAACCCAAAGCACGACCGATGCCACAAGTTCGTCGGTAATCACATCGCCCAACCACGGCCTCGCATAGGGCGAAACCAGATTGGCGACAATGGCGGCTACAAGCAAGCCGACTGTACCGACAAACTCCTTGAAGAAGCCGCGGTACAGTCCGACTGAAATGCCGATGGCCATAAAGCCGAGAATCAACAGGTCGAAGATATTCACAGTTTAGCCTTGACTTCAACCTCGGTGAACGCCTCGATGAGGTCGCCCTCCTGAATATTGTCGTAGTTGACGAGCGACAGACCGCACTCGAAGTTGGTGCCGACCTCCTTCACATCGTCCTTGAAACGCTTCAAGCCAGCCAGCTCGCCGGTGAAGATGACAATGCCGTCGCGGATGACACGAGCCTTGTCCGTGCGGTGAATCTTGCCCTCCTTGACCAAGCATCCGGCCACAGCGCCGACCTTCGAAATCTTGAAGACGGAACGTACCTCGGCCGTACCGGAGATTTCCTCCTTGACGACAGGCTTGAGCATACCCTCCATAGCCTCCTTGACCTCCTCGATGGCATCGTAGATGATTGAGTAGGTACGGATATCGACGCCGTCCTGATCGGCCACCTTGCGGGCACCCGACGACGGACGCACATTGAAGCCGATGATGATGGCTTTTGAGGCTGCGGCCAATACGACATCGCTCTCCGAAATCTGGCCGACGGCCTTGTGGATGACGTTGATCTGGATATTCTCGGTGCTGAGCTTGATGAGCGAGTCGGTCAATGCCTCGACCGAACCGTCCACGTCGCCCTTGACGATGAGGTTCAGCTCCTGGAAGTCGCCCAACTTCAGGCGGCGGCCGATTTCGTCGAGCGTAAGGGTCTTCTGCGTACGCAGAGCCTGTTCACGCTGCAAGCGGTCGCGCTTCTGTGCGATTTCGCGAGCCTCCTGTTCGGTTGGAAGCACACGCAACTGGTCGCCGGCCGATGGCGATCCGTTCAAGCCCAACACCTGTACCGGCGTGGCTGGACCTGCCTCTTCGACCTTCTGGCCGCGTTCGTTGAAGAGTGCCTTGCATCGGCCATAATACTTGCCGCACAAGAGCACGTCGCCCACGTGGAGCGTACCGTTCTGCACGAGCACGGTGGCCGTGTAGCCGCGTCCCTTGTCGAGCGTCGATTCGATGACCGAGCCGCTTGCCTCGCGGTTCGGATTGGCCTTCAAGTCGAGCAAATCGGCCTCGAGCAGCACTTTTTCGAGCAGCAGATCGACGTTCAGACCTTCGCGGGCCGAGATGTCCTGATCCTGATATTTGCCGCCCCAGCTCTCGACCAGATAGTTCATGGCCGACAATTGTTCGCGCACCTTCATCGGGTTGGCGGTCGGCTTGTCTATCTTGTTTATTGCAAAGACGATAGGCACACCTGCTGCAGCTGCGTGGTTGATGGCCTCCTTGGTCTGAGGCATGACGCCGTCATCGGCCGCAACGATGATGATTGCGATGTCGGTCATCTTGGCACCACGGGCACGCATGGCGGTGAATGCCTCGTGACCTGGCGTATCGAGGAAGGTGACGCGACGGCCATCGGCCATCTTCACCGAATAGGCACCGATATGCTGTGTGATGCCGCCTGCCTCGCCTGCGATGACGTTGGTGTTGCGGATGTAGTCGAGCAGCTTGGTCTTACCGTGATCGACGTGACCCATGACGGTGATGACCGGCGGACGGGTCACGAGCTGGTCTTCGGTATCGGCCTCCTGGGCCAATTCCTCTTCAACCTCCTCGCTGACGTATTCGGTCTGGAAGCCGAACTCCTCGGCCACGAGGTTGATGGTCTCGGCATCCAGACGCTGGTTGATGGATACCATCAGGCCCAACGTCATACAGGTCGAGATGACCTTGACGACCGGCACGTTCATCATCGTGGCAAGGTCGTTGGCCGTCACGAACTCGGTGAGCTTCAAAATCTTGCTCTGAGCTGCTTCGGCCTCTTCAGCCTCGGCGGCACGTTCGGCAGCGGCATTGCGCTTGTCCTTGCGGTACTTGACGTCCTTCTTGTCGCGCTTGTTCGAGAGGCGGGCCAATGTATCCTTGACGGAACGCTGGATATCCTCTTCGGTCAGCTCGACCTTCTGGTTCTTGCTACCCTTCTTGCCGTTGCGCTGACGCAGTTCGTCGCGGTTCTGACGGCGCTCGTCGCCACGGCTCTTCTTGTCGCGGCCACCGCCTCCATTGGCATTACCCTTCTTGATCTCCTCGTTGATATCGACCTTCTGGGCTCCGTGATGACGGCTACGCGACTCTTCGCGATGGGCCTGCTGGGCGGCGTTCTTCTGCTCGCGTTCCTTCTTGCGCTCCTCCTTCGACTTCTTCTTCGGGCGGGTCGACTGGTTCAGCGAACTGAGGTCGATGTGACCCACTACGTTGACCTGCGGCACATCGGCCACCTCTACGCGGAAGACCTCGCCGTTGCGGGCCTCCTTTGGCAGGGGATCGTTGTTGATGCGGTCACGGCTGCGCTCGCCCATCGCGGTCTGATTGGGCTTCTTGGGAGCTGGCTGTTGCGGGGCCTCGGCCTTGGGAGCCTCGGGCTGAGGTTTTGCGGGTTTCGGGACATTGGCCACAACCGGCTTCGGCTTTTCCACTGGTTTGGGTTCGACGGCGGCAGGGGCGGCTGGCTTGGGCTGCTCAACGGGCTTCGGCTCGGCCTTGGGGGCTTCAGGCTTTTTCTGGTTGAGGTCAATCTGGCCGACCACCTTCAGCGTCTGGTTGGAGATGGCCTCTTCGCTCGGAGTGTGTGCCTTTTCGGGAGCCGAAACGGACTTCGTCTCCTCCTTTATCTTCTCGCGGGTCTGCTGGCGGCTCTGGCGTTCACGCTCGGACTCCTCCTTGACGGACTTGTCCTTGTTGAACTCCTTCCGCAGCATCTCGTATTGCTCATCGGTGACATTGGCCATTGGTCCATCAACGGTCACGCCGGCCTTCTTCTCGAGGAATTCGATCAGCGTCTGTACACCGACATTGAAGTCTTTGGCTATCTTGTTTAATCTCATTCTTTTCCGTTTTAATTATTCATATTCCTTGGCCAAGATGCTGCGCACCTCTTCGACGGTCTCGTCCTCCAGATCGGCCTGTTCGGCCACCATCTTCGGATCGGCATCGAGCACGGCGCGTGCGGTTGCGAGGCCAATGCCCTTCAAGGCATCAATAATCCACTTGTCGATGGCGTCGCTGAAGTCATCGAGGAAGATGTCGTCGCTGCCGCCCTCACGATATACGTCGATGGCGTAGCCCGTCAACAGGGAAGCCAACTTGATGTTCGCACCATTTTTGCCAATGGCCATGCTGACCTCTTCCGACTGCATGTAAACCTCGGCCGTCTTGCTCTCCTCATGGACGATGATGTTCGAGATAGAGGCTGGAGCGAGAGCACGCTGGATGAAGAGCTGCGGATTGGAGGTGTAGGGGATGATGTCAAGATTCTCGCCGCGCAGCTCACGTACGATGCTGTGGATACGGCCACCCTTGGCACCGACACATGCGCCTACAGGATCAATGCGGTCGTCGCTGGTCTCAACGGCAATCTTGGCACGCTCGCCAGGGATGCGCACAATCTTGACGATGCGGACGATACCCTCCATCACCTCGGGAATCTCGCGCTCCATGAGGCGCTGCAAGAAGATCGGGGCCGTACGGCTCAGGATGATCTTCGGGTTGTTGTTCGTGTTATCGACGCGGAGCACGACGGCGCGCACCTGGTCGTTCTTGTGGAAGTTGTCCGATGGAATCTGCTCCTGACGTGGCAGGGAGAGTTCGTTGCCGTCCTCATCGACCATAAGCATCTCGCGCTTCCAGATCTGATAGACCTCGGCAGTCGTGATGCGGCCGATGAGATCCTTGTACTTGTTGTAGAGGATATCCTTCTGCAGTTCGAGGATTTTTGCGGCCAATGTCTGACGCAGGTTCAGGATGGCGCGGCGGCCGAAGTTCTCGAAGTGCACCTGCTCGGTGAAGTCCTCTCCCACCTCGATGTCATCGACGGTCTTGCGGGCCTCGGTGAGCGTGACCTGAAGGTTCTCGTTCTCCAATGCGTCATCGGCCACAACGGTGCGGTTCTTCCAGATTTCGAAGTCGCCCTTGTCGGGGTTGATGATGATGTCGAAGTTCTCGTCGGTCTCAAACATCTTTGCCAATACCGAACGGAACGTGTCCTCGAGTACGCTGATCATAGTGGAGCGGTCAATGTTCTTCAGCTCCTTGAATTCCTGGAAGGTATCAATCATTGAGATAACCTCCTCTTTCTGTCGTGTTGCCATTTTTTGAATTTTGTATATTTTTTTGTTGATTATTTCCTTTGTTGGGTTATTTTCGGCCAATGGCGCTGCCCCGCCCCATTGTGCCTCCGGCCTCAGAACTTCACCACGTATTTCACCTGGTTCACGTCACTGTGGCTCAGGTGCTCGTCATGCTGCACCTCCTGCTTCTTCTTGCCTGGCTTTCCGGTCGCGGGATCGGTGACCTTCTCCATCGTGGTCCACGAGAGGTCGAATCCCGTCTCATCGGCCATTCCCAAAATACCGGTGAGCTTACGGCCGTCGCGCATCAGCACCTCGACCTCCTCGCCCTCGAACTTGGCGTACTGGCGCAGCACCTTGAGCGGCGAGGTCAGCCCCGCGCTGCCCACCTCCAGTTCGAAGTCCTCCTTCTCGCGGTCCATGTGCTGGTCGATGTACTGGCTCAACAGGGCACATTCGTCAATATCGACCGCCTCGTCGTTGTCAATCTCGACCACAATCTGGTTGTCGCGGCTCACCGTGACATCGACCAAGAAGCTCTCACTCTCTGATTCCAGAAGATACTGGTCCACCAAATCAATAATTTCCTGTTTGTTGATCATTGGGCATTATTACTTAAAAACTGAAGAGAAACGCTTGAATCAGCATCTCTCTTCACTCATTTCCGCTGCAAAGGTAATGATTTTTAACAAATCGGACAAGAAAAAATTTGTTTTTTTTCAATTCTGACCCATTTTTACACGAAATTGGCTATCTTTGCGGCCGAAAAATCACTGATAAAACTCAAAATCCTATGGCAAATCACCTCGTCATCATGGCCGGCGGCATCGGAAGCCGTTTCTGGCCGATGTCCACGCCCGAATGTCCGAAACAGTTCCTCGACATCATGGGCACAGGACGCACCATGATCCAGCAGACCTTCGACCGCTTCGGCGACCTCATCGACATCAGCCACGTCTGGGTCGTCACATCGAAGAACTTCCAAAGCCTCGTGGCCGAACAGCTCACAGGCATCGACCCGCAGCACATCCTGCTCGAACCCTGTATGCGCAACACCGCTCCGTGCGTGGCCTACGTGAGCTGGAAAATCATGGCAGAAGACCCATCGGCCAACATCTTCGTAGCCGCCAGCGACCACCTCGTGACCGACACCGCAGCCTTCCGCAGCTACGTGGCCCAAGGTCTGGACTTCATTGCCGATGGCGACCGCATCCTCACCCTCGGAATGCAGCCGACGCGACCCGAGACGGGCTACGGCTACATCGAACAGGGCGACAAGTGCGATGCCACAAACGGCTCACACGACATCTTCAAACTGGCCGCATTCCGCGAAAAACCCTGTCTGGATGTCGCCAAGCAATATCTCGCCACCGGCCGCTACACCTGGAACAGCGGCATGTTCCTCTGGTCGGTCAAGACCATCGTCGGCGAACTGCGCCGCCACGCGCCCGAAATCGCCGCCATCATGGATCAGATTGCTCCGACTTTCTTTACGGCCGATGAGCAGGCCAAGGTGGACGAGCTCTACGCGACCTGCCCGAAGATTTCCATCGACTATGCCGTGATGGAGAAGACGCAGCTGGCCTATGTCATGCCGGCAGAATTCGGCTGGAGCGACCTCGGCACGTGGGGATCGATGCACACCCTGCTGCCACAGGATGCCGACGGCAATGCCGTGGTGGGCGACGGCGTGAAGATGATCGAGAGCGAGGGCTGCATGGTGCGTATGCCGCAGGGCAAGCAAGTCGTCATCCAGGGCCTGAAGGACGTCATTGTGGCCGAGCACAACGGCACGCTCCTCATCTGCAAGCTGAGCGACGAACAGCGCATCAAGGAGTGGCATGATTGACAGAATTTCATACTTTCTCACAAGATGAACATCAAACACTTTTCGTCACTGGCCTGCCTTGTCTTGTTCAGCACCCTTTCATTGGCAAAATCACCTATCGAAGTTCAACACAACCGTCTCCTCCTGAAAAGCGATGACGGCCAAGAATTGAACGGAACTTTCTGCAAGACAAACAAAGGTGGACTTCAAAGCTATACTATCATTTCCAGCGATTCTCTCCTGATTCATGACAGGCATGGAGATCATTATTTCATCAATTTGCGAACAGATGAAATAAAAGAGACCGTATCCGGCAAGGCCAATCAGACGTTTTTTTCTTACAAAGGAGGCTATTTCTATGAAACAGGGCCATACAAACCGGCTACAACGTTCTACAATTTTGACAACGAAAAAGTCTGGACCATCAACAAACAATTCTCCATGCTAAGTCCTGGAGACAACATTATAGTATTAGAGGAAAGAAACATATCCGATATGCGAAAAACGTTGTTCGGATACGACGTGACTACTGGCCAAGAACTTTGGCGTTATTCATTTACGCATAATAACCATTATCCGTTCAGCCATTTATATGCTGACTCACTTGTCAAATCGAACATATACATTATCGCCGACAGCCTAATATGTCTGAATCGCAAGACAGGCGAGGTCTTAACCCATTCATTTTCTGCTGGAGTTAAAGAACCCGCCAAAACATGGTTCATGCCCGCCCAAATTGTACAACCCAAAGAAATGCCATATGGATGGACAGAGTCATACTATACTTCTCAACATTTGGCATTCCACATGGATCGACACACTCTGACTCACACCCACAGTAACTGGCTGGCAAACGGAGATTCACTTTTTATAGCCGATGCCAACAATATTTATTGTTTCGACCATCAGCTACGTGAAATCTGGTGTACTCCTTTACCAGAAGGTTGTGGTTCGTTTTCCAATATCCGAATGGAAGGCGAACAAATACTTATGATAAATTATGGAGTTGCGTTCCAAGATTGTGCATTAGGACGTCAAGGCAAAAGTTTCACCGCCCGTTTTGACAAACGAACCGGCAAACAATTACAGCTAACCATCATTGGCCACCCAAACAAGATAAAACAAGGTTATTATGTACCTGGACGGGCCTATTGGCAAGATGCTGACGGCTTCAGCTACACCAATGAAGGAAGTAGCGAAGTGCATCGAATCAACAACTTCACCCCCATTCCTACGGCGCCAGATAAAGCTCCCAAATTTATTCAAATAG